>WNFS01000687.1_pt1 | contig 24634 bp, 13 predicted proteins | sample 5400141 | NCBI WGS metagenome assembly WNFS01 (sample SAMN13153358, study PRJNA577476) | soil metagenome | isolation source: 60 cm saprolite under Madrone tree | place: USA:California | collected 2016-06-14
GAAAAGCAGAGAAGTTCGAACAAAAAGGTGCGGCGCTTGACATCCTGGGGGTTGTCGCGCACTTCGGCGCTAAGTGCTTGAATTGCTTCGTCAAGCTGACCGGCTTGAAACAATTGTTGTGGGGTCATAGACCGTCCGTGATGCAATTACGGCTCGAGCACAAACTGAGGCAGGAGCAGAACCCGGCCCCACCGCGGGGCCGGGGGCACTCTAAAATGGATCCGCAGTCTCCAGGGTCTTCAGGCCGCGACCGCCTTCGCTAGATCGTAGCTGATAGACCCAGTCGAGGTCACCGTTCCCTTGGATGCGTCCTGCGCAAAATATTCGTAAGTGACCTTGCTAAAGTTCAGGGTGATGGAGTCAATCAGCTGGTCGATACCCTGCGAGCCGGTACAATTAAAGCTCGAGACCAGACAATGCTCCAGAGTAATCTTAAGGAAGTCGTAGGGCTTGGAGTCGCCCCCGGACTTGCGGCAGCTCAGAACAGCCTTGTCAATATGCGAACCCTTGGTGCAAGCCTGAAGGAGTTTTCCACTCGCTTTGCTGAGAGGTACGTTCACGGTGATGTCATGCGCGCTGAACCTGCCCGTACCGCCGCCTGAACCCACGGCAAAGCTTCCGTCGTTGTTCCCTCCCCAACTCCAACTGACGACCTCAATCTCTTTGGTGTGGCCATCCTTTTGAGATTCGCCCTCAACGGTGTCCAGCTTCAGATGATAATCGGTAGCCATGATCTTCTGTTCCTCCTTTTGTGATGCTGTAAACTTGGAATGCTAAGACTCGCGTTGATGGATTTGCAAAGTCTCGGCTTCCCAAAAACTAGCCCCTGGCCGATTTGGGAAGCTCGGCCACCAACCGCAGGGAAATCGTAAGCTCATCCAATTGAAAGTGCGGCCGCAAGAACGCGATGGCGCGGTAGACGCCGGGTTTGCCTGCAACTTCTTCGACATCCACGCGAGCCTCCCGCAGCGGGTACTGCGCCTTGGCAGCCTGACCCGCCGTGTCGTCCAAGACCACGTATTGGCTGATCCAGCGATTCAGAAACTGTTCGCAGTCCTTGCGCGACATAAAGCTGCCAATTTTGTCCCTCATGATGGACTTCAAGTAGTGGGCGAAGCGGGAGACCGCGAGAATGTAGGGAAGCTGTGAAGACAACCGCGCATTTGCGTTCGCTTCGGCTTTGTCGTATTTCTTCGGTTTATTGGCGGACTGTACGCTAAAGAAAGCCGCGTAATCGGTGTTTTTGCAATGAACAAGCGGGATGAAACCTTGATCCGCCAGTTCCTTCTCGCGACGGTCGGTGATGGCGATCTCCGTGGGACATTTCAGCGCCACGTCACCCTCGTCTGTGCGGAAGGTGTGGGCCGGCAAACCTTCGACCAGCCCGCCGCCCTCAACGCCGCGGATGGCCGCGCACCAGCCATACTTCGCGAACGCATTGGTCAGTCTCGCGCCCAACGCATAAGCGGCGTTGCCCCACAGATATTTCGAGTGATCGGAACCATCGACATTCTCTTCGTAGCCAAATTCATCCACCGGCTTGGTGTCCCTGCCATACGGCAAGCGCATGAGAATGTGCGGCAGGGCCAGGCCCACGTAACGGGAATCCTCGCTGGCGCGGAAAGACTTCCATTTTGCGAATTCCGTGCTGTCGAAAATTTTGCCGATGTCGCGCGGTTCGCCGAGCTGCGAGAAGCTCTCCAGATTCATGAGCTCAGCAGAGGCAGCCGTCAAAAAGGGTGCGTGGGCGCCGGCGGCAACCTGAGAGATTTTTTCCAGGAGCTCGATATCCTCAGGGTGCCGGCTGAACTCGTAATCTCCGATCAAGGCGCCGAAGGGTTCGCCGCCGAAAACGCCGAACTCTTCTTCATAGACTTTCTTGAACAGAGTGCTCTGATCGAATTCGGGGGCGCGCTGCAAATCGCGCAGGATTTCCTTCTTGCTGACGTTGAGGAGGCGAATCTTCATTTGCGAGCTGGTCTCGCTCTGGTCCAGCAGATACTTGACGCCGCGCCAGCTGGCCTCCAGCTTCTGGAAAGTGGGGTGGTGAAGCACCTCGTTAAGTTGCAGGGAAATCAGGTGGTCGATCTGCGCGATGCGGGCGTTGATGGTAGCGTCGGCGTCGCGCGAAAGGGTCATCTCACCCGCGACAACCTGGGAGATGAACTCCTTGACCATGTCCTTGCCGCGTTCCCGGGAACTGGTTTCCCGGCCAAACCTTCCTTCTTCGACGATCTGATCTAGCAAGTTCCCTTCGGCCGCCTTTGCTCCAGCAGTCTGGGCCGCTGCCTGTTCCGGCTTATTCATCGGAGGCTCCCTTGTCCTTTTCCTTGCCGAGTTCCTTCTTCAGCTTGTCCAGTTTTTCGGTGCTGCCTGCAGCCTCCATCAGCAATTCATCGAGTTTGTCGTTGCCTTGCAGGGCGCCACGCAGATCGCTCAGCTTGGTCCGCAGATCCATAAGCTCTTTGAGCGGTTTCACCTGCTTGGCCACTTGGGCCGGATCGAAATCGTCCAAGCTCTTGAAATCCAGATCGACTTTGAGCTGACCGGCATTGGGATCCTCACTGAGCTTGTTGTCGACCGCGAAGGCAAGGTGCGGCTTGAAGCTCTCGAGCACGCTGTCAAAATTATCCGGCGTGATCTCCACGAATCGGCGCTCCTTCATACGGGCCAAGGGTTCCCTAGGCTGACCACTCAGGTCGGCCATCACTCCCATTACAAAGGGGAGCTCCTTCACCTCAATGGCGTTTCCGACCTCGACGTCGTAAGTCACATGAACGCGGGGCGGACGTACACGCTCTAACTTCTTATGTACACTTTCTTTAGCCACGGCGGATACCTCGTAGGATCGATCTCGGGGGGACTCTTGTGATGTACCGGGAAGCCCGATTTGTAGTGTAAGTATCACACTAATAAAAACTCTGTCAAGCGCCAAGGAGTAGTCCGAGTAGTCCCATGGTCTGAGAGTCCTATACCCTCCCGCTGCCCAGGATAGAGCACAGGCCACACTCCTCCAGCCAGAATCATGAGTGGCCCACCGCTGGGTTCTACGGAATCCAAAGCAGGGACGGCGCAAGCGAACCTCGCGGAGCCTTGATATGTCCCCGTCTCTCCCTCAGTGACATAGTGCAGTCAAAATCCAAATCGCTTCATTGCTATCGGTCATAATCTGGGAGGCTGCCGGAGGGAATCTGTCTTGGGGCTATGTTTTACCGCCCCCAGATGATGGGGCGGCAGTACGTGAAGGATCCTCTTGTTGCCCCACCCTTGGGCGGTTGCTCTCGTCTCGGCATTGGTACTGGGCGTTCCAGCAGGCTTTCAAGGACGAAGGACAAGTTTCTCGGTATACCGCGCAATTTCCTGCTGCTTTTTCCTGCCCCCTCTCACTTGTTGCTTGGCGGGGTGGCGGGGCGGGGAAACTAATCTGGATACCGATTGACAACTCGACTATACTAGGGCCCTTCTATTTGGATTTAGTGATGAGGTCGTCATGACAAACATACCACTGACCCCTATTGGTGGCGGCGGAATGTGTCTTGCGGATTCCGCGCTTCAAACCGCCGACATCATAGTTTCCACGGCATCAGGTGCGGTATCTGGAGGGATTCGCTTCGGCACTTCTTCTCAAGTTAGTCATGCGGCTCTCTTCATCGGCAACGGTCAAGTGATCGAAGCCGTGGGCGAAGGCGTTCGGCAAGTTCCTCTGTCTGCTTCTCTGAAGGACCACTGCCTCGCTGTCGCTTATCGCGTGCGCGGCATAAATCCTGGTGTTGCATTGAGAATTGTCCAGTTTGCGCACCAGTGGGCGGCAGAAAAGCGAAAATATGACACGCTCGGTGCTGCCGCGGCCGGTTCCCGTGCTCGGGCCGGTGGGGCAATCTGTGTGCTGGTCTTCGGAATTGTTCCATGCGCGGGAGCCCAGGCGGGCGCTTTCAAGAGTTCTGACAAATTCTATTGTTCGCAACTTGTGCTGGAGGCCTATCGCCGAGCAGGGGCGTCCTTTATTCAACAGAACCCGAATACCAGCTATCCTCAAGACCTCGTTACTGCGTATAGCCAAGGAAAATTACTTTACGTTGGCCATCTCGTCTCAGGTGAAGCACAGAGCAGAGCCACGACTGCCTAGCTCGTTCAATATTTTGTTGAGCTTTTGACTTTGGCCAATCGCGTTGCTACGGTAACTCACAACTATGCGCCAATTGCAGCCAGTTATCTGCTCGAAGGGAACATTTCTCGCACCGCTACATTTGCAGACGCTCGACCGTTCCTGGAGAGCGTGCTGTAGGTCCGGCTGGAGGCCCTGAATTTGAAGTGCAGCGTTTCAGGATTGAAAAAAGAAGGAGAGCATGACATGAAGAAACAAATCATCCAATTGGTGCTGGCGGCCCTTGTGCTGGTCTTTGGAGTCTCGGCAGCGGTTTCACAGACGAAGAGCACTACTCCAGTGAAATCCAATACGAAAGCCGCAAAGGCTGCACCGGCGGCCAAGGGTTTGTTGGACATCAATACCGCGACAAAGGAACAATTGGATGCTCTCCCGGGCATAGGGAAAGCCTATGCGCAGAAAATCATCGACGGCCGACCGTACAAGATGAAAACCGATCTCGTTAGGAGCAAGATCATCCCGCAAGCGACCTACGACAAGATCAAAGATACGATTATCGCGAAACAGCCGAAAGTTGCTGTTCCCGAGAAGAAGAAGTAGATATGCACGCCAGCGTACCGGAGAATTTGCCGGTGTTCAGCTGGGGATTCTACCCTGCGGTCTGCTCAATAGCATCGTTTGGTATTAGGAAGCGCAAGACCGATACGCACGCTCGAGAATCTCATTCAGTGGCGCCTGCGCTTCGCTGTCGATACGTGAGCTTGCTTACCCGTTGAGATATTGGTAGCGTGTCGTTTAGTCATGCGCCAACTGCAGCCGGTCATCTGGTCGAAGGGGACATTCCTCACACCGCAACATTTGCAGACGCGCGACCGTTTCCTGGAGAGCGTGCTGCAATTCCGGCTGGAGGCTCTGAATTTCTGCCCCTGGGGACTTCATGAGCTGCGCATCGATCAGGAGGCACTCGCCGGGGGCAACTTCGCCTTGACCCGGGCGGTTGGCATTTTCTCCGACGGGCTCCCCTTTGACATGCCGGACTCCGATCACGCCCCTGCCCCCAAACCGCTGGCTCCGTACTTCGATGCTGATCAGACCAGCGTGGATATCTATCTGGCAATACCGCATCACCGCGAGCGTGGGCTCAACGTATCGATCGCCGAGCGCAACGCGGATACCCGTTACGTTTCCGAAGTCGTGAACCTGCGCGACGAGAATACAGGCAGCTCCGAGAAACCAGTACAGTTGGCGCGGAAAAACATGCGATTCCTTGTGGAGAGCGAGTCCCTCGAGGGCTGCACCTACCTGAGGCTAGCGCGCATCAAGCGCACCGCCGCAGGAACCCTTCAGCTGGACCCTCAATTTATCCCGCCGCTGCTCGACATTTCCGCCAGCGAGTTTCTAATTGGCATCACGCGGCGGCTCACGGAAATCCTTTCCGCGAAGAGCAGCATTCTCGCTGGCGGCCGACGGCAGCGGAGCGCCAGCCTGGCCGACTTTACGGCCGCGGATATCGCCAGCTTTTGGCTGCTCTACACCGTCAACAGTCATCTCCCCGTGCTGCGCCATTTCTACGAGACGGGGAAGGCTCATCCGGAGAAACTCTACCGGGTACTTTCCGCGCTCGGCGGTTCCCTCTCGACGTTTTCGCTGAAGATTCAACCACGCGACCTGCCGGCGTACGACCACGAGGAGCTGGGCCCGTGCTTTGCTGATCTCGACGAAAAGGTGCGCGAGCTTCTCGAAACTGTGGTGCCCAGCAATTTTGTCGCGCTTCCGCTCAAGCTGGTGCAACCTTCCATCTACTCCACCTCAATTGAGGAAGACAAGTATCTGGTAGGCACAAAAATGTTTTTGGCCGTGAATTCCACCCTGAATGAAACCGAATTAGCAAAGAAGGTTCCCCAGCTCGTTAAGATTTCGTCGGCAACCCAGGTCGAGCAGTTGGTACGACGCGCCTTGCCGGGAATCCAGCTCACGCATGTAGCCAAGCCTAGTTCCATCCCGGTCAAATTAAATTATCAATACTTCAGCTTGAATCAGTCTGGCTCAGCTTGGGAAGCGATAGGAAAAGCGAGAAACCTGGCCGCCTACGTTCCCGGAGACATTCCCGTGCCGCAATTAGAGCTTGTCATTCTGATGCCGCAGGCTGCTTGAACTCTTCCACGCTCAGGAATCCCCCGCTGACCAGCAAGCCAATCAGCTCGATAAACTCCCGCGGCGGCGTGTTCGGATCGATCCAGCCCGCCTCGCGGCATTCGCCAAGAATTTCCTCGACGCTTTTCGAACCGTCGCAGCGGAGCAGAAGATATCCCATCCAAGGTTGCACTTTGCAATCCATCAGGAAGGGATAATCGTTGGTGAGGGTGAAATCCTGGGCTGTGAAGTCGCCACCCTCAATGCGGTGACGGACGATGAGTTCAGCCCGGGAAGAATGGATCGGTCTCATTCCGAAGATTTTTTCGAAGGAGTGCCCACCTGCCAACTCAGTCTCCCAATGGAGCAATTTTTCCGTGACGCCGGAATCAACATTCGGAGCGAGTGAGCGGCGGATTGTAAATACGGGCCGCTTCGTCTCGCGCCGCTGCACGACAATCATGCCGGTCAGAATTTCTTTTACGCGGAGTCTTTCGAATAGCGCTTTCCACTGATTCATTTCGGTTTGCCCGGTGGACCTCCTGATCGCCGAGTCGGTCGCGAAACCAACCGGGTCCAGGTTTTTTGAGACGAACACCGCAATGTCAAATTCGCCTTCAGCATCGCCAAGCCAGGCACGCAGGCGCTGTTCGAACGGCGCTTCCTCACGGTCCGTACCCAGAGTCCGGCAGTAGAGCCGCCCGCCGGGACTGAGATGTTGTTGCAGCCCTTCCAGGATTCGCCGCGTGAGCTGCTCGCCATCCTCGCCGCCATCGAAGTAAATCTCCGCAGGACGGAGCACTGGCATGTAAGGAGGGTGCGCGGCAATGCGATCAAAACTCCTTCCCTCCACTGCCGAATACAAATCTCCCTGCACCGCAGACACGTTGTTCGCGCCATTCAAAGCGGCGTTGAATTCAGCAAATCGCGTCGAGCGCTCGGTGATGTCGCTGGCCCAGGCGTGCTGCGCGGTTCGCGAGGCGGCCAATGCGGCGATCCCGCTTCCCCCGCATAACTCCAGGAAATTTCCGCGCGCATCGTTCGGGAGAAACCGGAGAAACTCGCGCGTACTCTTGGTCAGCGCGGGGTAAACAATATCGGGAAACGACTGCTTCGGTTTGCGATCGGGGTTGGACCATCGGTCGGAGACTATGAAAAGGTCTCCCACCGGATAAAGCGCTACCGAGCCAAAGCATCTCTTCCTGTCAGACGGATCTTCCTCGATCAGCCCCAGCGCGTTCATGGCCGCCCAAGCGGATCCCGGAAACTGGGTCTCCGCTTCGGAAATCGATACAAAGTCACCCAACAGAAACAACTTGATAAGCGTGTTGAGCGGCTCGGGAGATGCTACTCTTTCCTTCAGATTGTCCGAGAGCGCGACTATGTCCAACGCCTCGGCGGATGCCAGTCCCAATTTTTCGCAAATCCAAGACTCCCGGTAAGCGGCATCGGCAAGGAAACCGCGTAGCGCGGCGAACTGCGTGGCCGTCCCGATCTCAAGCAGATTCATGGTCTTAGCATTCTTTCAGCGACCCGCAAAGCGAGCCGTAATGTCGCCACATGAGAACCAAACTCGCTTGACAAGCCTTGGGGCAAACGCCATAGTTATGCCACAATTCGGGTCTCCGACGCTCTTGCCTTCGTGAGTTTGCTCATTTCGGAGAGGAACAAGGGATTCTTTCCGCTGTCTTTGCCGGCAGGAGAAACGGCACGCGAGACAAGAGGATGAATGGTTGCGGCCCGGTTTTCTCGTCCATGAAACATCTCTCCAAGGTGGTTTGGTTCGAGGGGATGTATCTTGCGCCGCACCACTTTCAAGCGCAAACCCAATCTTTTGAAGACCTGATCCAGTTCTCCACCACGAGTCTGTGGTTCGAACCTTACGGCCTGGTGGGTTTCGATCTCGACTCGGAAGCGCTGCGAAATGGAAACGTAGGACTGATTCACGCGCGCGGAATTTTTCCGGATGGTCTGGCGTTCCATATGCCGGACTCGGACCCCCTGCCGCCCCCTCGCTACATCGCCGATCTGTTCGCTCCAACTGTCGAGTCCACCCTGGTTTATCTTGCATTGCCGTCACGGCAAGCGCAGGGACCCAATTGCGTCCTGGAATCACAGGCGGAACAAGATCACCTGAGATTCGCCGCTGAAGTACAAAGCTTGCACGACGACAATACCGGGAGGGACGACCGTCCCGTGCACCTGGCTCGCAAAAACGTTCGTTTCCTCCTCGACATGGAAGCCCGGGAAGGAATGGTGTGTCTCCCCATTGCCCGCGTCATGCGCGATGGCACGGGACATCTTCTTTACGATCCGCGGTTCATACCTCCTTGCTTGCAGATCACCGCCAGCGAGCGCTTGATGATGATCTCCCGGCGTCTGATTGGAATTCTGGACGAAAAGAGCGCTACGCTTTCGCGCGCACGCGGCGGCGGTCGTGGCATGGCAGGATTCTCGTCGCAGGAAATCGCGAGCTTTTGGTTCGTGCATACGATTAATACCAGCCTTGCCGTGCTGCGACATCTCTGCGTGTCAGAACGCGGCCACCCGGAACAGCTTTATCTGGAGATGGCCCGTCTTGGCGGAGGACTATGCACGTTCGGTCTCGACTCACACCCCCAAACGCTTCCCGCCTATGACCACCTGAATCTCGGGCAGTGTTTTCAGGATCTAGACGAGCACATCCGCGCGCATCTTGAATTGGTGGTTCCTTCGAATTGCATTTCCGTGCCGCTCAAGCAAACCGGCCGATATTTCTATGAAGGTGAGATCACCGACCAACGCTGCCTGGACCGCGCGCGCTGGATCTTCGCCATCCGCTCGGAAATCGGCGAACTGGAATTGATCGCCCGCACACAACGGCTGGTGAAAATCTGCTCGCGGCAACTGCTTCCTGAGGTCGTAAAAGCAGCGTTGCCGGGACTCGCGCTATCGCATTTGCCCGTGCCGCCCTCCGCCGTGGCGCCGAAAGTCGAAAGCCAGTACTTTGGAATTAGCCGCTCGGGATCCACATGGGAGCAGATTGTTCAGACGCGCGGAGTTGGCGTGTACGTTCCGGGCGAGCTTCCGCTTCCGGAAATCGAAGTTCTTGTGATTCTGGATTCTTGAGAGGATTTCCATGGGTGCAACCCTCTTTGGCGCGACTAGCATGCAGCCCTCGCCGCAGGTGGCGAACCGGCGGCGGGACAATCTTGCCCTCGTGTTTCAAAATTTGTTTACGGTGATTGTCCGGCTGCGCGCCAACAGGCAGGTCATTAATGACGCACAAGCCTTCCGCGTGCAGATGCAAAGCGCACTGCGCGCCGCGGAAAAAGAAGGCATCGGCAAGCTGTATCCACCCGAGGATGTGCGACTGGCAACCTTTGCTATCGTCGCCTTCCTGGATGAGTCCATTTTGAACTCCACCAATCCGGCCTTCTCCGATTGGCCTCGCATGCCTCTTCAGGAAGAGATGTTTGGACACCACCGGGCTGGAGAAGTATTTTTCGAAAATATCGATCGGCTCCTGAGCCGCGGCGATTCCCACAGCGCCGCTGATCTTCTCGAAATCTACTCGCTATGCATTCTGCTCGGCTACAAAGGAAAGTATGGCCTCGGTGATCTGGATTCTGTGCGCCCCGTCCTCGATTCGATTGCCGAAAAAATCCGCCGCGTTCGAGGGCCTCTTTCGGGACTCTCTCCGTCTTGGGCCGTGCCCGAAGGCAATATACAGCCCACGCAAGGGGACCCTTGGATCCGACGACTGGCTGTTGGCGCGCTTGCCAGTTTTTTCCTCGCTCTCTTATTTTTCGTGCTCTTCAAGGCTTTGCTGAGCGGCGACGCTTCCAAAGTCCGCGCGCTGGCCGCATTTTTTGGATGGTAAAGGACTGATGCAACTTTCCTGGCAACATTTCGCTGGCGGTATCGGGTTGGTTTTTGCGGCTATGGTCGCGTGGTTTGGCGCCCTATGGTTGAACTTGCAGGGTGCCAATCTGTGGGTTTTCCGTCTGTGCGTTTTCCTTGTCCTGGCCCTGGCTGTGGGAGCTATCGTCTGGTGGCTGCGCAACCGGCAACAAGCCAAGCCCGCTGGCGAGACATCTTCCGGCGCTGATGGCGCGGCTGGCGCAGGGATGGCGGAAGACATTCTCCTGATTCTGCGCGAGGCGGAGACCCGCGTGGCCGCTTCAACGCTACTTCCCAGAGGCACGCGGCTTTCTTCCTTGCCGGTCATTTTTTTGGTTGGAGATTCCGCTGCAGGCAAGACCTGCGTGGCAACTCAGTCTGGACTCGAACCTGAATTGCTCTCCGGCCAGGTCTACCAAGAAGGTAACATCGCGCCGACTCGCCTGGCCAATGTGTGGTTTGCGCGCAAGGCGGTTTTCGTTGAGATGGGTGGGAAAACTCTGGGTGACGCAAACCTGTGGACCCGCCTCCTGCACCGCCTGGCGCCAGGCAAACTCAGGTCGATCTTCAGCGGGAAGCCCGCGGCTCCGCGTGCGGCGGTTGTTTGCTACGACAGCGAAAAGTTGGCCAAAGCCGGGGGCCCGGAAGAAATCACCGCACAGTCCCGAGCCCTCCGCGCGCGCCTCGAACAGATTTCCCAGACTCTCGGAATTAATTTCCCCGTCTACGTTCTATTCACTCGCGCCGACCGCCTGCCTTTTTTTGACGATTTTTTCCGCAACTTGAGCGACAGTGAGGTCACGCAGGTCCTAGGTGTCACGCTTCCACCGCTACCTGCATCTGCCACGGGCGTTTATGCAGAGCAGGAAACCAAACGGCTCACCGCAGCTTTCAATTCGATGTTCTATTCCCTCGCGGAATGCCGCCCGGGCTTGCTGTATCGCGAGCGCAACGCGGAAAAACTTCCTGGCATCTACGAGTTTCCCCGCGAACTTCAAAAACGCATTACCATCGCCATTCAATTCCTCGTGGATCTCTGCCGTCCGAGCCATCTCCGCACAAGCGCCTTCCTCCGCGGATTCTATTTCACCGGCGTCCGGCATGTGGAAGCCGCGAATCCTCTGGGCGGGACGGTAATGGCCTCGAAAACTTCCCTCATGCCGGCGCGGCCGTTTTCAGACAATGCCACTTCGATTATGCGCGCCGATGACTTCGGCAAGACGCAGTCGCAGGGCTGGCAAACAGCAACGATGGGCGGCTCCGCCGGTGAAGCCAAGAAAACCGCGCAGTGGCTGTTTCTCAGCCACATTTTCAGCCATGTCATTTTGCAGGACCGAGCCGCTCTGGGGGCCAGCGGCACCAGCTCTCGCGCCAATGTTTGGAAGCGCGTGCTCCTAGCCATCGTCGGCGGGCTCTCGGCCATTTGGTTCTTCGGCATGGTCATTTCTTATTTTGGAAATCGCTCGTTGGAACAGGAAGTCCGCGCCGCTGCCGAGGCCATTGTTGCCATCAAAGCGCAGGCCCCGGCGATGGCATCTCTCGAAGATTTGCAGCGCTTAGAGGCCGCGCGGACGCAACTCCAGAAGCTCACTGAGTATCGCCGCCATGGGGCGCCTTTGCATTTGCGCTGGGGGCTCTACGGCGGCAATGACATTTACGACGATTTCCGCACTCTATACTTCACGAGGTTCAGGCTTCTATTGCTTGACGGAGTGGAAGCTCGCTTTAGTGAAGACCTGAGAAAGTTGCCCCCCACCGCAAGCCCCAAAGACGAGTGGCAGAGACCGTACGAATCGCTCAAGGCCTATCTGATTACCACGTCGAACCCAGATAAATGCACATTCGAATTCCTCTCGCCCGTACTGATGAATCGATGGCAAGACAAGACCGCAGTGGATGAGGAGCCTCAGCAGCTCGCTCGTGCTCAGTTCGACTTTTATTCCGATGAGCTTCGCGTGGAAAATCCTTTTTCGCTTCCAGAGGATTCGTTCGTCGTCCAACCCGCGCGCAAGTTTTTGAATAGCTTTGCGACCGGGCCACAACTCGTGTACCAAAAACTGCTTGTCAGAGCCAATCAAGCCGTTCCCGGCTTCAATTTTTTTCAGGAGTATCCCGACGCGAAAGATGTTGTGACCGAGACGAAGATCGTTGATGGCGCATTTACCGGAGCTGGGTATAAAATAATGACAGCGGCGATTGCCAATCGCGACAACTATGCTGGCGGAGATGACTGGGTACTCGGACCTGCGGCGGGGTCGCACAGCGTGCAAAGCGTCTCGCAGCAGGACGTTCGCACTCTCTACGAAGCCGACTACCAGAAGCAGTGGCGCGATTTCCTGAATTCCGCAGCCGTGCGCCGTTTTGCGGGCCCGCAGGATGAATCGCGACAGCTTGAGAAGCTCTCGGGAAACCGCTCGCCCCTGCTGGCATTGTTTTGCGCAGTCTCGCAAAACACGTCTGAGGCCTCTCCTGATATCGCCAAGGCTTTCCAGCCTGTCCAGGAAGTCGTGGGCGCAAAGCCCGCCCCGCAATCTTGCCGGGAGCAATTAAAGCAGCCCTCCACTGATGCCTATACGACTGCTCTGTTGGCTGTGAAGCTTTGCCTCGATAATTATTCGGCGACGTCGGGGCAACCTGGCGTTACGCCGGAGCAGCGCACAGCCAAGCTCAATGAATGCAACGGTTTTTCCTTTCAAGCAGGGAATACCGCGAGGCAGATCGTCAAGACCAATGATCCCACTTGGAAGGTGGATACTACCGTAATCAGTCTGTTGCTTGCCCCGACGGTGCCGGTACATAAAGTTGATGGTGGAGGCCCTCTGGCTGGGCAGCCAGCCTTCTGCGGCGCGTTGCGCTCACTCGGGAGCAAATTCCCATTTGATCCGAATTCCCATCAGGATGCCTCTTTAGCTGAACTAAACGGTTTCTTCCAGCCGGGCACGGGGGCGCTTTTCAAGTTCGTCACTGACAACGCGGGAGCTTTCGAGTTGCAGGGATCTCAATTCATATCGAAAACCGGCAAACCAGTTTTCGCCAGCCTATTGACCCAAGCGACCGGCATCCAGCGTGCTCTCTTCCCTGGCAATTCCAACCAACTTCAATTCCAATTTACTCTTGAAGCGCGCGCACCAGAGGGCGAGTCGAGCGAAGTTGTGACCATCGATGGCCAAGACCTGAACGCGCCAGCAACGGCAACAAGCGCGAAGATCTTTAGTTGGACGGCATCCCCCGCAGGGGCATCTCTGACGCTAAGTGGTAAGAGTTACGGAAGGTATCCGGGACCTTGGGGAGCATTTCGGTTCTTTCAAGAGTACACTTGGACGCGCACCCCTACAGGCTTCCATTTAGAGTGGATAGTTCGTGGACAAGGTGGGCAGACCGTGCAGCTGAATGGCAAGAATGAGGTCGTGGCGTTTGATTTACAGTCCGTTGGCGTTCCCCTATTCGAGCGAGAATATCTTGCGGGGCTGAAGTGCCCACCGGGAGCGAAGTAATAGAAGCTGACTTGTCCGATTTGCCCTCCAACTTCACCGACTCTTGCGGCATACGCTTGACCATATTCTGTAAGCAAAAGTTCACACTTCGGAACTTCCCTCTCATCTTGTGCCAAACCGGCGGCCTACACCATCAGGGTTTCTCCCCTTTGGATTTCTAGGCCAATTCGACAAGCTGTTGACACCACAGCCCTTATTTGGGAGTATCGCCGCGATTATGGAGTCCGTTGCTCCCCGCGGGGGCTGTGGGGGAAATGCGCTCAGGATTGCTCTTCTATTCTGAGGGATTGGTCTGTTTCGGGAGCGTGTCCCCCGACGGCGATGAGGAAACTCGGCAAATTCGAGATCATTGAGAAGGTCGGCCAAGGCGCCATGGGCGTGGTTTACAAGGCTCGGGACCCCTTCATTGACCGCATCGTAGCTCTCAAAACGCTGACCACCGGCGTTGCCGATGACGCCAATCTCTTGAAGCGTTTCTACTCCGAAGCGCGCTCCGCCGGCGGTCTTCAGCACCCCAACATTGTCACCATCTATGAGCTCGGACACGAAGGCGACACCCCCTTCATAGCCATGCAGTTCCTCTCCGGCGAAAGCCTGGACAAAATCCTCGATCGCCGTCCAAACCTGCCGCTCTCTCAGAAGATCGGCTTTATCGTCTATGTTTGCCGCGCGCTCGAATATGCTCACAAGCAAAATCCGCCAGTGGTCCACCGGGACATAAAGCCCGGCAACGTGATGGTCACTCTCGAAGGCGGAGTGATGGTGGTGGACTTTGGAATTGCCCGGCTAGGCGAAGGCACGCGCTCCCAATCGGCAGGGATGCTCATAGGGACACTCGGCTACATGTCCCCGCAACTGTTCCGCAATGGTGCCGCCGATGCGCGATCGGACATCTGGGCGACTGGCGTGATGTTCTACGAATTGCTGGCCTACCACAGGCCTTTCGAGGGCGACAACGCCGCCGCCCTGATGTCCAACATCATTCTCGAGAAACCCCGCTCCATCACCGAGGCAGCACCTGGAACACCCCAGGATATTCAACTCGTTCTGGATCGCATGCTGGCTAAGGAAGCCGAGGCGCGCTATCAGACCATGGAAGAAGTGCTTTTGGAGCTGGAACCCATCTGGCGGAGGCTGCAGCAGGCAGAAGTCACCGATCTGTTGGCAAACAGCCAGCAACTCTACGAGTCAGGCGACCTGGAAAATGCCAAAGCGAAAGTCAGCCAAATCCTACAGATCGATACCTCCAACACACAGGCGAAGAGCCTGCTGGAAAAGATCAGCTCAGAAGTTCGGCGCAAGCAAGTCGTTCCGCAGCTGAAGGCGCGTGTGGAGAATGCGGGACGGCTTCTTGCGAGCGGACAAGTCGAGGAAGCCAAGGCCGAAGTCGAGGCCGCGCTGAAGCTCGATTCGACTTACCAGCCGGCAAGAGAACTCCTTCGTGAGGCGCAAGCCGCCCTCGAGCGTGGCCGCAACATTGCACAAGCGTTGCGCACTTCCAAGCAACGCATGGCGGAAGGGGCTCTGACCGAAGCGGAGTTGCAACTCGACAAAGTGCTTGAGATCGACCCGGGCAACGCCGCCGCTCGCGAACAGCTCAAGCAGATCCGCGATGAACGCTCCCGTCGGGAGCGCAAGAAGCAGCGAGACGAAGCGCTGCATCGCGCCCGGACCTTATGGACCAATCTCCGGTATAAAGAGTGCATCGACCTTCTAGTTTCTGCGCAGAAGCAGTTCCCGGGCGATACGGAAATCACCAAACTCCTGGAAAGCGCGCGCCAGGACCAAGCTGAACAGCAGCGGCAATCTCTCCTCACCGAAGCAAGGAACCTCCTCAGCGCACAACGATTTGACGACTCACTGCGAGCCTTGGATCGCTTGCTCGAACGATATCCCTCGGATGCAACCGCGAAGAATCTTCGCACGCATGCATTGCAAGGCCGGGAGCAACAGGGTAGGGACCAGCGGCTTGCGGAAGGCAAGTTCAAGTTACGGGCATGGGTCAAGGAAGCAAAATATTCGGAGGTGATCACCCATGCCGGGCAGTTGTCCAGGGAGTTTCCGGATGACTTCGAACTCAAGGAGCTGCTTGACTTTGTCCGCAGCGAATTGTCGCAGGTCGAGCAAAAACGCCGCCTCGAACACTCAACCAAACAGATTCAACAGACGCTAAAGGACAACCGTTTCTCAGAGGCTATCCAATTTGCAGAAAAGGCTCTGGTGGAATTTCCGAAAGACCTCGACTTGCTGATTCTCCTGGATCGCGCCAGGAAAGAACAAACCGAAAAGGAAAGACACGAAATACTGAAGCAGCGACTTCGTGAAGTCGAGAGAATGGTGGAGCGGCAGCAATTGACTGACGCCATCGATCTTGCGCGTCAGACGCTCGCCACCGTCGGCCAGAATCCCCGGATTGCTGACACCCTTCTCAAGGCGGAGCGTGAGCTCGAATTCCGCGAGCAAAGGAAACGGCGGCAGAGCGAGACAATCCTGAAGGCGCGCACTTTATTCAATTCCGGCAAACTGGGCGATGCCACTTCCTTATTGCGTGATGCCATCGACAGCCAGCTTTTTCCGGCGAGCGACCCGCCGGTCGTTAAACTTCTGAACGAAATCGCCGCCAAGAAAGAACCTCCTACGGGCTCGGCAGCTGCGGCCGCCTCCTCCAGGACAGCGCCGTCCACGCCGCTCCTTGGTTCGCAGATTTCTTCCAAACCCACTGCTGATCTGGGCAAGGATTACGTGTACCAGCGTGGCACTTCTCTGCCTGAGGATTTGGTTACTCTTGCTCCCGACGCTGTTGCTTCCGCGTTTTCTCCCGCCATCACAGGGCCGTCCACTCAGCCTGCTCCGGCTCCCGTCCCACCAATGATTCAACCGGCTCCAGAGAAAGATAAGAAAAGGCGCCAGCGGGAAGCCGCGCCCGTGGACGCTTCTGCGACGCAGATGTTTTCGACAACGGCCAGCCCGGAGGAAGCCGCTTCGCAGCTTTTTGCTCCCGAAGTCGAACTGAAACCACCGGCGGTTGACAGACGTCCCCCCCGGACTCCGACTAGAGCGCGCGCGGCGGAGTCAGCTCCGCAACCCATTGCTCAATCGTTTTGGAAAAATCGGCTTCTTGTCGGTGCACTGGCTGTCGTGTTTCTTGCAAGTCTGGGTGGTGTCCTTTACGCCTTGTTCCACAATAGTCCGAGCGGTTCCACTAAGCCCATCAGGCCCACAAAAGAGGAGCAAGCTGTCTGGGACCAAGCCGAGCAACTCATGGCATCCAGTCCGCGCCATCTCGCCGAAGCTCTTTCTAAGTACCAGGGCCTCGTTAATCCCAAGTCATATTTCGACACAAGAGCCCAGACACGAGTTCAGGAAATTCAAGGACAGCAAAAACTGGAGAATGATTGGATGAGTCAAGGCGCGGAAGCCCAAGACGCCAAGAAGTACGATGAAGCGCAAAAGGACTATGAGCAGGCACAGCAAATCCATGGCGACCGTGAAAAGGATGCCGAGGTTGCGATCGAAGTTGTGAAGGGGCTGAAGAAGGGCGAGACATCGGCTGATATTGCGCAGAAATCCTTCAACCAGGCGGAAAGTTTGGCGAAACAAAGACAGTGGGGGCGTGCCAAGTCTCTGTATGAGTCCGTCAGGGACATGAAGGATGCACCGAGCCCTCTGCACAACGCCGCTGCGGAGAGGGTGGTAGTCGTCTCCAACCACATCGAAGAGGATGCGCTCTGGGCTCGCGCGCAGGAAGCTCACCACAACAGTTATAGTAATCATGATGAGGACGCGAAAAAATTCGCTCAACAAGTCGAATATATGAATCTCGACCATCGCCGTGAGGCAAAGGACCTCATCCATGAAATCGATGCATCAGAACTTGAAGCGGCGGGCGAAGAGAGAACATTCCGTGATCTAGAACAGCAACGCACTAGTCCGGCCAAGAACGCGAATGAACTTAGAGCGCTTATCCCGAAGTATGAGGCTATTGCCACAGGTGGCGGAAAACATGCGCAGGAAGCATCACGCATCGTGGAGGAGATAGATCGTGTCGCAAAAGAAAAAGAACTTGCCGAGAAGTGGAATCAGACAAAAGCCGATTGCGACAACGCCCTAAGCTCCAAAAACAAGAACGCTTTGACTTCGGCTAAAGGCCGCCTCAATACTTTCTTGGCCGGGAGCCCCTATGCCGCCGAAGCAAAACTGTGCCTCGACAGCATCAACTCCGCTCTAGCCAAGCTTGAGCCTCCGCCACCACCGAAAGTAGAGCCTAAGCCGTCGGTTACTCCTGCGGAGGTCGATCAGGTACCCGCAATCAAGGCAGTCTTCGACGACCTCTCGCGTGCTTTCGCCGACCGCAAGATTGAGGAGGTGAAGCAGGTTTGGACTTCAATCCCTAGACAACGAGCGGAGGCGCTAAAGAACAGCTTTGCTGCCGCGAAGAGCTTCTCACGGAAGTTCACGCCAGCGGAAATCATCCCCAACGGCGATACCGCCGTGGCAGCAGGATCGTGGGCCGGAACTTACGATGACGGCTCGAAGACGACCCCTTTGAGCGGTTCTTTCAAGGCTTCGCTCCGGAAGCAAGGCGACCGTTGGGTAATCACTGATCTGACGATGTAGCTGGCTGATGAATTTTTTAGTTGACAACTAACCGGAACTGCATAGAATCTCGGGCACAGATTCTCTCTCTGGCAGCCTTTAAAGGCTTTGTCCCGTCGTGCCTGCGAGAAATTCTTAGTTGTCCCCTGAAGAGGTCCAGCCATGAAGCCCCAGCTCTGCTCTCCTCTAGGACGAATCTTCGTCCTTATTTTCAGTCTGCTCGCTCTTGTAGCCTGGCCTTTTCGCGCGGACGCTGCGTCCTGCACGTCTACGGACATGGCCACGGCTAAGCCCACAGCATTCATTGCAACTGCCCCGAATCTCGTTTCAATGCTCGATGCCTCGGCCACTCCTCCCTCGGTGGTGTGCACGATCACCGTGGGCACTTCGACCACTTCTTCCCCCAATAATTTGGCGATTAGTCCCGATGGATTAAAGCTATACGTTGAAAATGATGCGGAGGCCTCGGTAACAATCGTCGATCTAACCACGGCTGCAACGACGACCTTGAGTCTCCCCGGCGTATCCGCCCCCATCACCGCCAATTTAGCTGTTTCGCAGGATAACAAGCTCGTTTATGTTGTAAGCCTGCCTACAGTCCTCACTTCTGGCGCCGTTCCCAGCCTGAGTATTCTCGATCTGACGGCAACAACCCCTGCATTCTCCAACGCACAAGCCGTCGGGTCTACAGCCACATTCAATCCGGGCATCGGCGTCAGTTTTGTGTATAACAGTGTGAACGACACTGTCCCAAGCGCTTTCGTCACTATTGATGCAAACACCTACATATGGTCTACGACGACGAACACAATCACCGCAACAGCGCAGACCGGCGGAGCCACACCTGCGCCAGTGACCGGTGGCACGGTCGAGGTGGATCCAACAGGTGCCTTTGCTGTTGTTGTTGACGCGGCCAGTAACAACCAAGTGGCCAACATTCCTACTGCTACACCGACCGCCGCAAGTGTCCTTTCACCTACGCCGCAATGCACTCTTGGCCACACCGTTGCAATCACCCCTACCGGTTCATCTGCTTACTATAGCTGCCAGACCAGCAATTTCGTTCAGGTGATCGCTACAGCCAGCAATACCGTCACTGCCACGGTCAATCTTCCTGTTAGTTCGAGTCCACATGGTCTGGCGATCACGTCTGATAATTCCTCAGCGTATGTCGCCAATGGTAATGGTTCGCTTTCGACCGTGGCTATCCCGACCACGAGCAGCACGACCGCGGTCACAACTTCACTCGGTTCCGCCAGCCTCGGGGGCATACGCATTATGCCTGTGAGGCTGTCCATCAGCCCGGCAACTGTCAGCGTGCCAACCGGCAAGACGTTGCAATTCACTAGCAGTCTGCGGTTTCCCTTTGGCAGCAAGAGTGTCAGTTGGACTGTTTCTTGTACTGCAGGAGGCGCTGCGTGCGGCTCTATCAACAGCACCGGCAATTATACCGCCCCTAATGTGATTCCGAATTCCACGGTTACAGTCACCGCGACGTATCCAGACATTCCTGCGAGTACTCAGAAATTCTTCCCTGTTACAGCCATTGTAACTGTTACCCCTTCTCAGCTGGCATTCACCACGCAGCCGGCGAACGGAACGGCAGGGAGTCCGCTCGCCAACGTCGCGGTATCGGTGGAGGACGCCAACGGCAACGTGGTGCCGGGCTCGACGGCCTCAGTCACCATCAGCTCGACGCCTGGCGGCGTGGGTGGGACGACCACGGTCGCGGCGGTGAATGGCGTGGCGACCTTCAGCAACCTGGTGTTCACCAAGGCCGGGTCCTACACGTTGACGGCGGCAAGCACAGGACTGACTGGCGCTACCAGCAACTCTCTGACGATTGCTGCGGGAGCTGCCACCATGTCAGCATACACGACGCCGCCGGCGAATGGCACGGCAGCGAGTCCGCTCGCGAACGTCGTTGTGTCGGTGGAGGACGCCAACGGCAACGTGGTGCCGGGCTCGACGGCCTCGATCACCATCACCTCGACTCCTGCCGGCGTGAGTGGAACAACCACGGTCACGGCGGTGAATGGCGTTGCGACCTTCAGCAACCTGGTATTTACCAAGGCCGGGTCCTACACGTTGACCTCTGCCGGCACAGGACTGACCAGCGCTACCAGCAACTCGTTCACGATTGCGGCGGGTGCCGCCACCACGCTTGCGTTCACGGTGCAGCCGACGAATGCGATAGCGGGGGCGGCGATCACCCCCGCAGTGCAAGTGAGCATTGAGGACGCCAACGGGAACGTCGTCACCACGGCGACGAATGCGGTGACCATCGCCATCGGAACCAATCCGGGTGGCGGGACGTTGTCGGGGACCGCAACAGCGGCCGCCGTAGCTGGAGTCGCAACGTTCTCGACCCTGAGCATCGACAAGACGGGCACGGGCTACACGCTGGCGGCGAGCTCCGCAGGTTTCACGGGAGCGACCAGCACGGCCTTCAATGTGACCCCCGGAACGGCAGCGCAACTGGCGTTTACGGTGCAGCCGACGAACGTGGTAGCGGGAGCGGCGATCGCGCCCGCAGTGCAAGTGAGCATTGAGGATGCCAAGGGCAACGTGGTCACCACGGCGACGAACATGGTGACCATCGCCATCGGAACCAATCCGGGTGGCGGGACGTTGTCGGGGACCGCGACAGTGGCCGCCGTAGCTGGAGTCGCAACGTTCTCGACCCTGAGCATCGACAAGACGGGCACGGGCTACACGCTAGCGGCGAGCTCCGCAGGTTTCACGGGAGCGACCAGCACGGCCTTCAATGTGACCCCCGGAACGCCAGCGAAGCTGGCGTTTACGGTGCAGCCGACGAATGTGGTAGCGGGAGCGGCGATCGCGCCCGCAGTGCAAGTGAGCATTGAGGACGCCAAGGGCAACGTCGTGACTTCCGACACGTCGAGCGTTTCGATCACAATCAGCGCTGGAGGGGCATTCAGCGGCAGTTCGACGACAACCGTGGCAGCATCGAGCGGCGTCGCCACCTTCTCTAATTTGGTGCCCACCAAGGCGGGAACGTTCACTCTGTCGGCTGGCGACGGATCGCTGACGGGTGCAACCAGCAACAGCTTCATGGTGAACCCAGCGGCACCCAGCAAGCTGGTTTTCACAACCGCGGCGCAGACGCTGACTGCCGGGGTATGCTCAGCGGCGATCACGGTCCAGTCGCAAGATCAGTTCGGCAATCCCTCCAACGTTACAGCCAATACGGCGGTGAACCTCAGCTCGAACTCCACCGGCACGGCAATCTTCTCGACGAACAACACGTGCAGTCCGTCGACGAGCAGCACCACCATCAGCACAGGACAGAATTCAACAAGCTTCTTTTACAGCGACACCAAGGCCGGTGCCCCAACAATCACCGCGTCGGCCTCAGCCGCCGGGCTGACCAATCCAACGCAGCCGGAAACAGTGAATCCAGCGGCAGCTGCCAGCTTGGTGTTTGCGACGCAGCCTGCCGGCGCGTTGATTAACGTTGCGTTAACTCCCGCTGTCGTTGTTAACCTTCTGGATAAATTTGACAACTTGGCGACCAGTTCCCCAGCTTCAGTCACCGTCACTTCTTCCAGCTCCTCGCAGGGGGCGGGTGTAGTAAGCGGAACGACCACTGTGGCTGCATCAAATGGCGTCGCGACGTTTACTAACCTGCAATTCACGATCGCTGGGGCCTATACCTTGACTGCGGCCTCAGGAGCGCTCACAAGCGCAACGAGCAGCCAGTTCACGATCACCTCCAATGTGACGGTGTCGGTGTCGGGTCCGGGGTCGATTCCTCTCCCCGCTTCTGCGAATAATCCCCCGACCGTTGCCGTTGGCTTTTCTGTTTGTTTCGTCGCCACGATCAATGGTGACCCAAACAACCTCGGCGTGGGAAGTTGGAAAGCCAGTCCAAGTGTCGGGACATTTTCAGCGGGCCCCTCTTCCTGCAACGGTGTTACGCCTGCTCCCAACGTTTTTACAATTACCTATACAGTTCCGGCAGGAGTTCCCAGCCCCGCCACGGTCGGCGTGACGGCCAGTGCTATGGCGGACCCTAGCAAGACGAGCAAACCTCCCAACATCCTCCAAGTCGTTGCTGACCAGTTGGTGTATGACTCGGCAGCGCTGAGTGGCCAGATGATTGCTGTCCCTAGTAACGTCACGTCTGGAACTATTGTGATAGATCTCCAGGGGCCGGCCAACACTCCGGCTTCCGCCTTCGCTTGCACCGATCTGGGCAAGCTAAACGGCAAGGCGACTTGTTCTTTTGCGGTAAATCAGCCGCCACCAGCTTCACTCGCGTGTCAATCGAAGTGCACTTCGATCACGCTTACACTTTCTGTGGTTCGTACTTCTGCAACGCTTCTCGACCCGGTTTCTCGGGACCCAAGAGGTAGACTCCAACGAATGGCCGCATTCGTTCTGCTTCTTCCAGTGCTCGTATTTGGCTTAGTGCTCTTCCGCCGTCCAGCATTTTGCCCTCAAAGGTTCAAGCACGCCTTCGCCTTTGTATTTCTTCTGTGCTTAACGCTTGGCTGGGTGTCCGCGTGCAATCAATTCACAACGCCGGCCACTCCGCCGTCGCCCATTCCTCCGGCGGGCGCGGGGACGATTGGGAATCTGACCGTCACCGCGACGCCCGGGAGTAGTTTCGGCACGGTGACCATATCGGTCCCGTACTTAGTCCAGTGATCGGGCAACAGTTCGGCGCGGATGTGAAGGTCGAAGGAAGGGGATATAGCAGATGACTCTGAGAGGAAGGCGGGCAGGTTACGCGCTGAAGGTAAACCAAATAATCGAGCGAAAAATACTCTTTATGCTGCTCCTTGCCATGGGTGGGTCTCCCTCCGCTGTTGCGCAGATTAGTTGCACTGGTAGTGGCAGCGCAACGAACAAATTGAGTTGCTTGATTCCTACGACGGTGACACCTTCTGGATATACCTTCTCGAACGGTTCAACGAGCGCAGTCTCGGGTAACTTTGGGAGTTTTTTGCAGGCCGATCTAGGCGGCGAGATCAGCCAGATTCCACTCGCTTCACCTGCGTCAGGTATCATCTTCACCATCGATCCTACCTTGCACGTGCCGGTTCCCTCGGACCAATCGCTCGGCCCGATCTTGACCCAGAGAGCCGAGACGATCGGCAGACACAAGCTCTACGTAGCCGCGACGTATCAGTATTTCTTACTCCAGGATGCGGACGGCCATGGCCTTAAGAGTCTTCCCGCAACCTTCCTATTGAGTTCGACGAATACTCCGGCTAGTCCAGATACCGTCGTAATCGCGAACAGTCGAGTTGACTTGAAAGTGCATCAATGGGTGGGCTATCTCACCTATGGCGTGACTGACAGAATCGACGTGTCGGTTGCCGTTCCCCTGTTGCGAGTCAATTTGCGGTACACAACAAATGAACAACTGTTCACCAAAGATGGAGGGTTTGTAAGAAACTTTGCCAACTCGCAGGCCGAGGAAGCTACGGGCGTAGGAGACGTAGTGGTAGCCGTTAAAGGTACTTTCTGGAAGATGAAGCACGGCGGCCTTGCTTTGGGCGGCGAATTTCGACTCCCGAGCGGGGACGCGCAGGATTTTCTTGGTTCCGGCACCGTCGGCGTAAAACCTTTTGCAGCTTTCACTTACAGTGGCCGGGTATCACCCCACTTTAATGTTGGTTATCAAGCCAACGGCAATACAGAGCTCGTTGTCACAAGTGCAGGGAACAAGGGTGGGCTTCCCAACCGACTCATCTATTCTGGGGGGGCCGATTGGAGAGTTACTCGAAGACTCACCGTCGCCGCTGACGTTCTCGCTCAAAGAGTATTTCAAGCGCCCGAAGCTAAGATACTTCAAGACTTCAAACCTTTCCCCGTTTCAAATCCTGGCTTTTCGATTGCGCAGACAACGGTATCCTCGAGCGGGACGTACAATCGCACGGACGGCTCTATCGGCATCAAACTCAAACCTTTCGGCAAACTGCTTGTGACGGGAAACCTTCTCGTGAAGCTGGATCAGGGCGGCTTGCGATCTCGGTTGGCCCCGCTTGTCGGCGTGTCCTATACCTTCTAGGCTTTGTGGCCACTTGCATTTGGTTTGAAAATGGCAATTCACAACGAAGGTTACGTTTTTGAGCGCGACGCGCCGCCCGACGCTCGGGCCGCCTTCAGTTCTCCTCCGAAGAAGACCCTTTTCCATCTGGGTGTCTGGGTGTCGAATTCCGGCGTTTTATCACCGCCGAAAACCGAAGACGGGCAAAAAAAAGAGTTATTACACATGAGCTAAAATTCCAGTTTGGATCCCGTGCCAACCAGCGTAAGCGTCATCCCACTACCGTCTGGACGAAGTGTGGGTAGGCACGAATGATGCCCTTTGTGGACACAACGATCGTGTCCACAAGGGGAAATCATGGACACTTCCACTCAAACTATACAAGTGAGAGGTAGAGAGCCG
>WNFS01000693.1_pt1 | contig 24559 bp, 27 predicted proteins | sample 5400141 | NCBI WGS metagenome assembly WNFS01 (sample SAMN13153358, study PRJNA577476) | soil metagenome | isolation source: 60 cm saprolite under Madrone tree | place: USA:California | collected 2016-06-14
CACGGTGACAGTCGCCGGGCAGCGCTTGACGACCGTCGTGTAAGTATGTAGATTCCGGACCACGGACGATTAGCTCAGTTGGCAGAGCGCTGGCCTCACATGCCAGAGGTCACTGGTTCAAGTCCAGTATCGTCCACCATTCCCGACCCTGGCGGCCCTCGCCCTCGCCGATCGCTTCGGTCCCAACACTGCTCGTCCCGCGGAAACGCCGCGATTGCTGCGAGACCGCGGTCTGGGCCTCTTTTCTCCGAGCGACCACTCCCGGAATGAGGGACGAGCCAGCAGAGCCTAGCCGTCCTGCCCGGCGCCGTTTTCACGATCTTTAGGACGCTCTTGCATTCGCCCGTCTTGGCGCGTAGCCTTGCCGCTGCCGCGATCTGGACAGGCGGGGTCGGAGAAGTTAGACGGCGGTATGGACGAAGCCAGTGTCGTCCACCATTAACCACGTGTGATTGCCCGGGAGCTGCCCATGAAGGTCAGCGTCTTCTTTGACGGTCAGAACTTCTACCGGTCTCTTCAGCGATACGACGAATCCCTCCGTGTCGACTACGACCGGCTCGCCGCCTGGATCACCCAGGCCGCCGGCGGCCCCAGCGCGACCTTCGCGGGCGCCCATTATTACGTCGGGGTGTCGGCGGACGCGCCGCCTCTGGTCGAAGGCTTCCTCAAGGGGCTCGAGCTCCGCCCGGGCTATTTCGTCAAGCGTGAGCTCCGCGTGCGCCGCTCCGGGCGCTGCCCGGCGTGCACTGCCGAATACGAGTACACGACCGAGAAGCGCGTGGACACGCGGCTCGTCGCCGAGATGATCCACTACGCGGCCATCGGCGCGTTCGACGCGGCCGTGCTGGTCTCGGGTGACGACGATTTCGTCCCGGCGGTCGAAGCGGTGAACGCGCTGGGCAGGCAGGTGTGGGTGGCGACGTGGTCGGCGGACGAGCTGTCGAAGGATTTGCGCGTGCGCTGCTTCGGCCAGATCCATCTGAGCGACGGGGTCGCGGCATTTCGCGTGGAGCGTCCCAGGCCGTTCGAGCGCGCCCCGACCCGCATGGCCCCGTCGCGGCTGGCGCGCCCGCCGTTTCAGCCGGCCTCGGGCGTGGCCCTCGGGCATGCCCTCCAGGAGCTCCAGCGCGCCGAAGCACGCCTGCCTCACGTGAGCCGTGGCTACTTCGTCATGCGCTGGAAGTCCCACCAGCTTCCTCCGATCGGCGCCGAGCGAGAGGCGCTGTTGCAACAGCTGATCGGCGCAGGGCTGGCCGAGGAGTTCGAGGTCAAGGACGCCGAAGGCCGGAACGTCACGGCGATCCGCAGCCGGGAGCCCAACGGGAACGTCCGGGAGCCCGAGGGCAACGTCGCGCTGCCTGGATAAGGCGGACCCGTCCCGCTACGAGTCCAGCCAGGCCGATGGCCGCGCTGCGTCATCAAAAGGGAGCCCCGCTGGACGAATCCGGTAGAATAGATGCATGAGGTACGCTGTCGTAATCGCCCTCGCGGTGCTGTTCGCGACGCCGGTCTGGGCCCAGCAGGTGGAGATCAAGAAGCCGGCCCCGCCGGCCGCGCGCGAGCCCGAACGCGATGTGATCCCGCCCGGGCTTTACGACGAGACGCGGCCGAGCGACGCGGATCATTACCCGCGCGGCGGCCAGGTGCAGCACGACCCCGCGTTCTTCGGGCCGCTGTCCCGCCCGCGTGAAACTCCGACCTCCAGCGGCCGCATCGGCTTGGCGGGCTGGGTGTCGCCGAGCACGCCGGTCGGCGCCTCGGGGAGCTCGACGTGGAAAGAGGTCAACGGCTGGTTCGCGCTGGGCTTCTCGATCACCTGGGACGGGCCGCCACCCGCGCGTTCTGCTCCGTCCCCCTGACTCGATGACCGCACCCGGTCGACCCAGCGCCCACCCGAAGGCGCTCCGCTGATGCCGTGGCTCCGCGGCAACCTCCACGCCCACACGACCTTCTCGGACGGGGTCAAGGACCCGGCCCATCTCATCGCCGAGTACGAGGCGCTCGGCTATGACTTCCTCGCCATCACCGACCACGAGAACTGGATCGACGATAGCTACTGGCGCGCGCTGCCCAAGCTCTCTTCCAGGCTCCTCTTGTTCCACGGCGTAGAGCTGAACTGGCCGCGGTTCGATCAGCACATCGGCAGGGTCGTCGGTGACCGCGAGACGCTCCACGTCCTGAATCATCCGGCCCGCTACCAGCTCACCGTCGCCCAGACGCTCGAGCGCATCCGGCGCATCGGGGCCGGCGGCATCGCCCTCGACGCGATCGAGGTGACGGACACGGGGCAGCGCCGGTCACTCTACGAGTCCCCGGAAATCCCGCTCGTGAAGATCGCGACCGATGACGCGCACGGGCCCATCCACTTCGGGCGGGCGTGGGTCGAGGTCGACGCTGCATGCAGCCGGGACGCGATCATCCGCGCGATCCGCGCCGGCGAGTTCCGGCTGGGCTTCGCCACCGACTGAGCCTCTCGGGCCGCGCCCGGCTGAGCCTTCGGCGTCAACGGAGCCTGGAATGTCAACAGTGAGGATCGGTCACAGCCCCGATGCGGACGACGCGTTCATGTTCTACGCGCTCACGGCCGGGAAGGTGAAGATCCCGGGGGTCACTATCGAGCACGTGCTCGAAGACATCGAGTCACTGAACCGCCGCGCGCGCACCGCGGAGCTCGAGGTGACCGCGGTGTCGTTCGCGAGCTATCTGCTCATCGCCGATCAGTACCGGATGATGGACCCGGGCGCGTCGATGGGGTTGGGTTACGGGCCGATCCTCGTGGCGCGCGCGCCGATCCCGCGGGCCGAGCTCGAGAGCCGGGTCGTCGCGAGCCCTGGCAGGCACACCACCTCCGCGCTGCTCCTGAGGCTCTACGTGGGCGACCCGCCGCTGATCGAGGTCGCCTTCGACAAGATTCCCCAGGCTGTGCTCGACGGTCAGGCCGATCTGGGGCTGCTCATCCATGAAGGCCAGATCACCCATCAGAAGATGGGCCTGGTGAAGGTGCTCGACCTCGGCGAGGCTTGGCAGCGTGACACGGGTCTGCCGCTGCCCCTCGGGGTCAACGTGATGCGCCGGGACCTCGGCGAAGACCTCCACCGGGCCCTCTCGCAGGGGCTCCGCGACTCGATCGCCTGGGCCCACGCCCACGTTGACGAGGCGCTCGAGTACGCGATGCGGTACGGGCGCGGGATCGACAAGGAGACGTGCCGGCGGTTCGTCCTCATGTACGTCAACGACTACACCCTGGCGCTCGGCCAGGACGGGCGCGCGGCGATCGAGCGTCTGTTCGAGATGGCTCAGGCCAAGGGCCTCGTCGCCGAGATTCCGCCCCTCGACCCGATCTAGTACCTCCTCAGAATCTCGTACTCGGTGGTGCGCTGGGCCGGGGTGAAGCCGGCCTCGCGGATCAGCGTCACGATCTCCTCGACGCCGATCGTGTTCACGAAATTCGCGGCCTTGTGCACGTTCTCCTCGAGGAGCGTGCCGCCCCAGTCGTCGGCGCCGAAGCGGAGCGCGATCTGGCCGGTGCGCTTGCCCTCCGAGAACCACGAGGCCTGGACGTGGGGAAAATTGTCGAGGTAAAGGCGCGAGACGGCGAGCATCCGGAGGTACATGTTCGGGCCCTTCGGATGCTTGATCCACTTCTCGAGCAGGGTGTTGCCAGGCTTGAAGGACCACGGCACGAACGCGGTGAAGCCGCCGAACGCGTCCTGGAGCTCGCGGATCGCGTCGAGGTGGTCGAGCAGATCGTCGGTCTCCTCTACGTGGCCGTACATCATCGTCGCCGTCGACTTGAATCCGCGCCGATGGGCCTCGCGATGGACCTCGAGCCAGGTGTCGGGTCCGCCCTTTTTCGGCTCGATGCGCCGGCGGACTCGCGACGAGAGGACCTCGGCGCCCCCGCCCGGCAGCGTCCGCTGCCCCGCATCCCAGAGCCGGTCGAGCACGTCGACGACGGTGAGACGGCTGACCTCGGCGACGGTCCGGATCTCCGAGGCGGTGAAGAAGTGCGGCGTCACCTGCGGGAAGCGCCGGCGAGTCTCGCTCACGAGGGTCGTGTAGTAGTCGAGCGGCAGCGCCGGGTTGTGACCGCCCTGGAGCAGCACCGTCGTCGCGCCTCTGGACGCGGCAAGCTCGATCTTGGCCAGCACCTCTTCGACTGTCAGCGTGTACGCCTCCGGGTCGCCCGGCTTCCGGTAGAAGGCGCAGAACTGGCAGTCGGTGATGCAGACGTTGGTGTAGTTCGGGTTCGAGTCGATGACGAACGTGACGACCTTGTCGGGGATGCGCGCGAACCTGGCCTCGGCGGCCAATCCGCCCACCTCGAGCAGCGGCGCATTGGTGAGGAGCCAGCGACCCTCGGCGCGGTCGAGCCGCTTGCCGTTGAGGACCTTCTCGCGGATGGATTCGATCATGTGATCACACCGCGACGCCCTCGCGGTCCCAGACTCGCACCACGTTGTAGAGCGCGTCCCGTTCGACCGGGATCTTGCCGGCGTCACGGATGATGCGGAAGAGCTGCTCGCGCGCGAGCCCCGCCGGGGTCTCGGCGCCCGCCATGTGCTGGACGCGCTCGTCTTCGAGGGTGCCGTTCACGTCGTCGGCGCCGAAGTGAAGGGCGACCGAAGTCGTGTCCTCACCGAGGAGCACCCAGTACGCCTCGACGTGTGGAAAGTTGTCGAGCAGCAGGCGCGCGGCCGCGATGGTGCGGAGATTGTCGGTGGGTGGCGTGGACCGCGGCACGAGCTTCGTCGTCCCCACCTGGTACGGCAGCGCGATGAACGTCAGGAACCCGCCGGACGCGTCCTGCTGGGCTCTGAGCCGCAGCAGGTGATCGACCCGCTCCGCCAGCGTCTCGATATGGCCGTAGAGCATCGTCGCGTTCGTCCGGATGCCGAGCGAATGGGCGATGCCGTGGATCTCGCACCAGCGGTCGCCGTCGGCCTTGCCCGTGTAGCGGAGGAGCCTGGCCACCCGCGGCGAGAAGATCTCGGCGCCGCCGCCCGGCATCGTCTGGAGCCCGGCGGCCTTGAGGCGCGCCAGGGCCTCCGGCGGCTCGATCTTCCAGCGCCGCCAGAAGTAGTCGATCTCGGCGGCGGTGAAGGCCTTGATCTGAACCGCGGGGCGCGCGGCGTGCAGCCCGGCGATCACGCGCTCGTAGTACTCGAACGGCCAATCCGGGTGGTGACCACCGACGATGTGGACCTCGCGAACCTCGTCGCTCACCATGCCCACGATGTCCTCGACCGTGTACTCGAAGGCCCCCGCTTCGCCTTTCTTCCGCGCGAAGCCGCAAAAGGAGCAGGAGAGAACGCAGACGTTCGTCGGCGAGATGTAGCGGTTGAGGACGAAATAGACGCGCTCGCCCTCGCGCTCGGACTTGGCGTGATCGGCCATGCGCCCGAGGCCGAGCAGGTCCTCGGTCTCGAAGAGCGCGAGGCCGTCGCTCCGGTCGAGCCGTTCTCTCTGCTGAACCTTCTCCCAGACGGACTCGAGCCGGCGGTCAAAGAAGCGCAAGATGGAGGCCTCCGTGGCGGTGTCGGTTCTGTGCTCGCGACCGATGGACCGGCCGGTCAGCCCGACTCTAGCCAGCTATCCACAGGGGTGTCAAGGATTTGAGGGGCGAGAGCGTCGCCGGCGCAGCTCGCGGTGGATCTTCAGATCCTGCTGTCGCATGGTGAAGGCTCCGGCGCCGGCGGAGAAAGCCAGGGCCAGGAGGGCGGCGATCGTGATCTGGTCCGCGCGGTCGACAAGCCCTCGGACGCCGAGGTAGCTGGTAATGATCGCGGCGAGGAAGATCACGCCCAGCAGGATGCCTCGATAGACCCAGCGCTCGACCAGGAGCCGCTCCAGCGCTTCGTCATCGAGATTCTGCCAGTCGGCGTCGCGCATCGTGGGCCGCCCTCCCGAGGACTTGCGGTTTCGCGTCCCGAACATATAGTATCTGCGTAAGCTCTCGTATTTTCGAGAGTTGTCGGCACGCGGTGATGAGCGTTTTCGAGGGGGAGGGGCCATGACGTCCACCAGGGCCTTCGACCGACCTGTTCAGGTCGAAGTGATCACGTACGTTCCCACCCAGTACAACCACTGAAAGCACTGCGAAGTGACCTGGCAGGTCATGGGCCTTCGACGCAAAGTGCAGCGGGAGCTCATGGACTCCGGGCTCCCGGAGGACCTCAAGGCGGAGTTCCACCAGCTCTCGGAGTGGGCCCACACGCTTCCGGCGAAGTTCGGCGGCTGCGTCAACGTCCGGCTGGTCGATGCGGCGTCCATCGAGGGGTTTTTCAAGTCCCTGATCCGAAGATTCTGGCGTTATCCCGCGTTCGCGGTGGAGGGCCAGCGGTACGTCGGCTCCGACTTCACGCGCGTGGATGCTCTCATCTCGGAAGCGCTTCGACGAAGGGAGGCCGAACGGAGAGTCCGGCCAGCCGCACCGACGCCCAACTGATCCAGGAGGAGGCGGGATGAACACATTACTGGCAGTCATCATCGGGGCACTCACCGTGTATCTCGCGTACACGCTCTACGCCAGGCGGATCGACCGCAACGTCATCCAGTCTGATCCCAAGCGCGCGACCCCCGCGACGCTCTACATGGATGGGGTCGATTTCATGCCGACCAACCGGAACATCCTCTTCGGCTACCACTTCAAGTCGATCGCCGCCGCGGGACCGATCATCGGCGCGATCGTCGCGGCGAACCTCTGGGGATGGCTGCCGTCGATCATCTGGCTGATACTCGGCGTGTCGTTCCTCGGCTGGGCGAGCGACTACAGCGGCATCGTGATCTCGGTCCGCAACGAAGGGAACAGCCTCTCGGCGATCGCGCACCGTCTGGTGTCTCCGCGGTCTCGCTCGATCCTCTTCGTGTTCATCTTCTTCTACCTGCTGCTGGTGGCCGGCGCCTTCGTCGGCATCATGGCCACCGTGCTGGAATCACAGCCCAAGGTGCAACTCGGCGTCATCGTGCTCACCGTCATGGGTCTGCTCCTCGGTCAGATGCTCTACCGCTGGCGGACGGGGCTCGTTGGCGCCACTCTGCTGACGGTCGGCGTGACGTTCATCGCCATCCTCGGCGGTGGCTGGACTGAAGAGATCTTCAAGTCGTTCGGCGCCGGTCTCAACGGGCTGACCGGCGGCGCGCCTCTCGTGACGTACTTCGATCCGACGCTGGCGAACTTCAAGGGGGCCGACGCCAGGATCATGCCTAATCTATTGTTCTGGGCGCTCGCCATCTGCGCCTTCTGCTATGCCGGCTCCGTGCTGCCGATCTGGCGCATGGCCCAGCCGGTCGTTTACGTCGGCTTCTGGATCACCGCCGTCTCGATGGTCCTGGGCTTGCTCGGTGCCGCGGCGGCGAGCTTCGTGAAGCCGGAGGTCGCCCAGTTCGTCATCCCCGCCTTCAAGGGCTTCAACCCGCAACTGGGTCCGGCGGGGATCATGCCGCTCTGGCCGATGCTGTTCGTCACGATCGCCTGTGGCGCCATCTCCGGCTGGCACGCGCTCTTCGGCGCGGTCGGCACCGCCCGCCAGATCGAGAACGAGGCCGACATGCTGCCCGTAGGCGGCGGCTCGATGTTCGCCGAGTTCCTCCTCGGCCTCCTGGCGCTGCTGGCCGTCTCGGTCGGAGCCAAGGGCGCGCCGGTGGGCGCGTTCGCCACCGGCCTGGGAGGCTTCATCAGCGTGTGGGGTATCCCAATCCAGTATGCGACCTCGCTCGCGTTCGCCGCGTTCATCGTCATCGTGCTCGTCGTCACTCAGCTCCTGTTCCGCGTGCAGAGAGTCACGCTCAGCGAGTGGCTCGGCGACGTGTTCCCACCGGTGCGCAACCAGCACGTGGCCTCGCTGATCTGCGTCGCGCTGGCCATCCTCCTCATGATGACTGGCACCTGGGTCTACCTGTGGCAGCTCTTCGGTGGCGCCAATCAGCTCATGGCGGCGCTGTCGTTGCTCCTGGTGACGGTATGGCTGGCGTCGGTGGGCAAGAGTTGGCTCTACGCAGGCCTGCCCGCGATCTTCATGTACTTCACCACGCTGGCCTCGCTGCTGGTGACGGCGTACAACATCTACTCCAACGTGTACCAGACCAACTTGGCGGCGGGCCGGGTCATTCCCGTGATCGGCTCGGGCCTCATGGTGCTGGTGGCGTTGCTGCTGGTGGCGGCGGCGGTCGTGATCGGGATCGATGGGTGGCGGGCGTTCCGGCGCTACCGGCGGCAGCCGGCCGCGGCGCCGAGGCCAGCCCCGGCGAGAGCGTAGGCGCTCGCTGTCTTTCGCGTCGCAGGTGTCTTCGCGCGCCGGGGGAGTAAGCGCTCCCCCGGCGTGTGCTGTCGAGGAGCTTGAATGATGGTGTCATGGGCGCGCTGAGCCGGTCGGTCTCCGGTCGCATGGCCGGGGTGCGCGAGGCGCTCTCGAAGTTTCTCTACGGGATGACGGGGTACGAGTTCGCCCGCCACGCCCTGGAGATGCGGCACGAGATGGAGACGCTCTTCATGGTGGTGACGATGGGCGACCTCATCGGCGTGCCGGTGCTGCCGCCGGTGTACTCGCTCAGGCTCTTGCCGTACGTGGTGCCCGAGATCGCGACCTGGAAGCGCAACATGGCGCGCCGGAAGGATTTCTGGGAAAAGGAGGAGTATGACCTCCACGCCGTCTGACGACAAACCGAAGAAGAAGCGCGGGATCCTGGGAGTTTTCAAGGACATCGTGTACGGGATGTCCTCGCACGAGATGACACGCCATGCCGTGCGCACGCGCGCGAGCATGGAGCACCTCTTCATCCTCATCACGATGGGCGATCTCCTGGGCATTCCGATCCTCCCGCCGTACTACTCGCTGAGACTGTTACCTTACGTGACGCCCCAGATTGCGTCGTGGAAACGCCGCATGCTGCGCGAACGGGACGTCACGGACGTGCTGGGATAGGGGAGGCGCGTTTGTCGCTCAAGACCGTTTTCGAGAGTCAGCCCGACCGCCGCTACATCATGTTCGGGGGCAAGGGCGGTCTGGGAAAGACGACGCTGTCGGCTACGAGCGCGTTCTGGCTCGCGAGCCAGGGCAAGCGAGTGCTCCTCTTCTCGGTCGACCCGCAGGCGAGCCTGTCCGACATCTTCCAGCGGGATATCTTCGGCAAGGGTCCCGTCCCGATCATGCAGAACCTCTGGGCCCAGGAGGTGAACGCCGATCAGCGGATCCGAGACTACCAGGAAGAGATCCGGAAGAAGATCCTCGACATGTACGGCTTCGACCGGGTGCCGGAGGAGATCGACAACTACATCGCGGCCGCGTCCGCGGAGCCCGCGATGGAGGAGAGCGCGATCTTCGACGCCGTCGTCGACATCATCGTGCAGGGGGACTACGACTACTACATCTACGACCTCGTCCCGCTGGGCCACGCGCTCTACTACCTCTCGATGGCCAAGGTCTACGACGAGTGGATCAACAAGATCACCAAGCTCCGCGAGGACATGCGCCAGTACGACCAGGTGGCGGCGACCATGCGTCGCGAGGACACGGTCCAGGAGGACCAGATCCTGGGCGAGCTGACGTACATCAAGAATCGCATCAACGCCTCCTCGCAGATCCTGACCGACAAGAAGCGCACCGCTTTCTTCTTCGTGGTCGTTCCGGAGGAGATGATCATTCTGGACACCAAGAAAGCCGCCGCGCTCTTCGCGAAATTCGACGTGCCCCTCTCGGGCTACATCGTGAACCGCGTGCTGCCGCCGGACCTCGGGCGCGGAAATATCCCGCCCTATCTGCGGAACCGGATTGCGCTGCAGCAAAAGCACATGGGCGAGATCAAGGCGGCTTTCGGCGACGAGGTCCGCGCTTACGTCCCGGAGATGGAGCGGGACGTCACGGGGCTGCCGATGATCGAACGACTCGCGCAGCGCCTCTTCGTCGAGGGCGGAGCCGCGTCTTGACAGCCGACCTCGAGATCACGACGTCGATGGCCGGGTATATCGCCGACCACCCGCGCCTCCAGTACCTTTTCTTCGGCGGCAAAGGCGGCGTCGGCAAGACGGCGATGGCTGGTACCACCGCGCTCTGGCTCGCCGGCCGGGGCAAGCGGACGCTCCTCGCCTCGACCAACCCGGTCCACAGCCTGTCCGGTCTCCTCGGTCGGAATGTCTCCGGGGGCCACACCGCCATCAGCGAGGTCCCGAACCTCTGGGCCTACGAGATCGACACGCGAGAGACGATCGAGCGCTCCAAGAAGGAGATCCGAGAGAAGATCCAGTGGTTCTTGAAGTTCGCGGACATTTCGACCAAGGCCGACGACTTCGTCGAGTCGGCGACCATGAACCCCGCCTTCGAAGAGTCGGCGATGTTCGAGAACATGGTCGAGATGATGTTGAAGAAGGAATACGACGTCTACGTATTCGACACCGCGCCGACCGCGAACGCCCGACGCCTGCTCGGCATGTCGAAGGTGTACTCCCTCTGGGTCGACAAGATGCTCAGGTCGCGGCAGGAGGCGCGGACGCTGCGCGAAATGCTCTCGTTCACCAAGAAGAAGGAGGCGGACCCGCTGCTCGAGTACCTGCTCGGGTTCCGTGATCGCATGGGACAGGCGCGGCAGCTCCTCACGGACGCCGAAAAGACCGCCTTCTTCTTCATTACGCTGCCCGAGGCTCTGCCGATCGCGGTGATCACCCGCTTCATCGGCTGGTTCCACGAGTTCGGGATCCCGATCGGGGGCGTGATCGTCAACATGGTGTTGGACCGCCAGGCCCTCGGCGCGGATGTTCCCGAGTTCGTCCTGAACCGCATGCAGATGCAGGACGACCACATGAAGACGATCCGCGAGAAGTTCGACGACCGAGTGCGGGCCGTCGTGCCGTTGTTCGACGACGAAGTGCGGGGCACCGCCATGCTCGGCCGGGCCGCGGCGTCGCTCTTCGCCTGACTCCGCCTGCTCGAAGCGGCTCGTGCTCCTGACAACGATCGCCGGCAGCCTACCCAAACCCTCGTGGCTCGCGAAGCCCGGCGTGCTGTGGGCGCCCTGGAGCCTGTCGGGTCCGGCGCTCGCCGAGGGCAAGCGCGACGCGGTGTTGGTCGCGCTGCGAGAGCAGGAGACGGCCGGCATCGACATCGTGACCGACGGCGAGCAGTCGCGCCAGCACTTCGTCCACGGATTTCTCGAGGCGATCGAGGGCGTCGACTTCGCCAGGCGCGTGACGATCGGTATCCGGGCCGACCGCTACAAGGCCGAGGTGCCGACGGTGACGGGGCCGCTGGTCCGCCGTCGGTCGGTGCACGCCGACGAAGTCAGGTTCGCGCGGGCCCACACAGGACGACAGCTCAAGTTCACGATCCCGGGGCCGATGACGATCGTGGACACGCTGGCCGACGAGTACTATCGCGACCGGCGGCGCCTGGCGATGGAGTTCGCCCGGGTCATCAACGAGGAGGCCCGGGAGCTCGCGGCGCTCGGTCTCGACGTGCTCCAGCTCGACGAGCCCGCCTTCAACGTCTACATGGACGACGTGCGGGCGTGGGGGATCGACGCGCTCCACCGCGCCATCGATGGGCTGCCCTGCAAGACCGCCGTTCACATCTGCTACGGCTACGGGATCAAGGCGAACGTCGACTGGAAGACGACCCTCGGCGGCGAGTGGCGCCAGTACGAGCAGACGTTCCCGGCGCTCGCGGCCAGCCGGATCGATCAGGTCTCGGTCGAGTGCGCCAACTCGCGCGTCCCCCTCGCGCTCCTGGGTCTTCTGAAGGGGAAGGACGTGCTGGTCGGCGCGGTCGACGTCGCGACGGCCGCGATCGAAACGCCCGAGGAGGTCGCGGCGACCATCCGGAGCATCTTGCCCTTCGTTCCGCCCGAGCGCCTCTACGCGTGCACCAACTGCGGGATGGTGCCGCTCGCCCGCGACGTCGCCCGGGGCAAGCTTCGGGCGCTCGCCGCCGGCGCCGCGTTGGTCCGGAAGGAGCTCGGCGTGCGCGCGTGATATCCTCAACCCGCCAATGACCGAGCACCGGCGGTACTTCGATGAGATTTCCCTGGGCGAGGAGTGCGAGTCACCCGGGCGTACGGTGACCGAGGCCGACATCGTGATGTTCGCCGGCCTCTCCGGCGACTACAGCGTCCTCCACACCGACGCCGAGTTCATGAAGCAGTCGATTTTCGGCGAGCGCATCGCCCATGGCCTGCTCTGCCTCGCGATCCAGTCCGGGCTGTTCAGCCGCGCGTCCGTGCCGTACGCGACGCTCGCGTTCGCCGGGCTGCGCTGGAAATTCAAGGCACCGGTCAAGATCGGGGACACGATCAGGCTCAGGGCCAAGGTGAAGGCCAAGAAGGACCTCTCCAAAGAGGACCGCGGTCTCGTCACGCTCGAGCGCACCGTCCTCAACCAGCGCGACGAGGTCGTCCAGCAGGGGGAGACCGACCTGATCGTGGAGAAGCGCCGGTGAGGGGCACGTACTTCGAGGACGTCGTCGTCCACAGTGTCCAGGTGTCGCCGGCCATCACCGTCACGGAGACGCACGTCGCCATGTATCTCGGCTTGACGCGCGAGCTGCCCGTCGGGCCCGTCGCGGTCCCCGACGTCTTGCCCCTGTGTCTGTCGATCGGGCTGGGTTGGCGTATCCAGGATCCACCCATGGCCGTCCTCGCGTTCGTGGGGCTCGATTGGCAGATCGTGAGACCGCTCCGCGTCGGCGACACGATGCACGCCCGCTCGCGTATTCTCTCCAAACGGCCGATGCGTGACGGCGGCTTCGTGCTCGAGGAGCGTTCGATCGTCGACCAGCACGGCGAGGTCGTGCAGCAGGGAAAGTTCACGTTCCTCGTCGCCAAGCGCAAGGAGGCATCCCCATGACCTTCGACCCGAGACACAAGAGCCGGACGCTCCTGGACGGCGCCGACCGCGCAGCCGCCCGGTCCTACTTCAAGGCGATCGGCTTCTCCGACGAGGACCTCAAGCGCCCCCTGGTCGGCGTGGCCCATTGCTGGATCGAGGTCACGCCCTGCAACTGGAACCACCGGAAGCTGGCCGAGAAGGTGAAGGAGGGGATCCGGGCCGCCGGCGGCACGCCGATCGAGTTCAACTCGATCAGCATCACGGACGGGATCGCGATGGGCACCGAAGGGATGAAGGCTTCGCTCGTCAGCCGCGAGACCATCGCCGACTCCGTCGAGCTGGTGATCCGCGGCCATCTCTTCGACGGCTTCGTGGGCATCTCCGGCTGCGACAAGACCATCCCCGCGATGGTCATGGCGATGGCGCGGCTCAACCTCCCGAGCGTCATGCTCTACGGGGGCTCGATCGCCTACGGCGAATACAAGGGCCGCAAGCTCACCATCCAGGAGGTCTTCGAGGCGATCGGCGCCTTCAACGCCGGCAAGATCGACGCCCGCGAGCTCAACGAGATCGAGGGCCGCGCCTGCCCCGGTGCCGGCGCCTGCGGTGGGCAGTTCACGGCTAACACGATGTCGACGGCGTTCGAGATGCTCGGCGTGTCGCCGATGGGATTCAACGGCGTGCCGGCGACGGATCCGCGCAAGGAAGAGGTCGCCTTCGAGACCGGCCGGCTCGTCATGGACCTCTTGACGAAAGGCGTCCTGCCGCGTCAGATCATCACCAAGAAGGCGCTGCACAACTCGATCGCCGGCGTGATGGCGACGGGCGGCTCGGCCAACGCCGTCCTGCACTTGCTTGCCATCGCCAAGGAGGCCAGCGTCAAGCTGGCGATCGACGAGTTCGACAAGATCTCCCGCAAGACGCCGCTGCTGGCCGACATGCGGCCCTGGGGCACCTACACGGCGCCCGAGATGCACGCGGCGGGCGGCATGGGGGTTGTCGCCAAGCGGCTGCTCGACGCGGGGCTCCTGTTTGCCGACGAACCGACGGTTACCGGCAGGACGATCGGCGCCGAGGCGCGCGCCGCCCGCGAGGCTCCGGGCCAGAAGGTTATCCGCTCGCTCGAAAATCCGCTCAAGCCCGAAGGTGGTCTGGCCATCCTCTGGGGTAATCTCGCGCCTGACGGGTGCGTCGCCAAGATCTCGGGACAACAGAAAGTTCTTCACCGCGGTCCGGCGCGCGTCTTCGACCGCGAGGAGGACGCCTTCCAGGCCGTGAAGATGCGGAAGATCAAGCCCAACGACGTGATCGTCATCCGCTGGGAGGGGCCCAAGGGCGGGCCCGGGATGCGCGAGATGCTCCACGTGACGGGCGCGCTTCAGGGCGCTGGCCTCGGCGACACCGTGGCGCTCATGACCGACGGGCGCTTCTCGGGCGCGACCCATGGATTCATGATCGGCCACGTCGCCCCCGAGGCCGCCGAGGGAGGCCCGATCGCGGCGCTCCGGAACGGCGACACGATCGTGATCGACATCAAGAAACGCAAGCTCGACGTCGAGCTCTCCGCCGCCGAGCTGAAGAAGCGTCTCAAGAGCGTGAAGCGGCCGAAGCCGCGCTACACCTGGGGCGTCCTGGCGAAGTACGCGCGCCTCGTGTCCAGTGCATCAGATGGCGCCGTCACGGGTTAGGGCCCGAACGTCGGACCCGACACAAGCCGGCGTGATCGGCCCGGCAAACGCGCCCCGACGGTGACTCGGAAATCACCGGCTGAGAGCCGACCGGCCGATCGCCCAGATCAGCTGAGCCCGGCCTTTCTCGAGCGTCTCAGGGCCGAACCGCTCGCCGAGCTTACAGTGCTGGACGCTGGGACGGGCTCGGGCCGGCTCGCGCTGACGTTGGCTCCCCTCTGTCGCGCCGTGGTTGGCGTCGATCGCGACGCCAAGCTGATCGACGAGGCCCGCCGGCACGCCGCCGCCGCCGGACTCTCGAACGTCCGGTTCGTCGTCGGCGACGTGGAGGTCGAAGAGTACGCGCCGTTCAAGCCCGACCTGGTCGCGGCCTACCTCTGCATGTCCGACGCGATCGCCGAGCGGGCCGGCCGGGCGCTCCGGCCGGGCCAGGTCTTCGCCTTCGTCGCGCTGCACACCGACCAGTGGAAGGAGACGGGCCGGCCTTCCCGCTTCGCGTACGGTGAGACCGGCGCACGGCGGCTCCTCAAGCGGACCGGATTCACGGTCGATCACCTCGAGGTCGAGCGTGACGTCAAAGCGTTCGCCTCGGTCGAGGAGGGGCTTGCGGCGGCGCTCGGGCTCCAGGAGAAGTGGAAGGTCGACGGTCGCTGGTTTCGTTACGTCAAGTTCCTCGAGGACGGCGGGCGGACGCTGACGCGGGCCCATCTCGTCGTGAAGGCGCGCAAGGCGTGACCCTGGTCGCCCTCGCGCTCAGCGCCGCAGTAAAGGCGCGCGCGCTCGAGCTGGGCTTCGACCGTGTCGCGATCGGTCCAGCCGAGCCGCCCGAGCACGGCGCCCAGCTCGAGGAGTGGCTCGACGCCGGCTACGCTGGAACGATGCGCTACCTGGATCGCGGTCGCGCCGACCGCCTCGATCCCGCGCGCCTCCTCCCGGGCTGTCGCGCGGTCGTCGCGGTGGCGGTGAGCTATAACTTGGAGGACGGGGCGACGCCCCCCTCGAGCGATTGGCGGCCCGTCTCGCGATATGCCCGAGGGCGTGACTACCACGACATCATGCGACCCCGTCTCGTCGAGCTGGGCGACTTCATTCGCGCCGCGGCGGGCGCCGGGGTCACGAGCCGGGCGGCGGTGGATTCGAGCGCCGTTCTCGAGCGGGACCTCGCCGCGCGAGCCGGACTCGGCTGGATCGGCAAGAACACGAACCTCCTGACGCCGTCGCTCGGCTCCTACTTCTTCATCGGGATCGTCCTCACGACCGCCGCGCCGGCGTTCGATCACCGCCAGCCCGATCGCTGTGGAACCTGCACCGCCTGTCTCGACGCCTGCCCGACGCGCGCGTTCGTGGCACCCTACGTCCTCGACGCACGGCGCTGCATCTCGTACCTGACGATCGAGCACCGCGGCGACATTCCGGGCGAACTGTGCGACGGGCTGGGAGAGTGGCTGTTCGGGTGCGACGTGTGCCAGGACGTGTGCCCGTGGAACCGCAAGGCCGAGCCCGCTCGTGATCCCGCGCTGAGACCCATCGGGTCGTTCGGCCCGCTCGAGAGCCTGTTCGAGCTCGACCAGGATGCCTTCCGCGCCCGGTTCCGCGGGACCGCGCTCGCGAGAACGAAGCGCGCCGGGCTCCTGCGCAACGCGGCTATCGTCCTCGCAAACCGCGGCGAGAGGCGCGCCGTTGGCGCGCTGTCCCGGGCGCTCGGCGACGAGGACGCAGGAGTCCGCCGCGCCGCGGCGTGGGCGCTCGAGAAGCTCGGCGCGGGCGGCGCGTCGGCGTCTTGAGGATCAAGCGGCTCGATCACTTCGGTGTGGACGTCCTTGACCTCGGGCGTGCCGAGCGCTTCTACGCCGAGGTGCTGGGCATGACGGTCCAGATGCGTCTCGCCGACCAGGTGCTCATGCGTGGCGGCGAGACCTCGTGCGCGCTGTTCCTCAGGCCGGATCGCGCGCCGGCCGATCCGGAGCAGTTGAGGAATCCGCTCGGCAAGAGCCACCACGCCTTCGAGGTCGCCTGGGATGACCTGCAGGCCGCCCTGGTGCTCTTCGCCGAGCGCGGTGTTCCGCATCACGCGCCGATCGACTGGGGCGACCACGACTGTCTCTACTTCGTGGACCCGGACGGTAATTTACTGGAGCTCGTGGGCTACCGCCCCGAAGTCGAGAGAGCGTGATGCACGCGACCGGGACCGCCGGATGGGTTGGACGTCCGATGCGGCGTCGGGAAGACCGGGCCCTCGTGACCGGGCGTGGACGCTTCGTCGACGACCTCGCGGTCGCCGGCATGCTCCACCTGGTTCTGACGCGGAGCCCCCACGCCCACGCGCGCATCCGCTCTCTCGACGCGAGTGCCGCGAGGCGAATGCCGGGGGTCGTCGCGGTCATCACGCCCGAGGATCTCGGCCCGATCGGGCCGGTGCCGCTCATGCGGCTGGCCCCGGGCACGGTCATCCCCGAGTATCCACTGCTGGCGGCCGGTATCGTTCGCGCTCAGGGCGTACCGGTCGCGGCGGTGGTCGCCGAGTCGTCCTATATTGCGGCGGACGCGGCCGAGCGCATCGGCGTCGACTACGAGCCGCTCGGCGGCGTTGCCGATACGGACGGCGCCCTGGCGGCTGGAGCGCCGCAGGTGGTCGAGGCGAGTCGCGACAACCGCGCGCTCGCCGTTGCATGGCGCCACGGCGATCCCGACCGCGCCTTCCGCGAGGCGGCCCACCGCGTGACGCTGACCGTGCAGCAGCAGCGCCTGTGCGGCGTCCCGCTCGAGCCCCGCGGGGCGCTGGCCCGCTGGGACGCGGATACCGGCGAGCTGACGGTGTGGACCTCGACGCAGGCGCCGTTCAGGATTCGCTCCTCGCTCGCGCGCATGCTCGGGCTCGACGAAGCGCGCGTTCGCGTGATCGCTCCAGACGTCGGCGGCGGATTCGGGGTGAAGGGCGGCCCCTACCGGGAAGAGGTCCTCGTCGCCTGGCTCGCGCGCCGACTCGGGCGGCCGGTGAAGTGGGTCTCGACTCGGGCCGAGGACCTGCTCACCACCAACCACGGCCGCGGTGGTCGCTCGACGGGCGAGCTCGCTCTCGACGCCGACGGACGAATCACGGGGCTTCGCGCCCGGATTCGCCAGCCGTTAGGCTCCAGCCTCGCCGTCACTGTCGGCGGCACGCCCCAGAACCACGGCCGGTGCCTGCCGGGGTCCTACCTCGTCGAACACGTCGACATCGAATCGGTCGGCGTCTTCACGACGACCCCGCCGGTCGGCGCCTACCGGGGCGCGGGCCGGCCCGAGGCCGCGTTCCTGATCGAGCGCCTCGTGGACGAAGCCGCGCGGTCTCTCCGGCTCGATCCGGTCGAGCTCAGGCGACGCAACCTGATCCCCCGGGAGCGCTTCCCCTTCAAGACCGCCACGGGGCAGGTCTATGACTCCGGCGACTACGTCGGGCTACTGGACGGCACGCTCGCCACCGCCGGCTACGCGAGTCTCCGGCGGGCCCAGGCGGCACGGCGCGAACAGGGTGAGGTCGTCGGCGTCGGGGTCGCCGTCTACGTCGAGCCGTCCGGCCTCGGGTGGGAGAGCGGGCTTGTTCGAGTGGAGCAGACCGGCGCCGTGCTCGCCGTCACGGGCTCGAGCGCCCACGGCCAGGGACACGAGACCACGTTCGCCCAGATCGTCGCCGACGAGCTCGGTGTCCTGCCGGAAGCGGTGACCGTCCGCCACGGCGACACGCTCGGCGCTCCTCAGGGCATCGGCACGTTCGGGAGCCGGAGCGTCGCCCTGGGCGGGTCGGCGCTGGCGCTCGCGTCGCGCGACGTGCGAGAAAAGGCGCGAGGACTTGCCGCGAGCCTCCTGGAGGCCGGCGCGGGCGACGTGGTGGCGGTCGACGGAGGCTTCGGCGTCGTCGGTGCGCCCGGGCGCGTGGTCAGCTGGGCGCGCGTCGCGGAGTTCGCCTACCGCGGCGCGGGATTCCCGCCCGGCGCCGAGCCCGGGCTCGAGGCGACGCGCTTCTTCAGCCCCGAGGGGGAGGTTTGGAGCGCGGGCGCCTTCGTCGTGTCGGTGCGCGTCGATCGCGACACGGGAACGGTGACACCCGAGCGCATCGTGTGGGTGGACGACGCGGGGACCATCGTGAACCCGCTCCTCGCCGACGGCCAGCTGGAGGGCTCGCTCGCCCAGGGCTGGGGCCAGGTGATGATGGAAGCCGCCGTGCTGGACCGGGACGGCCATCTCCTGAGTGGCACGCTCATGGACTACGCGGTCCCGCGGGCAGACGACGTCCCGCACGCCGAGATCGGTCATGCCCACACGCCCTCGCCGCGCAATCCCCTCGGCGCCAAGGGAATCGGGGAGGCGGGCACGATCGGGATCCCCCCCGCGATGGTGAACGCGGTCGTGGACGCGCTCTCGCCCTTCGGCGTCACCCATCTCGACATGCCGCTCACGCCCGAGAAGGTCTGGCGGGCGCTCTCGGCGCCGCGCTGACCTGGTTTATTCATGAACGATCGACGCGCTCGCCGGGCGGGGCCTGGCGCCGACGTTCATGGAGTTGGGCTTCCCCGACGCCGAGTTCTACATCTGGGCCGGCGCCTTCGCCCCCAAGGGCACCCCGGAGCCCGTGCTCGCGAAGCTCCGGGGCACGCTGCGCACGGCCGTCAACGACCCCGACTTCAAGGGGGCGATGGAGAAGATCGAGACTCCGATCGTGTTCAAGCAGGGCGCAGAGTTCGCCAGGTTTTTCGAGGCCGACGCGGGCCGCCTGGCCGAGGGCGTCCGTAAGGTCGGGCGCATCGAGACGAAGTGACGCCCATGATAAGATTCACTCTGTCATGGCGATTCTGAAGGTCGCGCGTCTCGGTCATCCCGTGCTTCGGCAGGTCGCTGCGCCGGTCGATCCACGGTCCATTCGCTCGCCCCAGATCCAGCGGCTCATCGACGACATGATCGAGACGATGCGCGAGTACGACGGCGCCGGCCTGGCGGCGACCCAGGTGCACACGCTCCAGCAGATCGCCGTCATCGAGGTGCTCGGCAACCCGCGCTACCCGGATGCGCCGCCGGTTCCCCTGATGGTGCTCATCAACCCCGTCATCACGCCGCTGACGGACGAGAAGGAAGAGGGCTGGGAGGGCTGTCTCTCGGTTCCCGACATGCGCGGGATGGTGCCCCGCTACACGGCCGTGCATCTTCAGTGTCTCGATCGGGAGGGGCAGGTGGTGGACCTCGTCGCGAAGGACTTCTTCGCGCGGGTCACCCAGCACGAGACCGATCACCTGAACGGGACCGTGTACCTCGACCGCATGCGCGATCTCTCCACGCTCACCCACGTCGCCGAGTGGAACAAGCACTGGCTCGGCATCCGTGAACAGGCCGACTGACCCGTCCGAGGACGGGGGCGGCGGGAGTGGGGGAGGGGCCTCCGCGCCGGTCCTCGCGATCGTCAGCGACCTGTTTTTTGTCGCTCGTATACGGGAGACGGCCCGGCTCGCCGGGGTGCCGATCGAGTTTGCGAAGACGCCCGAGCAGGTCGCGACGTCGCTCGGCCGTGTCCCGCGGCTCGTCCTGCTCGATCTGACCGCCGGCTACGACTACGAGCGTGTGTTCGCGACCCTCGAGGGCGCGCGTCCGCCGGTGCTCGGATTCACCACCCACGCGCTCGCGCGACAGACCCAACCCTGGCACCCGCGGTGCGATCGCGTCGTAACCAAGGAGACGCTCACGCAGGAGCTGCCGCGCCTCCTGAAAGAAGGAGTCACTGCATGACGGCCGAGGAGTTTGTCGCTCAGCTCGAGGGGGAGAACCAGCGGCGACTGAGCCTGCTGGCGCCCGACGACACCTTGAAGCCGGAGGTCGAGGGTGACCTGAACGTCATCAATCTCTTGAAGGTCGCGCTCAAGAACGAAATCGAGGCCACCGAGATCGCGGCCCGCTGGCTGGTCACCACCGACGAGGTGGACGTCAAGCTCGCGCTGGCGCGGCAGGTCGGGGACGAGGCCAAGCACTACCGGATGATCGCGGATCGGCTTCGCGCGCTCGGGTTCGACGCGAAATCGTTCGATCCGCTCGCGAAGGGCTACGGCCCGCTCTTCCAGTACCTGGACACCCTCAAGACGACGGTCGAGCGCATCGCCGCCGGCCAGTTCACCCGCGAGGCGATCGCCGTCGTGAAGAACCGGCAGTTCATCGAATTCTGCGAGCACGCGGGCGATCGCGAGACCGCCGCGATGTATCGCGACGTGATCGAGCCGGACGAGCGCTATCACCACGAGCTGGGCCGGACACTCCTGCTCCGGCTCGCGACGACGCCGGCCGCGCAGGCCGCGGCGTCGGGCGCGGCGCGCACGACGCTCGAGCTCGCCGACGAGCTCCAGAAGAAGGCGCTCGCGATGGCGGGTATCCACCACGCCCCCGGCTGCTGAGATGGCAGGGCGAGCCGCAGCCGCAGGCGAGGCGAGTCTGTGAATCAGGCAGGGCGAGCCGCAGCCGCAGGCGAGGCGAGTCTGTGAATGAGACGGACCGGGCGCTTCACGAGTTCAGGGACCTCGTGAAGGGGCCCGAGATCGATCTAGCCGGCGCCGCGCTCGCGGTCGCGCGGATCGAGTACCCCGATCTTCCGCCCATCCGCTCGCTGGCCGAGCTCGACGAGCTCGCCGCGCGCTCGGCGGTGTCGGCGGCCGGCGGAGGTCGGCGCGCCCTCGACCGCCTGTGCGACTTCCTTTTCGCCGGGGAGGGGTTTCGCGGCAATGCCGAGGACTACTACGATCCCCGCAACAGCTGCCTCAACGACGTTCTCGATCGCCGGCTCGGCATCCCGATCACCCTCGCGGTCGTGATCATGGAAGTCGGGCGGCGGGTCGGGTTGGAGATTTCGGGCATCGGCCTGCCGGGCCATTTCTGTGTTGGCGCGAGGATCGGCGGCGAACTGCTGGTCCTCGACCCGTTCGGTGGCGGCCGTGTTCTGGAGCGAGCCGAAGCCGAAACGGTCGCGTCGCGCGCCGTCGGGCGCCCCGTGAAGCTCACCGACGACCACTTCGCCCCGACGTCGAAGGTTCAGATCGTCGTGCGGATGCTCAGAAATCTCGAGGGTATCTACGCGCGGCGAGAAGACTGGACCAAGGCCCTCGCCGTGATCGACCGGCTCCTCGTCGTCGACGCTGACGCGCCGACCCATCTGCGCGATCGCGGGACCGTCCTGATCAAGCTCGGCGAGCTCCACCGCGGGGCATCCGCGTGGGAGCGCTATCTCACCCGGTACCCCCAGGCCCGGGACGCCGCGGCGTTCAAGGAGGAGCTGAGACGGATCCGCCAGACGCTGGCGGAGAAGAACTAAGCGGTACGCTGATCGAATGCTGGCGCAAGGCGCCTGGCGTGTCGCCTACCGTTCGGTCGCGTGGTTCGTCATCGTATCCCTCCTCACCGTCTCCTGCGCCTCACGGAGCGTGGCGCCGATGGGCGCCGGCGGAACGCCCTTCAAGCCGGAGGTCGACGAGCTCAATCTCTGGGCTCAGGCCCAGAGGGAGGAAGAGCAGCTCCGGAAGAAGTCCAAACTCTACGACGACCCGCTCCTCGACGAATACCTCGCCAAGATCGGCGACAAGCTTACGCCCGACGACGTGCGCGAGGCCGGAGGGCCGGGGTTCAAGTTCGGGGTCTTGCGCGACCCGACGCTGAACGCGTTCGCGATGCCCAACGGGCGGGTCTACATCCACACCGGGCTCCTGGCCCGCCTCGACAATGAGGCGCAGCTGGCGATGATCGTCGGCCACGAGATGACTCACGTGACCAACCGCCACGCGCTCAGCTTCACGCGCGACGCTCAGCACAAGCAGATTCCCTTCACCGTCGTGGCGGTCGCCGCCTCGATCGGCGTCGCGGTGGCCGCCGGCTCCCGCGCGGGGTCGGGGGACTGCATCGGCGCCGCGGTCCTGAGTCAGACCGCGAACGTGCTCCTCGGCCTCGGCCTCCAGCTGGCCGCCATCGCCGCGATCAACGGCTACGGGCGCGATCTCGAGCGCGAGGCGGACGCGGGAGGGATGGCGAACCTGGTCCGCGCCGGCTACGACCCGAAGGAGGCGCCGAAGGTGTTCGACCGGCTGCGGCAGGAGTCCAAGGACCGTGGAAGCCTCGAGACCTTCTTCTTCGGCAGCCATCCCAAGCTCACGGAGCGGGTCGAAACCACCACTGACCTGATCAAGACCAACTACGCCGTTGCTGCCGCCGCGCCGGACACCATGCGGAACACCGACGAGTTCGAGCTGCGGATGCGGACGGTCGTCCGCGAGAACGCGCGTCTCGATATCCAGGCCGGCCGGTTCAAGCTCGCGGAAGAGCAGCTCGACCGCGTGCTCACGATCACCCCGAGGGATCCAGTGGCCCAGCTCTACTACGGCGACCTCCACCGCCTGCAGTCGCAGCGGGCGCGGGATGCCGCGGATAAGGCCGACAAGGCGAAGAAGGCGTTGGAGCGGTACGAGCGGGCCGCCGAGCTCGATCCGGCCTTCGCCGATCCGTTCCGCCAGCTGGCGTTCCTCTACTACCAGCAGAAGGACAACGAGCGGGCGAAGGCGGCCTTCCAGAAGTATCTGGCGCTCAAGCCCGACGCGCCTGACGCTCGCCGCATCAAGGAATATCTGATCGAGCTCGACCGCTGACGACACGTCCCGCCTACCGAGGCGGGTCTCTTGCTGTGATAGGATGTGCACCGCCGAACACCCGGGACAGGAGTCGTGTGATGACCGCGCTCGCCAGCACGTTCACCGGACAACTCCTTCGCCCGGGCGACGCAGGTTATGACGAAGCCAGGAAGGTCCATAACGGTCTCATCGACAAGCGGCCGGCGCTCATCGCCCGCTGCCGCGGTCTGGCCGACATCGCCGATGCCGTGAAGATGGCGCGCGATCGGAAGCTCGAAGTCGCCGTCCGGGGAGGCGGTCACAACGTCGCGGGGCGCGCGACGATCGACAGCGGCCTGATGATCGACCTGTCGCGCATGAAGGGTATTCACGTCGATCCGAAGGCCCGCACCGCCCGCGCGCAGCGCGGCCTGGGATGTGCTCAGGTTCTTCCGCGACGTGACGGCGTCGCTGGCCGATGACCTGACGGTGTTCGGCGGCTTGATTCATGCGCCGGATGGATCCGGGATGAAGCTGGTGGCCCTTGTGGTCTGCCACTGCGGGCCGCTCGGTGCCGGCGAGACCGCCGCACAGCCGATCAAGAAGTTCGGCTCGCCCGCGATGGACGTCATCGGCCCGATGCCCTATTGCCAGGTCAACGCGATGCTCGACGCGGCTTATCCCAAAGGAGCGCTGAACTACTGGAAGTCGAACTTTCTCGCGAGCCTCAGTGACGACGCGCTTCGCACGATGATCGACTGCTTTGCGCAGTGCCCGACAACGATGGGTCAGTTGCTGCTCGAGCACTTCCATGGCGCGGTCACTCGAGTCGGCGTCACGGACACCGCATTTCCACACCGTGCACCGGGCTACAACCTGCTCGTGCTGTCGGAATGGATGGACCCGAAGGACAACAACGCCTGCACCGCCTGGGCTCGGGATTCCTACAAAGCGATGCAGCCGTTCATGGGCTCCGGCCGGTACGTGAACTACCTCGGAGACGACGAACCCGGCGATCCCGTCGCCGCCGCCTATGGACCGAACCATCGACGTCTCCAGCAGCTCAAGGCGAATTACGATCCGCAGAACTTTTTCCACGTGAACCAGAACATCCGTCCGCAGGCGTGAATCGCGAACCCGTCGTCGACGCTCGGCCGCCCGCCCTGGCCCACGCCTCGGACGGAGAACGCCGCAGCACCGTGCCGGTCGCTCGGCCGGCAACAACATCATGCGCGGTGTAGCCAGTGGCCCGTCCGCGAAGTTCTGATAACGATCACGCTCTACCGGAGGCGACGGGCTGGTGCGGTAGGGGGCGACGGGATCCGTTCCCGCCCGTCGCCTCCGTCTACGGCGAGGTCTTAACGTGAGTTCCGGGACGGGACACTAGCTCGATCGCGCGAGCCGCGACTTGAGAACCTTTCCGGTGGCACCCCGCGGAAGCGTGTCGAGCACGG
>WNFS01002520.1_pt1 | contig 24553 bp, 20 predicted proteins | sample 5400141 | NCBI WGS metagenome assembly WNFS01 (sample SAMN13153358, study PRJNA577476) | soil metagenome | isolation source: 60 cm saprolite under Madrone tree | place: USA:California | collected 2016-06-14
GGTGGCGAAGATTTCTTTTCACCTGCTTTGATGGAAGCCGACCTCATGCGACGAGTGATGGAGCCAGCAGAGTTTCACCGCTGGTTTCACCGCTTCCTGCCGCGGCTAACGGCGCAGCGATCCAGGAATTTATTGCGACCGGCCGTGGTTACCGATCGAACCGATCCAAAACTGGTCCATCTTGATGGCCTGAATCTCAGTCGTGCCTGGTGCATGCGCAGCATTGCCGCCGGGTTGCCACGAAACGATCCGGCGCGGCGCATTCTTGCTGAGTCGGCGCGAGCGCATGCCACGGATGCATTGGGCCATGTTGCCAGCGGCGACTACGCCGGCGAGCACTGGCTGGCCTCGTTTGCTGTTTACTTGCTTTCCACGTCCGCGCCCTGAACAGTCTGCGCAAGCTGTGATGATCAATGATTCAAACCCAGTTATTCTTTACGACGGCGTTTGCGGCCTTTGCAATCGACTGGTCCAATTTATTTTGAAGCGCGACAAGCGGGATCGTTTTCGTTTTGCGTCGCTGCAAAGCGAGCTTGCAAGCTCGTTGTTGCAAAAGCATGGCCGAGACCCGCGCGACCTCGACACGGTTTACGTAGTGGTCGATTACGGGCAACCGGCTGAGCATCTGTTGGCGCGTTCAGACGCGATCCTGTTTTTGCTTTGGGAACTGGGCGGAATCTGGAAGGTGGCAGCGTTGGGGAAGATTCTGCCGCGAATAATGCGTGATGCTATTTACAAACTAGTCGCGCGCAATCGCTATCGAGTGTTCGGCAAGTATGAGTCCTGCGTGTTGCCGGATGCAAAACATCGCACGAAATTCCTGGATCAGTAAATAGAAAGAGGCCACGTGATCAGATCGCGTGGCCTGCTCAAAAAAAGTCGCGTCGTTTCTACCTGCGTTTGCGGGCAGCGCGCAACTGTCTTACTTGTCCCTTCAGTTGTTCAATCTCCTGCTGCTGTTCCTTGATGGCATTGAGCATGGTCCAGAGGATTGGATCGCCGTTGACCATCAGGTAGCCCTCGCTGTTCTTAGTGACGGCTTCCGGGATGATCTTCTGCACTGCTTGAGCTCCAAAGCCAATGTGTTCTCCATCCGACTTAAGGCCGAGGGCATTGTTCTTTGAGTACTCGTACCGAATCGGCTGTAGCTGCATGACGGCTTTGAGTCCGAGGTTGAAGCGGCCTTTGATGTTCTTCAAGCGTTCGTCCGAAAAGCTGAGCCAGGTATTACCGCCGGTCTTGTCAGCCTCTCCGTTGACCGACAGCTTCTGATCCGGAGCGGCAGTTCCGATGCCAACGTTGCCGGCATTGGTCACGCGGAGCAGTTCCCCCGAATTGTTTTGATTATTGATTCTGACTCCCAGGGTGGTTCCTGCAACCAGCAGCAGACCGTCCTGGTTATTGGAAACACTTGGTCCATTGGCGAATGAATTTCCGGTAAGCGCAATCGTGCCCGATACGTCCAGCTTAGCCGTAGGACTCGCTGTCCCGATGCCGACGTTGCCACTTGCTGAGATGTCAATCGAGCTGGTGGGCGCGCCCGGCCGGATGCGGAAGGGCAGGCGTGAGCCGCCGGTGACATCACGCACGAAGAAGTTTGCCTCGTTGCCGGCAATGTCCCACGTCTGCGCGGTAAAGCCGCCGGCGTTGGTTTGTTCAAGGCGATGAGCGGGAGTATCGCTGGTCGTAATGTGCAGATCCAAAACCGGCGTGGCAGTCCTAAATCCAACCTTGCCTGTGCTACTTACCTTGACTGCGTTGGCCGGTGCGCCAGCGTCTACTTCAAACACAATCGTTCCAGTTTCTGAATTGCCGGTAGCGCCTTGATCAACAAACCCCAGGAAACTGGCGCCACCGCTGGCTGAGCTGTTCGCCCTTATCTGCCAGTTATTGGTAGGAAAGCCGGCCGAGGTGCTGGTGTCGTCAAACTGCAGTCGCGTGTTGTTTTCTTTCAGTCTGACAGTGTCAAAGCCGAAGACTTCGCCATTAACGCAATCAAGGCCGACGCAGGCGCTGCCCTGCACGATCAGATCGTCGGGAATCACATCGTCAGGCATAAACATGAAAGGCGTATGGTGTAGCTTCCTCGATACTCTACCGCCCAGAGTCATCTCGGGAACCTGCGGCGCCATCGAACTCTTGCTTGCTGACCGGGTCGCTGACGGTTCCTGAGATCCCGCGACAACAACCGAACCATTTACGATTGAAAAACTTCCCGATTCGACGAGTGGTTGCGCTGCCAGGCTTTTGCGCGCGGCGCGCACGGCTTCAGGCTCGTCATCCTTACCGCGCCCGTTCGACGTGACGTCTTTGCGCGCAGGCGATGACCCGGATGCTAGTCGCAACTCATAAGTGTACTGCCCATCCGGCAGCCTTTCGCCTTGAGCATCGGCAATCGAAAAATTAGGCGAAGAGCCGCCTTTAAAGTTTTTGCTGAACACCCGGCCGTCGGGCGCCGAGACGATAAGGGTTAGCCCTGCATTAGGAACGGCGACGTCCCATCTCACGCTCGATCCATTTCCGTTTATGGCCGCAAGTCGACTTTTATCTTCGGTCGTCTGGCCCGACGCAGCGGTGTACAGGCAGGCTAGAACGAACACGATGGTAAGAATGGAATATAAGCATTTTAGATTCTTCATTGAGGCCCTCCTATTGGCTTGGTTGAGTATTGTCAAGGGTGATAAGGCCTGACTTTCTGCAAGGGAGATTTTAGAAAGAGGACCTAAGTTTCTCGAGGAAATCTGAGAAGTCTCTGTATAACAACGTTTACCGGTTGTGTCAAGGAAACTTGTGACTTGGCAATGCGGCGGGTCGCGTTAAGGCGAGGCAGCGAGTCTGAACCATTCACTATTTACGATTTACTATTCACCGTTTTGAGTGGTGCCCCCGGCGCGATTCCAACGCGCGACCTTCCGCTTAGGAGGCGGACGCTCTATGCAACTGAGCTACGGGAGCACGAAAAGACAGTGAATAGTAAATGGTGAATAGTAAACGGTAAAGGCAAGAGATCTAGCTTTGGTATTTGATCAATGACCGGACGTCGTAACCTTCAAGTTTCTTTCGGCCGGGCAAAAACTCCAGTTCAACCACAAATACTAACCCAACGACAGTTCCGCCCAGTTGCTCGACCAAATTGCAAACGGCCTTGGCTGTTCCGCCCGTGGCCAAAAGATCATCGGCAATTATTACTTTATGCCCGTTGCCTACAGCGTCGCGATGAATCTCGAGCGTGTCCTGTCCATATTCCAGGTCATAGGAAATAGACGCGCATTCCGCCGGCAACTTTTTTGGCTTGCGCACCGGCACGAAGCCGGCGCCGAGATGATAGGCCAGCGCCGGCGCGAAAATGAAGCCGCGCGCTTCCACGCCAATCACCGTGTCAACCTTTTCACCTTCATACTCAGCCGCCAGCGCATCTACTGTTTTGCGCAAGCCGTCAGGATGTTTCAATAACGTGGTAATGTCATAAAAATTAATGCCGGGTTTTGGGAAATCCGGCACTTCGCGAATTAGTTTTTTCAAATCGTCCATAATGTTTAGAGGCCAGAGGTCAGAGGTCAGAGGTCAGAAATCAGAAGTCGGAGATCAGAAGTCAGAAGTCAGAAGTCAGAAGTCAGATCAAGTTTTACTGCCTAACTATCACTCACTAACCGTTACCAAACCGCTGACCTCTGATCCCTGACTTCTGACCTCCGTTTTTATCGTTCAATTCTAAAACTCGAATAGTGTCCCGTCGGGTCAAGGCTTATTTCTTCAACCTGCTCGACGCGCGACCATTGTGGCCCAGTCACCAGGTCATTGCGAAACTCATCGACATTCAGGGCCAGCCCTTCCGCAAGAGCTTCGACTGTGCCGTCGGGACAATTGCGTACATAACCCAGCACTTGATGTTTCGCGGCGGCGCGTTGCGCAAAAAATCTGAAGCCGACCCCCTGCACGTCTCCTCGTATCAAGAATTTTCGCGCGACTCTTGCCATGTGATCGTAAATCGTTAACGAGTTCTACTTGCACTTCCAGACTCGACCAATGCTGCCGCGCGTGAGCGTAAATGTTAGGACCGGATCGGTTGCGTTCGTCAGCCGCACGGTCAGTGTCATGGTATCGCCATTAATCGAGCCGGAATAGGTCGCCGGCTGATTGTTGACCTTCTCGTTTATTCGAATAGGACCGCCGTGTTCCCTGGCATAAGTGCCATGCCAGCTGAAACGACCTTGACGATCGAATGTTAGTGGGCCCTCGATCGAGCCATGGGCACAATCGTATTCGATGTTGACCGACCCATCGCCTACCTCAAATTGAATGTGTTTACCGCCCCAGGTGCCGTTGTTCAGCCGCTGCATTTTGCGCGTTCCAAACGTGACAGAAGCACCGAGCAGCAAGATCAAACTGCTCGCAACAAGAAGTCTATTTTGAGTTCCGAAGGTCATATGCCTTGTCTTTCGCTCGCTCGTCCCTTACTTGCCCCTCTGCATATCTCCTGGCGGGGCGCGCACGCCTAACGCCCGTAGCTTTGATGCACTTCAGCATTGTAACGAAGAGAGTTGACGATGCCCAACCGCCACCAGAGGCCGGTCGAGGCGAGCAGTGTCCACAGCGCCGCATTGTAATTTACCAACAGAAAACAGAGAAAATCCCCGTTTTCTCTAGAAGAAATCGGCGAATCGGACTATCTTTATTTATAGCTTTGCGCAATAGCTCAATCACGGGGTGTTCAGCTTGTCTTCTGCCAAACCAAAGTCGAAATCGTCTGTTAAGGCAGCGATAGGAGCCGTGCGCGCTTTTATTAGCGGTCACCAGGAGGATGAAGAAACTGTGTCGGAAAATCTCGTTGCCAGGAATTCCGCGGAAGCAATGCCTCCGCTTCAGGCTGCTGATGAAGATGTGAAAATGGAAACAGAAGATCGGCCCGATAAGAAAACCACTTCTAACGAACTGCGTTCGGACGCTGTCCAACCGGGGACTGATGAGAAACGGCTCGCGCCGGAAACGGAGCAGAGCGCGCGTGAATTCACGGCGTCTAAGGACTTCGATCAGGCTGTGCGCGACTTACGCGCCGGCGAGTCTGCCGAGAAGCGCGCTGCCGCTGCTCGCATTCTTGCAGAAGCAGGCAGCCAACGCGCCACTCCACATTTGATTGCCGCGCTTTTCGATGCTGATGCCACAGTGCGTTCGACGGCGAACGAGGTATTAGCCCAATTGGGAAATTCGAGTTTGCCCAACAGTGCTGCGTCGGAAGGTCTTACTAAGCCGGCTGCTGTAAAACCTCCCGCGGCCACGCAATCGCAAGCACGCGTTGAAAGTGTAACCGCGAGTCAGCCTCAGCCAGCCGGGCCTAAACCTAAGACAACCACCGTGTCTGTTTCGCCAACCGTTGCCACCGAACCCGCGTCGACGAAAGACCCGCAACAACTGCTCGTCGATGAAAGCGAAGTCAGAACGAAACTGAAGGAACTGGAAAGCCAAATAATCGGCACGATTGCAGCCCGCAAGGATGCCGAGAAGGAAATTGGGCGCCGCATTGAAAGTGAAGCGAAGCTCAGAGCAGAAGCGGCCGCTCGTCGCGACGAAGAAGAGCAGTTGCGCAAGCAGGCTTACGAGGAGGCGGAGCGCCGCATAGCTGAAGATGCCGAGGCAGTGGCGGCCGAGCAAAAAACTCGCGTCGCTGCGGAGAAAGAAGCGCGCCGTCTCGCCGACGACGAAGCGCGTTTCCGGCTCGAAGCAGTGCGTCGCAGGCAAACAGCCGAGGAGCTCGTTCGTGAACGGGTCAAGATTGAAACGGCTCGAGCAGAAGCTGCGGAAGCAGCCCAACTGCTCGAGGCCAGGCGCTTGCGCCAGGAGGCTGCAGAGCAACATCAGGCTGAGTTGGAACGATTGCGACGTGAAGAAGAAACTTTGCGGGCCGCATTCGAAAAAGTCGCGCACCGCCGTGCCGAAGTTGAGACGGCTCGTGCAACTGGAGTCTGAGATTAATGAACGGCTGGCAGCCGAGCGCCGGCAATTGGAAGAAACTCGCCGGCGCGGCAGCGAAGAACAAAAGCGCCTGAAAGAGGAGGCCGTTCGCGTTGCCGAAGAAGAGCAAACGCGGTTGAAGGAACTGGCAGAAATGCGGCAGAAAGCGGAAGCCGAGTCGAAGCAACGAGCCGAGCGCGAACAACAGCTCCTGGCCCAGCTCGAGAGTTTGCGAATTTCGGACGCGGAAACCCGCAAGCGTATTGAGGAAGCCGAGATGCGCCGGCATACGTCCGACGAGGCTTATAAGCTTGCCGCTGAGAAGTTGCAACGCATTGAGGCCGAGGCGCACGCGCGCAGCATTGAAGAAGAACAGATGTTGGCGCGGTTGGAAACCACGCGTCGCACAGTAGCGGTAGAAGCACAGGCGAGATCGGAACAAGAGAAGCGCATCAAAGAAGAGATCGAAATGTTCCATCGCCTTGAAGAGGAAGAGCGGCCACGCCTCGAAGCGGCAATACTTCAGCGCACCGAAGTGGAAGCGCGCTTCCGGCAGTTACGAGAACGTTATGAAGTAGAACAACAGGCGCTCGCGTCGGCTGAACAGTTCTCGGCAAGTGAAACGGGTGAGATACCGGTGACCGCCGCTATTGGTTCAACTCCGGCGACTGCGTTTGTCGAGCCGCCTGCTGAAGTCGGGCCTGCGATTTCAGCCCCCGGCAAGTCAGGGGCGGAAACGCGAACTGATGAAGTGCCGGCTGCTATTGCGGCCTATCTTTCCAGCATCGATCCTTACAAGCGGGCTGCGGCGGTCGCTGAGTTGGGACGTTCCGGATCCGGCCAGGCATTCAATATTATCGCAAACTCCTTTGACGACTCTTCGCCGCACGTTCGCAACGCTGCGGCCAGAGCCTTGCGAAAGTTGGAGCCCGCGCGAACAGTTGATTTGTTTAATCGCGCGCTGGAAGAGGGCTCTGCTGAACGGCGGCAGAATATCGGAGCGGCGATAGCCGCTTCCGGCGTAGCGGCTGAGGCAATCGATAATCTGGTGAGTGAAAGCCGCGAAGCAACCTACAACTCGCTTTCTATTCTTTTCGTGATGGCCAAGACCGGCGAGGTGCAACCTCTGGTCAAAGCGATCGAAAACCATGAGAACGACGAGGTCCGTCGCGCAGTAGTCAAACTTCTGAATTTGAGTGGCCAGGCAGAGGTAGCTGACGCGGCATTACAGCGGCATGTTCTGGGTGTGCCTTCAGTTCGGCAGAACGGCGTAGCCAAAGAACCGGAAGCTGCGTCCGATATCCGTTTGGTAGCAGCCGAATCAGAAGTTAAGCGGGCGGTAAGAAAACAAAACGGGGGCAACCGCCACTAATGACCTTTGGGCCGCTGCATAGCTCAAGGTCTTATTTGCAGAGCCTGAGTTTTCAGTTCCACGATCGAAACGCCGCCCGGCGGAATGCTGATGCTGACGACACTTCGGCCATTCTGGCCCTTCACGTCGATACTCTTTTCATTTATCCAATCAACCGCACTCTTAATTTCCTGTGATGACAAGCCGACTGTAGCAGTAACTATAGCGCTGCGATCCACCTGGGCCATCCCCTGTTGTGGTTTGTAAACGCCATTGTTGTTGATGAGCGTTACAACCCAACCATTCGTGGTGCGATTGATTAGATATTCGACGTCGCCAGTTACCTTGATGGGCGTAGCGTCGGCGAAGACGTGTGCCAGCATGTGCGCCGCGAACGACGTGATTCGTTCGTCTTCGCCAAGTAGATCAGCCAGAGCAGCAAAGACGACCGTGCCTTTGCCGACTTTGTTGATTGTTACGAGCGGATCGCCGTTGTCGGAAGTGATCAACGCCAGTGCGCCCTTCAATTCCAGTTTTTCATAACGAAACATTTGGCCGCTCAAGTTTTGCGGCGCTTCGCCGGTTGACAGGCAGCGTGCGTTATCTGCTTCCGCAGTTACGCCGGTAAGTCGCACGCCAACTAATTCAGGTGGCAGGTTCTTAATCTGAGCGGCGTTGAGCACGACCGTGCCGCCGGATTTCACATAATCGGTGATTCGTTGAATCCATTGCGCAGACCAGTCGATTTGGCCACCGACGACAACGGCGCGATAGGAACCCAAAAGCGCTGCATAGTTAATGGGTGAACGAGGCGCTGCGACAATGCGCGGCAGCATAGCCGCCGGTGTTGTTGAAGGCGCTGGAGCAGTCACTCCGTTTGGATTGCTGCCTTCGTAGGCCAATTCCTGATTCTTGCTTGCCGTATCTTTCCTTGCGTCTGCGCCTCCGGCTTTCTGCGGGGTCTGGACTTTTTGCGTCGAAGGTTCGGCGCCTGCGGTAACAGTTGGTCTACCGCCGCGCGCCCCGACCCAGGGCTTCGGACTTTGGGCGTTGGATGAAATATCCGGATTGTCCGACGCAACCAGCACATCGAAAATGTCGCCGAAGATGCCATTAACAAATGCTTGTCGATCGCTAGTGGCCGGTTCGCCTGCAACGACAGTGCCCGGATAGTAGGCGACACTAAACAACTCGCGCAGCGCCCGATCGCTGCGGTTGATCTGGGAAACGCCAAAGGGCCACTGCGGATAGTCAGTCATCTCCCAACCGTGCGCCGGATCGAGCAGGACCGCGATGGGCGTGTAGGGCGTTCCCCGGTCCGGGTGTTTCTCTGCGAAGCGCACGAACTCATCCGTGATGCGACCCAACGGATTTAATTGAAATTCATGTTCGCCGGGGCCGGGTTTGAAGAATTGATCGCCTCCTTGCTCCAGATAGATCGCCGAGGCCCCGGACATGTAATAGAAGTAATAACTCTTGCGATACCACGAAAGCGACGGCCCCATGGTTGCGCCATAGCGCGAATGGAAAAAATTATCCGGCCCGGCAAAGTTTTGTGCTTTCGTAAACGTACTGGCGGTATCACCAAAGTTTGGCGCGTGATAGTAAAGAAAATTACCGCCATACTCGCGCGCAGCGCCGCGCGTAAATGCGGTGCGCATCGCGAACATTGGCTGGACCGCCGCCGTCTCTATGCCCAGCGTCCGCACGCCCCAGGCTGTAAGCGCGTGAGCAAAGCTGGTGCTGGAAGTAGCCAGGGCGGGAATCAGTTTGTCCCACATCGCGCCGGTATCAGTGTGGAAGGTGCTGGCCCACTTTCGCGCAATAGCGTTTGTGTAAAAGTTGCGATACGCCTCGAGCAACTCGCGCCGCGACATCCCACCAGAAACTCTTAACTCAGCCGGCGCCCGCTCCCAAACGTAGCCAACGCTTTCGCCGGAAATCCATCCGATAAACTGGTCCTTGAGTTCACCGTTCAGAAGGTTCCACACCGCCTGACCGTCGGCATCAGACATTTGCGCCGAACCATAGTTGATGAGGACGGCGAAAGGACTCTTCGTATTCCGCAGATAACGCAAAAAGGGACTGCCTTCTTTCAAATACTCCGGCAGGTTGTTGATGTAGATCACAGGCACGACAAGCTTGGAACTAAAAATCGGAACATCGCGAGCGCCCTTATACTTCTGCACAAACTGATCGATAGGCTCGGCGTTGAACGGATAGAGAGGACGGTCTACAGGCGGCTTGTCGTAAAGACTCCAGAAATCCGGAGAAATATTCCACGGCATCACAAAGTCGCGGCCGGCAATACCTGGTCGTTGCCAAATAGCCGGAGCTTTACCGGAAAAATTCGGATTGACCAGCGAAGTGAGTAGTCCGTGGTTGTTGGACCACTCACGCAGGTAACGCATAGCGGCAAAGTCTGGTTTGAAACGGCCATGGGGCACAAAGCCAAGATCATTGGTTACCAGTGTGCAATCGACATGACGGCGCGCCTGGGCAGATTTTTCAATTGCAATGGAAATACGCGCCGCCCCTTTTTCTAATTGCGCAGTTGCGCTGTCCCAGGTGAACGCCCATCCCCAGTACATGCTGACTTCATCATGAGGATCAATCAGATCGTTAGTGCCAAACTCATGCCTGAATGCTTCGTGCCGCTGCTGACTAATCGTAACGGCAAAATTCTCTGTCTTGTTGGCCCAGTCGGCATAGCGAACCCAGACGCGGTATTGGCCGGCGCGTGGAACCTCAATATCCTGATAAATAGTGGCCTGCGTTTCATCGGCGCTTGCTGCTGCGGAATTCCAGCCGCTTTCTCCCCCCTGCGTCCACTCGGCTGAGGTGCCAGTGCCATTCATGTCCCAGCCGGGCGCTTTAGCTCGCGGTAAGTTTAACCAGGACGGATTCAGCACTGGCTCGCCATTAGGCTGCGTGGCAAAGCCGCGCATGTCCTCGGTTTCGTACCAAGACGGGAACACGCGGCGACGCGGGCAGTGACGGAGTAGTTATTTGAGCGAGAACGGGAGAACTCAGGAAAATCGCGAGGATGAGAAACCGACCTAGTCCGTTCATCGGATGAATGAATCTTTTTGAGCGCCGCGTGGCTTCTCGCTTACCCAAGAGCATCCAGACACTCAGCCAGCGTTCGCTGTCGGCAAGTAAACATCGGTGTGTCTCGCAGCGTGTAAGAGCTGGCCTTTGTTTCACGCAGTTCCTGAACCAGGTCGAGGAAATCCGCCGGGTTGTCGGTCTCAAACGCAACCACGAATTCCTGATCATCGAGACCAAAGGAATAGGTAGTGTGAAGTTTGACCGAGCGATACTTGGATCCTATGCGGATGTGTTCGTCCATCATTTCCTGACGCTGGTCAGCAGTGCGCGAATACCACTCGCGAGTCTTCACAAAGGGATAGACAAAAAGATAATCGGACTTGCCGGGCACAATGTGCAGCCGATCTTCCGCGTGCTCGGGGTTGTCTTGATCGATATACATCGAGCGTTTGGTCATCGATAAAAATGACTGCGTCGGCGCCAGATACTTCGCCATCGCCGTATGGTTTAACTGTGATGTCATTTCCTGGATGGGATCCAACTCATAACCTATTCGCCAGATCATGAAATCGACGTTGGTGCGTAGGCCGATCGTCGAGTAACTATGAATCAGTAACGGTGGATGAAACTTCTGCACCGTTGCGACGAATTCATCCTTGCATCGTTGCTTCTCGTCTTCCGCCAACATTCGCCACTCAGGACGGGCACTATAGAAGGTGAAGTTAACGAATTGCCGCGGCAGTTTGGCTTTCTGCTCCTCCAATTCGATGCAATTAGGAGCGAGACGTAACGAGCCTCGGGTGGCGCCGCCGTGTTCTTTGTCCGAACCCATTTTTCGCTTGACCTCTGTTGCTAGTGAAGAAATTCGATCTCTGCCGTGGCCGAACTTGATGCGAAAGTATTCTGCCGAGTCTGCCAGCCGTTTGCAACCGGCCACGCGTGTAGTGTTCAGGTAGGCGTTAAAGATCCATCTCGCCCTCGCCGCGAAGGCGTAGCGTCAAGGTCGAAGCTTAAACTTTTTGCTATACTCCCGAAGCCCCCTGAATACAAACGACTCCGAGCGAGGAAAGAGCATGAGGGCTTTCACTTATACGCTATTAATCGTTGCCATTTCGCTGTTCGCCCTGGCGTGCGGCAAACCCGATACGGTAACTGTTACGCACAACGGACCAACACCGGCATTGTCACCTGCGGCTGCTACGCCGGACCAATTCGCGAGCGCGCGCGACACATTCAAGAAGAATTGTTCCAAGTGTCACGGCGAGGATGGGACCGGCGGTTTGAAAACCGTGGATGGCAAGAAGCTTAAGGTCCCAAATCTGCGAGAAGGTCATGCGTTGCATCACCCCGATGACGATTTTATCAAACAGATAACAAAAGGCGGCGACGGCATGCCAGCGTTCAAAGACAAACTAACGCCGGAGCAAATGACCGATCTGGTGAGATTTATTCGGCATGATTTTCAAGGAAAACAGTGAGCTTTGAGCTTGGTGCTTTGAACTTCGCGAAGCAATTAGTCTTGAAAGTGCCAAGCTTATAGTACAAAGTCAAAGCACGAAGGACTAAGTACCAAGCTCGTCTTTACCATTCACGATTTACGATTTACGATTCACGACGACGCGCGCGTAGCTCAGTTGGATAGAGCGTTTGACTTCGAATCAAAAGGTCGCAGGTTCGAGCCCTGCCGCGCGCACCAGACTATTCAGGTATCAAGAATCAGCTCACACTCCAGCCGCGTCCGCTTCCGCCTTCAGCCGCTGCCCAATCGGAATGTACTCACGCGTCCTGTGTCCCAAATAAATCTGCCTTGGCCGGGCGATCTTCTGATCCGGGTCTTCCAGCATCTCTACCCACTGCGCGAGCCAGCCTGAAGTGCGCGGAATCGCAAACAGAACCGGAAACATGTCAACAGGGAAGCGCATTGCCTGATAAATGATCCCGGAATAGAAATCAACGTTTGGATACAGACGACGCTTGACGAAGTACTCGTCTTCCAACGCAATGCGTTCCAACTCCAAAGCGATTTCCAGCATTGGGTCTTTTCCGGTTACTTCAAAAACTTCATCAGCCACCTGCTTGATTATGCGCGCGCGCGGATCGTAGTTTTTATAGACGCGATGTCCGAAGCCCATTAGTCGAAACTCGCCGGCCTTCACGCGCTTGATGTAATCGGGAATTTTGTCCTTCGATCCAATCTCTTTCAGCATGCGCAGCACCATCTCGTTAGCGCCGCCGTGCAGTGGTCCATAAAGCGCCGCTGCCGCGCCGGCAATAGATGAAAAGGGATCAGTTTGGGCGCTGCCGATGCTGCGCATCGCGTTAGTGCTGCAATTCTGTTCGTGGTCGGCATGCAGAATAAATAAGACCGACAACGCTCGTTCAAGCACCGGATTTGGCTTGTACTTCAACTCAGTCGTCTTGAACATCATGTTGAGAAAATTACCTTCGTAACCAAGATCGTTATCGGGATAGGCATACTGCATGCCGATGCGATGACGATAAGCAAAGGCGGCGATCGTTGGCACTTTTGCTACCAGCCGGTAAATTTGTTTGCGGCGGCATTCCTCGTCGAAAATATTCTTCGCGTCGGGATAAAAAGTTGATAGCGCGCCAAGCGTAGCTTCGAACATGCCCATCGGATGCGCGTTGTAATGAAAGCCATCCATGACCGTCTTGATGTTCTCGTTAATAAAGGTGTGATAGGTGATGTTGTGGGTCCATTCCTGCAACTGCGCTTCGTTGGGTAGTTCACCATGGAGGAGCAAGTATGCGACTTCGAGGTAGGTGCTTTTTTCAGCGAGCTGCTCGATAGGATAACCGCGATATTCGAGGATGCCTTTGTCGCCGTCGATGAACGTGATCCGGCTCTTGCAGGAAGCTGTATTCATAAAAGCCGGATCGTAAGTCATCAGACCAAAATCGTCTTCCGACGTTTGGATCTGACGCAGATCCATTGCCTTGATGGTGTCGTTTTCAATCGGCACTTCATATTGTTTTCCGGTGCGATTGTCGGTGATAGTCAGCGTATTCGCGCTCATCACGTTCTTCTCCTCAGTTGAATCGAGTTGGAAAAATCAGATTAACTCTGGTGGGGGAACTAAGCAACTGCCATTAGCAAGCGGAAACTGGCGAAGAATCGCATCGTAAAAAACAAAGGGCTCGCAAATGAATTGCGAACCCTTCAGTCGTCAAAATGCGTTGGCGATTTATTTCCTGCTTCTTTTGATTTCCTGCTCAGCCTGCTTTTTTGCTTCATTTGCCTCATGCGAACTCAAACCCAGATCATGAAGAGTGCGGCCCAGGCTTTTGCCCGAGGCAAGGCCGGCGAGAATGGCATCCCGGGTGATGTTGGGGAAACGCGTACCCAGATTTTGGGCCAACCTGGTGGCTGCGACGTAGTGACCAAACGTGAGATTGGGATTTGTTGCGAGCGCAATTTTATATCCGGCGCGGAGATCGTTGGCGTTCGTATGCAAAGTGTTTGCGATACCCGGGTGATCGCGCAGATCCTGATCGCCGCGATGAAGGTTGTCGCTCGCAAGGCGTGCCCGATCCAAGCCGGCATCTGATCTTCCATTTGATCGGTCGGAAGCATTTGCCCGACCGTCGTCGGATCGTCCATTTGATCGCGATGAGGCGTTGCCCACTCCTGCTCCTGGAGGTGGTCCGCCAGCGTTGCCGGCGCCTGATCCTCGCCCGCCGCCCGCGCCACCGCCTCGGCCTTGCCCGAAGGCAGAAGTCGTCAAACTAATAACAAACAAAACTGGCAGCAGCGCATGAATGATTCCGGGCCATCGTAAGTACTTCATAAGTGTTACTCCTTAGAAAATTTCTACTGTAGAAACATCACAAATGAGGACAATTAGTGAGATGCACACGTTACCACAGGCAGACGCATTCTGATCCGGCAAGACGAAATGTAATTGGATTGCAATGCAAAGTCGGCGGGATCGCCTCGGAATGTTTGGTGCAGCCAAAACAGCTGATGCCGAGTTATTTAATGCCCAGCAACTCAACTTCGAAGATTAGCGTTGCATTTGGCGGAATCGCAGGTGGGGAACCGCGCAGCCCATAACCAAGATTCGCAGGAATGGTTAAGCGTCGTTTGCCGCCGACCTTCATCGACATCAAACCTTCATCCCAGCCTTTGATGACACTGCCGGTCCCGATGCGAAACTCGAAAGGTCTGCCGTGGTCGAATGAGCTGTCAAACTTCGTTCCGTTTTCAAGCGTGCCGGTGTAATTGACGGAAACAGTCTGACCGGTTTGCGGTGATGGTCCAGCTCCTTCAGCTAAATCGACGTACTTCAAGCCGGATGCGGTAGTAACTTCGGTCCCGCCCGTCCTGGTGCGGTGTGTGACGAGGTATGCTATTGCCGCGACCGCGAGCGCCAGCACAATAACGATGGCAACGATTCTTATCTGACGATCGCGGGTCGCGGGCGCGGCTGTCTTCGTCGCAGAATATGGCCCCTTCGGTCGTTTCTTAGCTTTCGTCGTTTTTCGATGTCTACTTTGCGGCAAGTGTTCGAGTTCTCCTGAGTGTGATTGGTCTGGTATTTATAACTGGTTTCACACGCGGGTTCAATTCGAGACTAGTTGTTAAGCAATCAAGACGTTGGCGTTTGGCGCCTTGCGCCCCTTCTCATCTTGCGAGAATAAAGATAAGATGTGCGCCTCCGTGCCGCGACAAATTGTTTACTGCCGAGTGCCCTCGCTTCGTTATCCGAAGTTTATCTTCGTGTCACGAGAAATCTAATTCGGCCCGCCTGACAAAGACGGCGCCTCTTAATCCTAAGGAGCGATCGATGAATACAAGATTACGATTGTCAATTCTTTTGGGATTGGCACTAATTCTTTTGGCACTCAGTGCGTCATCCGGTTTGCGGCCAGCGGCTGCTCAAAATAGCTCGCATGATCCAACCTGGTGGGACAAGTTTCAGTTCCTGCGTGCCAATGGCCCAGATAGCGGCGCAGTAACTACCAGTTCGGTTTCGTTTGGAAGCAACGTTGACGTCTCGAACGAATGCGGTCCGCAAAGCGAGACATTCATTACTATAGATCCCAACAAGCCAAAGTCGCTGGCGGCAGGTTCGAATGAAATATTTCGACTGCCAATGCGTGGCTACTTTTCATCCAATGGCGGCACAAGCTGGGGTGGTGTCGATCTTCCCTTACCACCCTCAAAATCGAAAAGCGGTTTTGACTTCGGCTCCGACCCGACTCTTGCTTTTGATTCCAGCGGCAATCTTTTCTACGGATATATCGTCGTCGATTTTAGCGGCGTTAATTCGGTGAATGGTAACGGAATTAATGGCACTGCCATGGCGGTCGCACGATCAACCGATGGTGGCCAGACCTATCCGACCGCTACTTTTTTCGCTTTTCAGGCGGGAGAAAACCACTTCAACGACAAGCCAATGATCACTGCCGACCAAAACCCTGGCAGTCCGTTTCGAGATAATGTGTACATCGCCTGGGATGCGGCCTCTGGTGGCTCGATCGGCGGCGGCGTGCGCGTGGCGACTTCCACGGACCTGGGCGCGAGCTTCTCGACCAAACGAGTTGATGATCTCTCTGGACCGGGGCGATCCATCGGCGCTTCTCCCGGGGTTGGGCCAAACGGAGAAGTTTATGTTGCGTGGAACGACTACGTCGCGAATGCCATCGTCTTCAACCGGTCTTTCGATGGCGGCAACACCTGGGGAACGCCCGTCACCGTCTCGCGGAAAACGCTTCCGTTTGATATTGCCATACCCGCTGAGTCGTTTCGCCGCGCGCTTGTCTATCCATCGTTGGACGCTGATCGTTCGAGCGGAATTCATCGCGGCAGGATCTATTGCAGTTGGATGGACCTGACGCCGGCCAACGTTACCGACATTTTCATTTCGTATTCGGACAATAGCGGTGCGAGCTGGTCAACCCCCGCTCCTGTTACCGATCAGTTTTTGTCCGCAGTGGATCGGTTCAACCATTGGATGTCGGTTGATTCTGTGACTGGCGATGTCGACGTTGCTTTTTACGACACGCGCAATGATCTTACCGGCTCGCGGTATCAGACTGACTACTATCTGGCGCGCTCGAGCGACGGTGGCGTGACTTGGAACGCACCGGACTTTCGCGTTAGCACCGTCAGCTCAAACGAGCATGATTGCAATGGCATCTTTCCCTGCCAGGGAATTAATTACGGCAACCAGCAGGGTGATTACGAAGGCCTGGTTTCCTATGGTGGCGTTTCATATCCCGTATGGACAGACAGTCGCAGGCAGTTGGATGCGTCCAGCGGTTGTCGCCGTCCTTACTTGATGGAAGAGGTGTTTAGCGCGAAAGTGAAATGAGCCTGAAGAGAAGTGCCGCGACATGATCGCTCTTCTCACTAAGACAATAGTTCAGGTAAATTAGAAAGGGTACCGTTTCCGGTACCCTTTCTCTTACGAGGCAAAGATCTTGTTCAGGGATCAAAGTCAGATCAGCTTTGGCTTTTCGCCCGATCGACCGTAGTGGAAGCCGTCATCATTCGCGTCAAACGAATGTTGCCATTTATTCCCCTGGCGTTGATTGAATTGCCGCCGCTGCCGATCTGCGCGCTGTAGCTTCCGTGCCGGCTTTTGTCCACGGTCACATTCGGCAAGTCAGAAACTACGCTGCCGTTCATACCATGTGCTTCAAGATTTGCGTTGACACTGTCGTTGAGTCGCAGCTCGATGTTGCCATTGATGCCGCTGATGTCCACGCCGCCATTGTCGACCTGTTTGAGGGCAACCGCGATGTTGCCGTTGATACCCTTGAAAGTAGCGGAGCCTGACGCCTGGGCAATATCAACTTTTCCATTCACGCCTTTCACCTCGACCGCGCCATCTATCTCGCCGGCGGTAACGGAGCCATTGATTCCGCGTGCCACCAAAGAAATTGCTCTCGGCAGTCGCAGGGTGATGTGTTCCGACGGTTTGGAACCGAAGATGCGAGCAAAGAAACCGGTATCGACGTTCTCAGCACGAACTGTCAGACTGTCTGCCGTGGCATCAATGATCACTCTGCGCCGGCCTAAAACTTCCTGACTAATGCCGGTGCGTTCGACATATGCCTCGGCGGTTTTGCTGTCGGAAGTTTCAATCTTTACACCGCCATTGATTCCAGCTAGCTCGACGCGGGCGCCAGGCGAAAGCTCATAACTCTTCCGAATCTCTTCGCGCGCAGCGCCGCTTGATTTGTCGCCGTCTACCACCTGCGACCAATTGCGAACACCGCGTGTAGTTGTTGCGCGCGAACGCACAATGCCTGCAATTCCGGCAATCGCGACCAGAAGTACCACCACAATTATTCTTTTCATGGAAATGTCTCTCCGTAAGCAGACGAACAAATCTCGAGACCAGTAACGATTTCGCTGGCAATTTAGTTCAGTCTGAATTGCACTTTCAGTAGAAATTTCGGCGGCGCAGGCGGTCGATCTTGACATAACTCTAGCTGCGACTTACATTCGACCCACTCCGCAAATTTTCAAAGTTTGAAACGCTATCCGATTTCCCCCTTCGGAGTTTTCTCGGCCAAATCAGCCACTAGAGCGCAATGACAGAAAAAGATTCGAAGTATCGGACGGTTCTGATCGTCGAAGACTCTGAGGACGCGCGCTATTTCATGCGGCTGGAATTGGAGCAACTTGGCTATCGCATCGTGGAAGCGGAAAACGGCGAGCAAGCCTGCGAAGTTGCAGAGCGCGAGCGTCCGGACGTTATCCTGATGGATCTGAGTTTGCCGGTCATGGACGGAATCGCGGCGACGGAAAAGATTCGCGCGCACGATGAGCTCAAAACCGTTCCTGTGATTGCGGTCACGGCCCATCAGGAAACAGATTTTCGCGCGGATGCCAAAGCTGCCGGGTTCGATGCCTATGTCACCAAACCAATCGACATGCGATGGCTCAGCGAGTTGATTGAAGGTTTGCTGGTTTAGTAGGACAGACTTTCCAGTCTGTCAATCATTACGGCTTTGGACAAGAACTATTCCCGCAATGCGAGATGCGACCAAATAGCGTCCTCGTGCCGGAAGTCTATCTTGTCGTGGGTCGACGAATACAGAACCGGAAGTGGACCGGAGTCCCCGCGCGGGCAGCCCGCGTGGGGTGGTGGATGCGACCGGGTCGGACTTGCGATAAACAACATCTCCATTTCATGGATCGCTGAGAATGTTAGCTTACAATGACGATGAACTCCACGCTTCGTAGACCCGGTCGCTACCGCTTCCGGTTCTGTATTCGTCGACCCACAACGCAAATAGAAATCACCAATAGAGAGACTGGAAAGTCTGTCCTACTGAGCCAACGAAACAATCGTCGCGCCCAACCCGCCAGCTTCCGGCGGCGCGTCAGTCCAATCGACAACAAACGGCGTTCTGCTCAATATCGCCCTTACCATCTCACGCTGCACGCCAATTCCTTTACCATGAATAATTCTGACGCTGCGAAACCCCAGTCGCCGCGCTTCACGCAAATACTCCTCAACTACAAGTTTTACGTCCCGCGGTTGGATGGTATGCAGATCGAAGACATCCGTGATCGGAACAGCGACCGGCTCAGGAAAGGGATTGAACGGATCTGAGTCTGGATCGTCAGCGACCGGCTTATCAATGATCTTCATCAACTCACTGCTTTCATTTTTCTTTCGGCGCCACATAACTTCGCCGCGACTTTACCACCAATTTCCCTTGCGACTTCTGCAATTCCGGTTTGACATCGATCTTTAGTTTCCGCAGAGTGCCGTCCCGCTTTCGATTTGAAGACACGAAGGCCAGATTGTATCGCGTGCGCAAGTGATCGATAAGGGTGGCGAAGGTTGTATTAAGCTTCTCAGGTTTCTCTTCGAACACCTCGCCGCCGGTCTCGTCAGCAAGTTCCCTTATGTCTAACGTGTGGCCAAACAAACCGAGCGCCTTTGTTCCTACCACCATGTATCGGTTTTCCATGCGTTGCCCGATCGAGGTAGGAATTAGTCCACAGACAACACTACCCGATTCGAAAAGGGCCTGCTTGGCCGCTTTGCCGGATGGGCCATGGCCGCAGTCGAAGTTTCGCGTAATGCCGGTGATCGCAATTATCACGCGCCGGCCAACCGGATTGCCGGCGGTCACCATGTAATCCGCGGCTTTAGCAAAGGCCTTGTTCAAGCAATGGTCGGCCCAGGTGTGGTTCTTCGGAATTCGCTCCAGCGCGTTTTCGATCTGCGAGCGATTGCGAGTAAATTCTTGCAGCAGTTCCGCATTGTCGTGATACGTCATCACTGCCACTTCGTCCGTTTCGTTCAAACGTGCCAGTGCCTCCTTTGCCGCCCGGCGCACTTCGGTGCCAAAGGGATCAAGACATCCGCCGCGATCGATCAACAACAACACCGACAACGGCAGACTATCCTGGCTAAAATGTGTGATCTGTTGTTTCGTTCCGTCCTCCAAAATCACAAAGTCGGTTTCCTTCAGGTCGCCAACGACGCGCGCAGTCTTCTTTTGCAAAACCAGCGCATCGACCGTCACCAGGTCAACATCAACCTTCACCACCTCGGCTGGTTGGGAAGCGGCCCTCTTTTCACGATTAACAGTTCTTTCGCGGGTCTGAGACGTAATTCGCGACGAAACGTACGGCAACAAGAAGAGCAATAGGAGTAGCGAGAGATATTTGTATTTTGCTGCGCTTGAGAACAAGACTTTCATAAGCACTCCAATTTTCTGAGAATGCAGGTACCGAAGCTTTCCAGGGGAGAGTGCTTTGGTGAGGTTGAGATAATACTCGTCGGCGGCCCTACAGAAAAGATATTTCGGAGGAGGGTAGTGGGTCAGTTTGATGTCCGCCAAGCCTTAGCTTGTCGTAACGCTGCGACAAACTTTAAGTCTATCGGACATACCCTGGCGGGACACTTTGAACTCGGCAATGAAGTCGATTAAAGTAAGCGTTGTCTGCCCACGATTGTTCCAGTTTGCATTCCACAACAAGTTTCATCTCAGGAGATTGATCCCATGAATAGTCATGTCTTCGGATCCCGCTTCGCGCGTACCATTTCGTTTTTTGTTTTGCTGGTAGTTTCACTGGTCACTGCGCCGTTGGCCCTGGCGCCGCTTACGCGCGCGCAAAATCCAAACCCCTCAACGCCGAGGGTTGATGGTTCGGCTCCGCCGGCCAGACTCGCTTATCCCGATTCCAAACCCGGCGATACAGTTGATGATTATTTCGGCACCAAAGTTTCCGATCCTTATCGTTGGTTGGAAAACGATCGGGCGCCCGAAGTGGGAGCCTGGGTAAAAGCGCAGAACAAGGTAACCTTTGCATACCTAGACAAGATCCCTTACCGGCAGAAAATCAAAGAGCGCCTGACCGCGCTATACAACTATCCGAAATACTCTTCACCTGCGCGCCGGGGCGATTATTTTTTCTATACCAAGAACGATGGCCTTCAGAACCAAAGCCTCTGGTATCGGCAGAAAGGCCTGGATGGAGCCGCGGAAGTCCTGCTCGATCCGAATAAGCTGTCTGCTGACGGCACCACGCGCCTGGGATCAGTTGCGCTTTCGAAGGATGGAAAATATTTGGCGTATGGAGTTTCGCAAGGCGGTTCCGACTGGAACGATGTTTATGTTTTAGACACCGCGACGAAACAGTTGTCCACGGACCACATCGAATGGATGAAGAGTTCCAGCATCTCCTGGCAGGGCGGCGGCTTTTACTATAGCCGCTATCCGGCGCCGGAAAAGGGTCACGAGCTGACCGCGAAGAACGAGAATCATCAGGTCTATTATCACAAGGTCGGAACGCCGCAATCCGCGGACACGCTGGTGTATGAGGATCCAGCAAACCCGCAGCGTTTCCATAACGTCGGCACCAGCGACGATGAGAGATATTCGTTTCTTTATATTTCAGAACGAGGCAAGGGTAAAAAAGGAAATGCGATTTTCTGGCGCGACGCGTCGCAATCCGGCATGGCTTTCAGTCCCATCGTTGCCGAAATTGGCGATGACACCTACAACGTGATCGACAATGTGGGCGACAAGTTTTTGGTGTATACCGATCACAAATCGCCAAATGGCCGCGTATTTCTTTTCGATCCCAAGCATCCTGAAGAAGCAAACTGGAAAGACGTCATACTGGAAAAGCCTGAGCCCATCGACGATGTGAACACAGCTGGTGGCAAAATCTTTGTCAGTTATCTAAAGGATGTTGCGGCTCGCGTTGAAGTGCATAGTCTTGACGGCAAACTGGAAAACGAGATCAAGCTACCTGGACTTGGCGCGATTCCTGTGCCTCAGCTGGGAACGCCGGGTTCTTTTAGTGGCAAACCTGATGATAAGTTGGTGTTCTACACCTTCACTTCTTTTAACTTTCCGCCGACGATTTACAAATACGATATTGCGACTAAACAGTCGAGTCTGTTTCGCCAGCCGGAGATTCCAGGTTTCAAGTCAAGTGACTTTGAAACCTCTGAGGTTTTCTACCCGAGCAAAGATGGCACGCGCGTGCCGATGTTCCTGGTCCATAAGAAGGGAATCAAGCTCGATGGCAAGAATCCAACCGTGCTGTACGGCTACGGCGGTTTCAATATCACCACGTCGCCAAACTTCAATGCGCTGCGGCTGGCGCTGCTGGAGCAGGGCGTGATTTATGCTTCCGCAAACATGCGCGGCGGCGGCGAGTATGGAGAGAAATGGCACGAGGCGGGAACGAAGCTGAAGAAGCAAAATGTTTTTGATGACTTCATTGCAGCCGCTGAGTATCTGATCAAGAACAAGTACACCTCGCCCGAGAAGCTTGCGATTCAGGGCGGGTCGAACGGCGGTCTGTTGGTCGGCGCCGTTTCTAATCAGCGCCCCGAGTTATTCCGCGCAGTCGTGGAGCAGGCGGGAGTGATGGACATGTTGCGCTTTCATAAATTCACGATTGGTTGGAACTGGATTGCCGACTATGGCTCCAGCGACAACGAAGCAGAATTCAAAGCGCTTTATGCGTATTCGCCGATCCATAACATCAAGGCTGGTGGGAACTATCCAGCAACGCTGATTACGACGGCAGACCACGATGACCGCGTGGTGCCCGCGCACAATTTCAAATACGCGGCAGCGTTGCAAGCTGGACAGGGCGGCACCAACCCAATCCTGATTCGCATCGACACGAAGTCAGGTCACGGAGCCAGCAGCACCACGAAGGCAATCGAGCAGGCTGCGGACATTTATTCGTTTCTGATGTGGAATTTGGGGGTCAATGCGAAGTAGACAGCAAACAGTAAACAGTAAGCAGCAAGCGCCACTAGCAAGATCACTGGCATGAGCCATGTTGGTCTTAAATCTGGTTGTTGCTTGCTGTTTCTTTGTGCGCATGCTAAGGACAACTCGTGCGCGACTTCAGGCAGATAAAAGTCTGGGAAAAGGCCCATAGGCTTGTGCTCGAAATCTATCAAGCTACTGCCGGGTTTCCAAAAGAAGAGCTGTACGGTATTACGAGTCAGCTAAGACGAGCGTCGGCTTCGATACCCGCAAACATCGCGGAGGGTTTTGGGCGCGGAGGGAATGTTGAACTTGCGAGATTTTTGCAGATTGGAATGGGATCAGCTTACGAGGTTGAGTATCACGCTCTGCTAGCAAAGGATTTAGGGTTTATAAAGACTGATGAATATGAGTGTCTTGAATCCCAGATAATCGAAGTGAAACGCATGCTGGCAGCACTTCTTGTCAAGGTTAGAGCCGAGCGCTAGAGTTAGAGCCGAGCGCTAGAAACAAAGTTCCTCTGAACCCCGGTGGAGCCAAGAAGCGCGCCATCGTCAAGCACTAAGATCTTTTTCTTCCGCCGGCTGTTTGCTGTTTGCTGTCTGCTGTTTGCTTGAGAGGTAGAATGATTGTGACAGCGAGGCCGCCAGTGACAACATTGGCGGCTTCAACCGTGCCGCCGTGCAAGCGAACGGCGCGTTCGGCAATCGCCAGGCCCAGGCCCGTGCCGCCGCTTTCACGATCGCGCGCTTCATCGACTCGGTAAAAAGGTCGAAAGAGTTTATCGAGCGCCTCTGCGGGAACCCCTGGTCCATGATCGCGAACCGTTATGACCGCTTGATCTCCGCAAGCTAATTTCACCTCTACCTCGGTCCCGTCCGCGGTGAACTGCACAGCATTGCGTACCACGTTTTCTACCGCGCGGCGCAATAACTGTTCGTTGCCGAGAACATGACAGAGCTCCGGCGATTCGAGTCGCACTAATCGATTACAATTTTTTGCTTCGTAATCTGCATCGTCCACGATTTCTCGAATCAATTGGGCAAGGTCAAATGAAGTCCTTTGGACTGCTTCTGTGTGATTCTCGAGGCGCGTCAGAGCCAGCAGTTGCCCGATCATTTCGTTGAGTGTTTCAGCTTCACGCTCAATACGTTGCAGCGCAGTGGCCGCGTCCTCGCCGGCGCGCTGCCTGGCTAACTCCAGTGCCACATTCAAACGAGCGAGAGGTGAACGCAGTTCGTGCGAGATGTCACCGAGCAAACGTCGCTGGCCATTAACCAGCGATTCAATCTGTTCGGCCATTTGATCAAAATCTGTCGCGAGCGCCGCCAATTCATCGCGACGATTTCGTCCGGCTAATTCGCGAAGCTGATTATCAAAAAGAAAAATGCGAACGTGACCCTCGTGCTCTACGCGGTCTGAGTAATTGGCCAGCGCCGTCTGGCCGTCGCGTTCATAGATCTCGGCCGCAACCTGCGCGTAACCATTTACAGCCATATCCATCGGCCGTCGCATTGGTGGCCGAAAAGGTTCCGGTCGCAAAAGCTCGCCAACCAGAAACGTCCCCACCACGACCGTCAACAGCGCCGCGCCAAACCAAAGAAATATTTTAAGGAAAAGAGTTCGTCCCAAATTCATTGCTCCAGATCGCTATTCAGTTGGCAGCGTAAATGTAACCCACTCCGCGCACAGTCTTGATGCGTTCGACATCGCCGAGTTGATGGCCTAATTTCTTTCGCAGGTTACTAATGTGCATGTCGATACTGCGGTCAAACGGGGAAGTGCTGCGGCCCAACACCTCCTTTGAAAGTTCCTCGCGAGTTATTATCCTGCCTGCCGCGCGCAGCAACTTTTCCAACAAATCGAACTCGACCGCTGTGAGTTCAACAACTTGTCCCGCTCGACGAACGACACGCGTGCCCAGGTCGAGCTCGATATCCCCGGCAGTTAATGCTGCTGGTTGATCGT
>WNFS01001257.1_pt1 | contig 24552 bp, 22 predicted proteins | sample 5400141 | NCBI WGS metagenome assembly WNFS01 (sample SAMN13153358, study PRJNA577476) | soil metagenome | isolation source: 60 cm saprolite under Madrone tree | place: USA:California | collected 2016-06-14
TCCCTTCGCGGCCCCGTCTGTCGCATAATCACAGCGTGACGCCACGCGAAATGGCCAATTCGATTTGCGAGACGCTCCGCCACAACGGTTACCAAGCGCTGCTTGTAGGGGGATGCGTGCGGGATCTGCTGCTGGGCCGCGAGCCCGCCGACTTCGACGTAACAACCGATGCCCCTCCGGAGCAAGTTGCAAAACTGTTTTCAGAGAGCGTTGCAGTTGGCGCGCAGTTTGGCGTGATTCTGATTCCACGCGATGGACTGAAAGTTGAAGTAGCCACGTTCCGCTCGGATGTGGGTTACAGCGACGGCCGCCACCCGGACAGTGTGGTTTATTCGAAAACGCCTCAAGAGGACGTGCAGCGCCGCGACTTTACCATCAACGGCCTGCTGATGCGCCACGACACCGGCGAAGTGCTCGACTACGTCGGCGGACAGGCCGATCTCAAGGCGCACGTGATTCGAGCCATCGGCGAGCCGGACCGGCGCTTCACCGAGGACAAACTCCGCATGATGCGCGCGGTGCGCTTCGCCGCGCGCTTTGGCTTCGAAATCGAAACCGAAACATTCCGGGCCATACGCCGGCACGTCGCCGAAATCCAGCAGGTTTCTCCCGAGCGTCTTCGCGACGAACTGACAAAAATGCTTACTGAGGGCGCGGCGCGGCAAGCATTCGAATTACTGGATGAAACCCGGCTGCTCCAGCAAGTCCTCCCCGAAATCGGAGCGATGAAAGGCGTGGAGCAGCCGCCGCAATATCACCCGGAAGGCGACGTGTGGATTCACACGCGGATGATGCTCGAAGGTCTGCCGGAGACCGCTTCCCCGACGCTCGCGTGGGGTGTTCTTCTCCATGACGTCGGCAAGCCCCCGACGTTCCAGTCTGCGGCGGAAACAGGAGATCGCATTCGTTTCAATCATCACGTGGAAGTTGGCGTGCGCATGGTCCAAGCCATCTGCCGGCGATTGCGCTTCTCCAACGAAGACACTGAGCAGATCGTCGCCCTGGTGGGCAATCATATGAAGTTTGGAGCGGTCGAGGAAATGCGCGTTTCAACGCTGAAGAAGTTTGTGCGGCTTCTGCGCTTTGAGGAACATCTGGCGCTGCATCGGCTCGATTGCCTTTCCAGCCACCGCCAGCTCGATTCTTATGAATTCGTCCGGCACTTCTTGGAAGTGACCCCTCCCGAGCAGGTACGCCCGGAACGTCTGCTGACAGGAGATGACCTACAAGTTATGGGGTTTCAACCCGGCCCCCTATTCTCTAAGATTCTCCGGGCGCTGGAAGACGCCCAACTGGAGGGCCAAATCACGACCCGCGATGAGGCAGAGAAGTATGTCTTGGACAGATTTAGTGCGAAAGAACGGAAGGCGTCAAGCTAGCGAGAAGAGGCAAACAGTCTGGGTGAGCTCGTACATTTACTGTAATATATTGATACAACTAGACTTATATGACTTCCTAAAAGGAAGGTGAGATTCTAACAAATATGAGTGTTGACTACTAAGATTGTCTGCTAGCAACTTTTATACTTTTGTGCACCCTTTATGGGACGCTTGCATCTAAAATTGTATCGACGGGCTCCACCGGAGCCCCCGTCGGTAACTAGGGGAAATCATGGCTGAGAAAAAATATAACGTGCCAGACGTTCTTCCGGGCGCTGTCCTGCCTTTGACCGTGGGACGGGAGAGTTCTTTGTCGCTGGTAAATAGCCTGCATGGCGACGAAAAGCTTTTGGGAGTGGTCGCGCAGCTCGATCCGCGAATCGAGGATCCCGCCGCCGCTGACCTGCACAAAGTCGGAACGCTCGCTAAGGTCCATAAGACCGTAAAAATGCCGAACGGCAACGTGGTCATCTTTTTGGAAGGCTTGCAGCGCATTCAAGTGCTGGAACTGATCGGCTTGCGTCCATTTCTGCAGGCCCGCGTGCAGCCGGAACCAGACATTATTGGCGAAGCCGACACGGAACTGGAAGCGCTGCAGCGAAACGCCCAGGAGTTGTTCCGCGACGTGGTGAGCCACTCGCCGCAGCTCTCCGACGATCTGCAAACCGCGGCAATGAACATCGACCATCCCGGTCGCCTGACGGATTTCATCGCCGGCACTTTGCCGTCACTTTCCACGATGTTGCGTCAGGAATTAATCGAGACCTCCAGCGTGCGCAAGCGGCTGGAAACTCTGATCCGCGAACTGTCGAAGGAACTCGAAGTTCTGGAGCTGCGTTCGAAAATCCACGAGCAGGTGCAGGAACAGGTGAGCCAGAATCAGCGCGAGTACCTGCTGCGCGAGCAGATGAAAGCGATTCAAAAAGAACTCGGTGAATCTGACGATACCATGCAGGAGATCGACGAGCTCCGCAAGAAAGTGGAAGAAGCGGCAATGCCTGCGGAAGCCAAGAAAGAGTGCGAACGCGAACTAAAGCGGCTGTCCAAAATGACACCGGCGTCCGCGGAGTACATGGTTTCGCGGACGTATCTGGAATGGATGACTTCGCTGCCGTGGAGCAAATCGTCGGGCAGCTCGGAAATCGACATCGTGAAGGCGCACGAGATTCTCGATGATGACCATTACGATTTGCAAAAGGTGAAGGAACGCATCCTCGATTACCTGGCGGTGAAGAAGCTTCAGCCGGGAATGAAGGGACCGATTCTTTGCTTCGTCGGGCCTCCAGGCGTAGGCAAGACTTCGCTTGGCAAGTCGATCGCGCGATCGTTGGGGCGCAAGTTCGTGCGCATCGCTCTTGGCGGCATGCACGACGAGGCGGAAATCCGCGGCCACCGGCGCACGTACATCGGCGCGTTGCCCGGGCAAATTATTCAGGGGCTGAAGCGCGGGGAAACAAACGACCCGGTGATGATGCTGGACGAGGTTGACAAGCTCGGGCGCGATTTCCGCGGCGATCCGTCATCGGCGCTGATGGAAGTGCTCGACCCGGAGCAGAACAACGCGTTCCGCGATCACTACCTGGATGTGCCGTTTGATCTCTCGAAGGTGCTGTTCATCGCCACGGCGAACTGGATGGATCCTATCCCAGAGCCGTTGCGGGACCGCATGGAGATCATCGAATTGCCCGGTTACACGGGCGAAGAGAAGCTGCACATCGCGCATAAGTATCTGATCCCCAAGCAAGCCAAGGAGCACGGCCTGACAGTGGGCGAACAGATCGAGTTCACGAACGAAGGTTTGCAGGAAATCATCCACAGCTTCACGCGAGAAGCGGGCGTGCGCAACCTGGAGCGCGAGATCGCGACGATCACGCGCAAACAGGCGCGACGCATGGCCGAAGGCAAGATGGAGAAGATGGTTGTCACACCGGAAGTGGTCCGCGAATTCCTGGGCGTGCCGAAATTCCGCACGGAAAAGGAAGTCGAGGAACGCGTCAAGAGGCCCGGCGTTGCCGTCGGACTGGTCTGGACGCCGGTAGGAGGTGACATCATCTTCATCGAAGCGACGCGCATGCGTGGCGGCAAGCAATTCACCATGACCGGGCATCTCGGCGAAGTCATGCAGGAATCGATGACTGCGGCGCTGACCTGGACGCGCGCGAATGGCGAACGCTACGGTATCGATCCGGACTTCTTCCGCAAGCAGGACATCCACATCCACGTGCCTTCGGGCGCGGTGCCGAAGGACGGACCGTCCGCTGGAGCGGCCATGGTGACGGCACTGGTGAGCTTGCTCAGCGGGCGCCCGGTGAAGGACCGGCTGGCAATGACCGGCGAAATGACGCTTTCGGGCGTGGTATTGCCGATCGGCGGCGTAAAAGAAAAAGTGCTCGGTGAATGTCGTGGCGGATCTCACTCCAGAGATTCTCGGCGACATTAAGATCACCTACGTGCATACGCTGGACGAAGTGCTGGAGCACGCGCTCCAGAAAGAGGCAGTAACGCCACCGATCGTTCCGCAGCCGGAGCCAAAGCAGAAACGCCTTGGCCCGGAGGGACCAAGGGCGATTCATTGAGACGGGTTGAATCGTAAGCGAAAGGGGCGCCTCCCGAGGCTCGCGTCCCTACAAAAGAATGGAATGCCCCCGATGTGATCGGGGGCATTTTCATTTTCGGCGATACTAGCGGCCCAGAAACAAAGTCCTGCTAACATGTGTCTGAAAGATGCCGCACGAAAAATCAAACGCGCTAGATGCCCCGGCGGAACTCGCCAAGCGCATTACGGAAGCGCTGCTGCGAGAGCGCGTCGTACCGCGGTTTGTGGATTCTTACGTCGTCGAGAACGGCCGCCACGCGCTGCAGGTTCACGCGTCGCTTTACCGCGACCTTCTGACGCTATTGCAGCGGGAGGCGCTGCTGGCATTGACGGTGCGTGCCTTGGCAATTGTTTGCGACGAACCGAGGCCAGCGGGCAAAGCCAAACCGCGCCCGATGCTGCGGCGGGACGCCACATTGTTCCGCAGGAAGTTCCTCGCGTCGCTCTCTAGGCAGCAGGGATGGAGCGCGGGCGATGCACTCGATTTTCAGCGCGACCTGCAGATTTACCAAGAATTGTTGGCGCGTGCGGCGGCGAAGCGCACGCGAAAACCCTTTGAAGCAGCGGACCACCCCTTCGTCGACCGGTGCGCCTTTCTACTGGATTCGTCGTTCATGGAAAATGCGCGGCTAGCAGCAAGCCGCACGCTGACGGGAATCGAGGAACTTGCGGCCCAGCTCACGGCACGACCAGATGAGGAGACGAAGACAAAGAGCTCCCAAACAAGTTGAGCGAAGAATCCTTCGGATGGCTCTAGTTGTCGAGCGCCGTCGTTGAGAAGAGCGGCTTGCCACCCAGGCTGGCGTAAAAACCGTAGACGCCCACGGCGGCAATCACAAAGATGCCGGCCAGGCCGACCGGCGCATACCATCTCGAGAGGTGCGACGTCAGGGGAAATACCTGAAGAACATTTTGAACGACCAGGCCGACGACCAGCGGTAGCAACCCAAAGCGCCTAAGGATCAGTACAATCGACAGCCAGAGGAGTGCGGCCAACACAAAAGTTACGACCGGATAATCTCCGCCCGTATTCGTACTGGCGGCGACAATCACAACCACAATCGCCGCAATCCAGTCTCTTTTCACCACCAATCGCAACAGAAACAGAAAAAAGAAAGTCATCAGGCTGTATAGAACAAAAATGAGGACGTACACGAGAAGATCCCCCATGGCGTGATGAATCCCGAGAAGCGAGTCCGGGCTGAGTGTTCCCGGGTACGTCGGCAGCTTGCCGAACAGGGGAAGAATAAAACTGTCGGCCTCTTCGTAAAGCGTGAGCCATACGCCGTACAAGGTCCCGATGAGGAAATCCCTGCCGACGAGTGGGTCGCGGAGTTGCCCCACCAGTAACCGGCTCCAGGAAATCAAGGTGTGAGGTTCCCGCCGCCGCACGAAGGGCTCCAAAGCAAGGTACATCACGGTGACCAGCGCAGTCGCCAGAAGCCCCCAGCTCAGCGCAACCAAGAATTGAAAGAACTCCTCGACGGAAGCGATGTGGTGGGCCCGGAGCAGCCACATCGCAAGATATGACAAGAAAACAAAGGTGCCAAGTCGCGTTGCTCCGCGCGTGTCGGCGCGATGCAGACGGAAATTGCGGCGCGTTACGAAGACTCCGCTGAGTGCCAACGCGAAGAATAAAGTCACGCCAATGATGTTGGCGATCCTCTCGTGCGGCGTAGGAATAGAAAGCGCGGAGCGCTCCGGCTTGGACCAGGGATAGATGACATCGAAATAGATAGGCTTACCGCGATAGGCGGCTGCTTCGATGCGTTCGGAAGTGTCCGGGCGCCCGGCGACAGCACCCAGCCATGCTGCCCGTGAATCGCTCCATGCCAGTGGCATCCACTCTGGCTCAACACGGCGATAAGCCGAGGAGTCCAGACCGGCGAGCGCAAAGATGGCGGGCCAATTTGGCGACGGCACGGATTCCAGGGGAGCATCTTTTTGCGGCGGAACCACCTCCAGATGCAAGAGGTGCCCGCGCGTGTCGAGAATGACCAGCGCCATTCCGGTGACATCAAACCTTGGATCGGTTCTGGTGATCACGCCTGCGCCGTCCGACGAATAGAATCGTTCTGGACTCATCTCTCGCGGGCTTTGGCGATACCAGAAAGCAATTGAGGCGGGGCGCTCGTTCTTGAGCGGAGCCCATCGGTTCTGCGTCTTGTCATGATCCCGAAGATAATCGAGGTATCCGGATTGCACCTGGAAAGAGTAGGCTTCGTCCGCCGGAGGATCGGTGTAACCCAACTGCTGCATAATTTCGCGCCCGCGAGCGGCTAGAACTTCGGGGGGATTTTCCAGTGGCGTGCGGTTGTGTAGCTTGTCGCGATCCGAGACGAAAAGCAATGCAATCAAGCCAACAACTGTCAGGGCAAATAAAGAAACGGCAAGGCGCGGCCTCAGGCCTTGCGTCTCGCCGGAAGCCGCAACCATCTCCGGCGATGGAGTTTCTCCAGCGGCGAGCGCGGCGGCGAGGGGATCACCGCCGGGAAGGGCAGCGGCTACCTGAAGTGCCGACGAAGGACGCTTTTCCGGTTCAAGTTCGAGGCAACGAAGGATGACTCGTTCGATCAAAGGATCGAGGTCGCGGACCAGCGTCGAAGGATTGGTGATCGTGCCCTGTTCGCGGAGCTTAATCAACTCCGCGAGCGTGGAAGCCTCGAAAGCGCGCTTACCGGTTAGGATTTCGTAGAGGATCAGGCCGAGCGAATAAATATCGCTCCTGGCGCTGACATCGCGACCGGCAAGCTGCTCCGGGGCCATGTATGCCGGCGTACCGGCGCGGACTTCCGCGCCTTTGATAGCCGCGGCGATGCCGGCAAGTCCAAAATCGGTGAGGCGAATCTTGCCGGCTCCATCGAGCATGACGTTCGCAGGCTTCAAGTCGCGGTGAATCACGCCGCGTTCGTGCGCCGCCGCAAGACCCGCGCAGATTTGCCGCGCGATCTCCGTCGCTTTATCCTGCGAAAGCCTGCCGATTCGGCGGACGACCGAAGCGAGATCCTCTCCATCGACATACTCCATCGTCAAGAAGAGAGTTCCGTCGGTATCACCGATGTCAAATACGCGGCAGACGTTAGGATGAGAAACCTGCCGGGCGGTGCGTACTTCGGCGTGAAATCTCGCTAGCGCAGCGGAATCCTGAGTGAGCACTTCAGGCAGAAACTTCAACGCCACAACTTGGCCGAGCGTCAAATCCTCGGCGCGGTAAACTTCACCCATTCCGCCGCGGCCAGCCAGCGCCACCACGCGGTACCGCTGCGCGATGATTTGCCCGGGCGTAAAGCGGCCGCCCCCGATGGGATCCGAACTCGACGCGGGATTGCTGCCGGAAGACAGGCGCGGAGTTCGCGGGGATAAATGTAGTGGGGTGGTCTTTCGCGGTGCAGAAGACGTCGGTGCAATCGTCGGTCCTTCGAGGCTGGCTTCATCCCCAAGCAAAGTTGCGCCCGAATCCGTATCGATCGCTTCTCCGCACGAGGAGCAGAACCGTCCAGTCGCGGAAATCTTTGCACCGCACTTCGAGCAGAACATAGGAGGCGGGGATTCTACCATTGCTCCATCGCCAGCCGCGAATGCATGAGGAAGCTAGGAAATACGCTCAACCTGAACGGCTGTGCCGTAAGCGAGCACTTCGGTGACGCCTTGCATTACTTCGGTGGCGTCGTAGCGCATGCCAATGACGGCGTTGGCTCCGTGCTCACCGGCATGCTGCAAAAGGAGTTCAAAGGCATCTTCGCGCGTCTTCTCGCAGAGGTTCGTGAGAATGGTGATGTTTCCGCCGACGATAGTCTGAAGCGCGGCGCCCAGATTCCCGATCAGGCTGCGCGAGCGCACGACAATTCCGCGTACAATCCCCAAATTCCTGACGATCCGGTAGCCGGGCAGTTCGAGCGCTGAGGTGACCATACCCGCATCCACTAGTGGCATTTTGTTCTCCTTGGTAATGGGCGTTTACCGGTGCGATTCTAACCGTTCAAAGGACGCACTGCGAGCAATGTTCCTCTGCTATCCTCAGACAACGTGGAGACATTTTTCTATTTCCTGGCGTTTTTGCAGATCCTTCTTGGAGTGTATCTCATCTGGCAGGCTTTGCAGTGGCTCGGCTACGTGCGGCGGCGCCTGCACTCGGATCCGGGATTCTACACGCCGCGGGTGGCCGTGCTTTGTCCCTGCAAAGGCACGGAGCCTGGCTTGGAGCGCAATCTGCTGTCGCTCACGGAATTCGAGCGCCAGAATTACGAAATTTTTTTCATTCTCGCTTCAGGCTCGGATCCCGCGCGCAGCATCATCGAGCGCGTGACCAAAAGTTCCAGGGTGAAAGCCAACGTGATCATCGCGGGAAATCCGGCCAACTCCGGCGAGAAGGTGAACAACTTGCGGGTGGCAGTGGAACAACTGCCACCGGAATTTGAAGTTCTTGTCTTCACCGATTCCGACGGGTGCCCAGGGAGACGCTGGCTGCACCATCTCGTGTCGCCGCTGGGGGACGTGAGAATCGGAGCGACTACCTCGATGCGCTGGCTGCTTCCGAGTCGCAGCAATCTGCCGACCGCGCTGCTCGCCGCGTGGAATGCGCCGCTGGTCACCATGCTCAGCGAGAAGAGAAGAAATTTTTGCTGGGGAGGCGGCACGGCCATTCGCCGCAGCACCTTCGAGCAATCGGGCGTCATGGACGTGTGGAGGAATTCAGTCAGTGATGATTATTCTTTGACCCGCGCGCTGGAGCGTATGAACCGCCCGGTTGTTTTCATACCTGAATGCTTGACGCTCTCCTACGCCGAGACCGATTTGCAAGGGCTGCTCGAATTCACGAACCGCCAAGTCCTGATCACGCGCGTGTACGCGGGAAACGTTTGGGGACCGGCGGTTGCGACGCATCTTCTCTACAGCATGACGCTTTTATTCGGCGTCATTCTGTTCCTTAGCATCACTTTCGAACAGCGGCCCGCATTCCAGATCGCTACGCTGACTTTTCTTCCCGTTGTGCTTTCTTCGATCCGCAGCGCTATCCGGCTCGTCGGGGTAACGGAAGCGCTCCCGGCCGCCCGTTCACAAATCATGGGGTGGGCCTGGATTTACATTCTATTAACAATTTTCGTCCCGTTCCTGTACCTCCTGAATTCTGTGAACTCTCTCATCACGCGCAAGATCCGTTGGCGGGGCGTGACGTACGAATTGATTGGTCCGGAGCAAACGCGAATCATCCAGTATTGAGGCCGTGTTTTAGCATCGTTCTGGCGGGTGGCTTTTTCCTCATTCAGGGAGGGAAAAAATTCGCCTATCGTGCAATTCCTACCGTTAAATGGGCCCACAATTGCCTTAACCCTCGCGCAAGTCTCTGAAATTAAATAAGTTGCATATTCTTCCATTCGGAAGAATATTTGCAGGCAACGAAGCTTCGGTATAATTGACGCAGGCGAACTTTCGGGGAGTCCCTGCCCGCGCCTGGTCATTTCCGATACGTGGACAAGAGTTAAGAAGCCCTTTGCTTTCCTTTTTGGCTTCTTGCCTGGCTGTTTCATCTGGGGAGTGACGCCCCGTCAAAGGGCGAAGAAAAACAAAACTTAATAAGCTTCGGTTCCGTCACGAGGCTGCATTCTGAGGGGGTGCACGTGAAGGTGATCCGCAGAAGTGAACACCTGCAACAAGTGTCAAATTCTCGCCCGCATTTTCCCCGCGATGTCTACTTTTTCTACGAAAAAGGCACAGGAGTCGCCCACTTTCATGTCGAAGCCGGACCAGACGGCCGGTTTCCCGTGGATCAGGCTGCCGGTCTGCTGGCCATGCACTGCATGGTGAGGGGCCAGTCCACGGACGATTACGTTGTCATGGTCCAGGCCGAAGACGAGATCCTGGAAGGCCTTAAAGAGAAAGCAGACAAGCTCCTGGAGGCAGGGAAATCGGTCTGCAGCCAGGTGAAGATGACGCGGCGGGAGGAAGAAGTTCTCTCCGGCCTGATGAAGAGTCTCGCCAACAAAGAAATCGCCGCCAACCTGAATCTCTCCGAGCGCACCGTAAAATTCCACGTCTCCTCGCTGCTCGCGAAGTTCCGTGTGCGCGGTCGCATGGAATTGGTTCGCGAAGCCTCGCGGCAAACCGCCGGCGCCATGTCGATGGGGATGCCGATGGCGACGCGAGAGGCGCGCGCTCTTGCTCCAGTGTCGCGAAATTATCCCCCGGCTCGGCAATCGGTATCGGTTGTTTCGCTGGCCAAGCGGCAATTGATGGCATAATTCGGTTTCTATTCCAATTTTTCAAGGCATATAAAAAGGCCCCCGATCAAATCGGGGGCCTTTTTATTTTTAGAAGGTCCTTAAGATTATTTCTTCGCGGCGTCGAAGAGTTCGGCGGCTTTGTCCCAATTGACGACGTTCCACCAGGCCTTGATGTAATCCCCGCGCAGGTTCTGATACTTCAGATAGTAGGCGTGTTCCCAGACGTCCAGCCCAAGAACGGCTTTGCCGCCGCCCGAAAGGAGATAAGGAGTGTCCTGATTTGGCGTGGAGTCGATAGCCAGTTTCCCGTCGCGGACCACCAGCCATGCCCATCCGGAACCAAAGCGGCTCAGACCGGCTGCTGCAAATTTCTCCTGAAATCCGGCAAAGGAACCAAACGCCGAATTGATCGCCGCCGTAAGATTCCCCTTGGGCTCTCCGCCACCGCCTTTTTTCATGAGCGTCCAGAAGAGTGTGTGGTTCCAATGGCCACCGCCATTGTTGCGGACGGCGTTGCGAATATTCTCCGGGATCGAGTCGAGGCCTTTGAGCAGATCATCGATGGACTTGGCCTGCAAACTGGCCTGACCCTCCAGAGCCTTGTTGAGGTTGGTAACGTAAGCGCCATGATGTTTGTCATGATGAATTTCCATCGTCTTGGCATCGATGTAAGGTTCGAGCGCGTCAAACGGGTACGGCAACGGGGGCACGGTAAAGGCCACGGGTTTATCCTCCAGAGTGAGATTTGAATCCGAATTGGTCGTGGTGCCAGCGCGCAAAAGACCAGGTGCAGCACTTCCTGCCCCCAGCAATCCAGCGCCGACGATACCTGTATTCAACAAAAAATTTCGACGATTCACGGGAACCTCAGCAGTGCGGAGGGCGAATCGACCTGCGCGTGGGATTATACCGCTACCTGTCGCTCTCGCAACTTTTCCCTTGCGCTCTTATTGGATGCGCGAAAGCGCCCAACGGGCAGATTCCGCGAGGACCTGATCCTCGGAAACTGACAGCCGTTCTACCAGAGAGCGAATGCGACCGTGATCTGTCATGCCCGGCCGCAGACCGGAATTCCCAAGAGCGATGCACGCGTTGCTTAGAAGGCCGCGCCATTTGGCACGTTTGACGGCGCTTCCGCGAAAGAGTTCGCGAAAGTCAGTTTCGCTTAGCCCAAGGAGCCACTCCAGTCTCGGGAGGTAGAGCGATTCTTCTTGCGGCGGCAGAGACGTGCCGCGGTGATTTTCTTCGGCCTGGTGAAAAACTCTTGGCTGGAACTGCGGTATCGTGACTATCGGCGCGCGCCGGTTCCACGGGCAAACGTCTTGACAGATGTCGCAGCCGAAAATGTGATTTCCCATCGGCTCGCGGAACTCTTCCGGGATGGATCCCCTTAGTTCGATGGTCAAGTAGGAAATGCACTTTCGCGCATCCATGACGTAGGGTTCGACGAAAGCCTGCGTCGGGCAGGCATCGAGACAACGCCGGCAGCTCCCGCACAGATCCGGCGGGGGCAATTCATGCTCCCCGATCGTCGGTTCGAGATCGAGAGTGGTGAGAATGACACCCAGGAAAAAGAAGGAGCCGAGCATTTGGTTCAGTAGCAGAGTGTTTTTTCCGAGCCATCCCAAACCGGCATGTTTCGCAAGCACTCGCTCCTGGACCGGTCCTGTGTCCACGTAAGCGCGTGCCTCGAATGGCTCCGTAAAGCGTTCGCGCAGGGATTCCACCAGCGCATCCAGTCTCTCCCGCAATACGTCGTGATAGTCGTCGCCCCAGGCGTACCGGGAAATCCACCCGTTCGGCTTGCTGTAATCGATTGGCAAAGCAGGATCGGTGGAGAGCGGCCGATCCGTGTTGTAGTTGAGCAGGCAAACGATGGCGCTTTGGATTCCCGGCATGGCAGTTTGCGGATCGGAGCGCCGGGGATCCGCGAGGTATTTCATCTCGCCGGCATAGCCTCGAGCCAGCCACTCGGGCATTTGATCGAGTTCGGGGAACTTTTCCGCGCGCGCCACACCGCAAAGGTCGAATCCCAGAGTTTTCGCCTGGTCTACGATCCAAGGGGTATCGGCGAGAAGTGTCATCAAGATGATTGTGCCGCAGTCCGGCGAATCCGGCGAGTCTTAGGAAATTCCAGTATCGCGCTTTCGAAGAGGCCCGATCAGGTGGTATCAGCTGAAACTTCGAAGCGCGGCGCCCTCGTCCGTAAACACGTCAAATACGGTGTAGAGCTTAGTGATCTGAAGAAGATCTTTGACTTTCTTGGTCAGGTGCAACAACTTCAGGTCCCCGCTCTGATTCTTCACTGCCGTGAACCCGCTGACCAATTCACCGATTCCCGAGCTGTCGATGTAATCCACATCAGCGAGATTCAGAAGGATCTTTCTCCTTTGATCCTCCAGTAGCCCGCGAATGGTCTTTCGCAGCAAAGCACTGCCGTCTCCGAGCGTGATCCGGCCGCTCAAATCCACAACGGTGACTTGCCCGGCATCGCGGTGCGTCGCATGTAGTGACATCGGTTTCCTTACGCTTCCTGTTGGGGCGTGGCGTTTTGCCCGCCTCGGCCATTCGGGGAAGCACTCCCCGGGGCAGGCAGCTTCTTGGACATTACGATTTCCGCGCCGCCAGTCTTGCCGGGTACGACATCGAACTCGTCCATAAAAGCACGCATCAGGAAGATTCCGCGACCGGAGGTGCTAAGCAGATTCTCTTCCGCGAGGGGGTCCGGCACATCCGAGAGTTTAAAACCGATTCCTTCATCCAGCACGTGAATAATCATCTTGTCGGCGGTGAGGTCGACGGCAAGGTGGATCTTCTTCTCGGGGCGCTCCTGGTTCCCATAGTGAAAGGCGTTGATCACGCCTTCGCGCACACTCATCCCAATACGGTAGCAGTCATCCTCACCAAATCCAGCTGCCTCCGCCACCCGGAGACACATCTCCTCCGCCAGATTGACGCTCTCGACTTGCGTCTCCAGCGTCATTTCAAGGTGCTTTGTGGTGAGCGCCATCTTTTGCGTTGCGGCTGCCCCGGAAGCCCCTAATGTGAGCGCCTTATGGGTAACATAGCCGAGGAAACAGAGTCAATGGAGCAAGCCGACAATCCCTCATTTATGTTAGATGCGGTGCGCCGCGAAGAGGCAACCGCAGCCGGATTGACGCGGGCCCGACAGTCTGAGAGGTTCATATCGGAGGCTAGCCAAGGCCTAATCTTTTCAGAAACGACTTCACCAGGCGCGGCGGTTGCCCAAGCTGGGTTTCGGGTGTTACCCCCGGGTCCCGCTAAGATGGCGTTTTCGCCTCATCTTTCACTTCGCCGCCGGGGAGAAAAAATCTGAAACTCAACACTTGTTCGCGACGGCGCTCTTCTTCGAGGTGCCTTGCACGCGCTTTCAGCAAATCCGTTAAAGAGACAAGCCCAAGGAATTTTCGAGACGAGGGTTCCACCACCGGCATTCGCGTAATCCCCTTCTCCGCCATACGATACACGACCGCGCGCAGCGGTTCGTTCGGGAATGCCTCCACGGCCTCCCGGCGCACCAGTTCGCCGAGCGTCCGCCGCTGGGCGGTTTCGCCTTCCTGCTCGATGCGCTGAAGAATGTCGCCGCGTGTCAATACGCCGATAAACCGGCCATCGGCGTTCACCACCGGGAGCAACCGCTGGCTTTGGTGGCGGCTGGCATGTAAGGAGTGCTGGAACTCTCCGAGCGCCCGCGCCGCCGGCAGCACCACGATATTCGTGCGCATGACTTCGCGCACGAACAGAATTTCAAGAGGATCGACCGCATATTCCCGGCTCAGGTGATAGCCGCGCCTGGCGACCTTTTCCGTCAAGATCGACCGTTTAAGCGTCAACACGGTGAACGCGTGCGCGATTACGCTCCCAACGAGCAACGGCAAGAACACGTTGGCGTCGTGCGTCAGCTCAAACGCGAAAACGATGCTCGTAAACGGCGAACGCATCGTGCCGCCGAGAATCGCGCCCATGCTGATCAGCGGCCAGAAGCCTGCGCCTTCCTTCGGCAGAAACATGGCTTCAAGGCCGCCGAGCGCGCCACCCATCATCAGCAGTGGCGCCAGTACGCCGCCGGATGTGCCCGAGCCGAGAGACACTGCCCAAATGAACCATTTGACCAGCAGCACGCCAAGAATCACTTTCGTTGTTACGCTTCCCTGGAGCAGCGCGGCGATGGTGTCGTAGCCGACTCCAAGAGCCTGCGGAAAAATCAATCCGCCCAGGCCGATCGCAAGGCCGCCAATCGCCGGCCACCACATCCAGTGAATCGGCAATTTTTGAAAAGCATCTTCGGCTGCATACACCGAAAGCGTAAGCAAAGCCGACAGCACGCCCGCAAGAAGACCGACCAGCGCGCAACCAAGCAGCCCTTTGGGCCCGATGAAGAGCGGATGAGCCGGCACCGGAAATAGCGGCCCAAAACCAAGCAGGTACCGCCGCACCACGGCTGCAACCGCGCTGGCCAATGCCACGGGAATCAAGCTTCGCGGTTTCCACTCGAACAGCAACAACTCGACCGCCAGCAAGACGGCCGCGACCGGCGAAGCGAACGTCGCGGACATTCCTCCGGCTGCACCCGCCACCAGAAGCGTTTTGCGCTCGGCGCTTGTAAGGTGAAAGAGTTGGGCGATCATTGACCCGAAGGCCCCGCCCGTCATGATGATCGGACCTTCCGCGCCAAACGGACCGCCCGAGCCGATGGAAATCGCCGAAGAAATCGGTTTCAGGAGCGCAACTTTCGGCTCAACGCGGCTGCCGTTGATCAGAATCGCTTCGATGGCCTCCGGTATTCCGTGGCCTCGAATGCGTTCCGAACCGTATCGCGCCATGACGCCGATGATCAGCGCCCCGGCGATAGGAACGAGAATGCTGTAGACACCCAGATGGTTGCCCACTGGCGAGACCATCGCGCTGCTCCATCTGCCAAAGTAAAACAGGTTTGTGAACAAACCGATCAAACGCAACAGCGCAAGGGCTACGAACGCGCACAGCGCGCCGATTCCCATCGCCAGCGCGGAGATCGAAATCGTCCGCGAAGTTGTCGAGAAATCCCCCAACTCTTCGTGGCGATGGGTCTTCCGCGCTTCTTCTCTGTTGTCTTGCGGAACTGCCGCGCTGACGCTACTCACCTGGTTTCCCCATCCTCTCCTGTGTGAATTCACGGTTTTTTTTCCCGAGCTTTAAAGCATCGCCATTTTCCAGTAGCGCGCTGATGGCCTTCACCAGCGCCGCTCCGCTCGCGCGCAACTCGCCGATGCGGTCTCGCGCTACCTGTTCGAGCAGCTTTTCGCCGCGCGGGAGCAGCGTCACCAGGACGCGTCTGCGGTCATCCCGGCTGCGGCTTCGGCGTACGTAGCCGTGAGCCTCCAATCTGTCGATAAGCTCCACCGCACTGTGATGCTTCAGCGCCAGGCGGTCCGCCAGCGTGCGGATGGTCGCTTCCACGCCTCCGGGAAGCCCGCGAAGCGCCAGCAAGAGCAGATACTGCTGCGGTTCGAGGCCGGCGGTGCGCGCCACCGCGTCTCCTTCCCCGACGAATTTGCGAATGCGGTAACGCAACTCGGCAAGCGCCTGGTATTCCGCGGTGGTGATCTCTTTCGCCATGGAACAACTATATCGCAATACGATATATATTTCCACTCCGCTACCCGGGCTGATTCAAGAAAGTTACTGGGGAAGGAGAATTTCGAAATTACAGCGGTTTGCGAAACGATTTTTGCGTTTTGTAATGTTCGTAACCGTTGCGTTCGTAGAACTGGTGCGCGCGCTCGCGGATTACGTTCGATCGCACCGACATCCCCTTACAGCCATGCTTGCGCGCCCAATCTTCGGCGACGGCCAGCAGCAAAGCGCCTGCGCCCAGGCTGCGCTGCCCTTCTGCGACAACCAGACCATTCACTTCGGCTCGGATCTCCACTTCGAGCAGCGGCTGCTTGCTCACATGCGTCCAGCCGATCACTCCATGCTCCGACGAGTCCGCCACGAATACCGCATGTTGCGATGCGGGCTTGATTCCCGCTAGCCTCTTGCGCATCTGCGCCGCCGTCGCCGGATACCCGAGTTGACCAGAGAGCACCGCGATCCGCGGCGCGTCGGCGCTCCTCGCCCGCCGGATCTTCAGCTTTTTTTCCTTCCCGGTCGACGTCATCGACTCAAGCCGCCTTCCGACGTAGCCGGGATTGCACCACCGCGCTCTTCAATTCACGCAGCGCATCCGCCGCGATCCACCGTGCCGCGCGCGTATTCTGGCTGCGGATTCTTTCTGCGGTGCCAATGGCTTCCCGGTTCAGCCGTGCATTTTTCTTGCCGATATTTCGTAGCGCCCAGTTGACTGCTTTCTTCACGAAATTTCTCTCATCATGCGCTTCCCGCTCGATCACTCGCAAGAATTTAACAAAGCGCGCATCCGTGGCAAACTTATCTTTGTAGCTGAGATATGCAACCAGCGAAAAACTGGCGCGTTTGACAAACTCTTTCTGGCGCCTGCTCCACGCCGTTGCCTTGCTCCAGGCTGGCTTGGCATGCGCATAGAGATAGCAGCACGCCGCATCCACTACGTCCCAGGAGTCGAAATCCCTCGCCCACAGCTCCATCTCCACAGCGGTCACTTTTTCCGGCTCGCCAATCAACGTTGCCAGGATTCGCGCTTCATGAACGCCCGTTGCCCAAATCTCCTGGGCCAGCCGATGATCTTTTCCGATCCGCTTCGCCAGTACATGCAGCACCGGAGCAGAAATGCCAAGCGCTTTGGGGACATGCACCCCAAAGTACGCCATCTTCGCGCGCACTTTCGGATTCGCCAGCCTTTTGAGTTCGCGCAGGACGGCCGTCTTGGTCCCTTGTGGCGCGTTCCCTTGCGTACCACCCCGCCTAGAATGTCTTGTCGGAATCGATGAGGATTGTGACCGGGCCTTCATTCACCAGCTCCACGGACATCATCGCTTGGAAAATTCCAGTCGCCACGGTGACGCCGAGCTTGCGCAACGCTTCGCAGAATTCCTCGTAGAGCCCTTTGGCCTGCTCCGGCGGCGCCGCGGTGATGAAACTCGGCCGCCGCTGCCCCCGCGCATCGCCGTATAGCGTGAACTGCGAGACGACCAGCGCGCTGCCTCTCACCTCCAGCAGCGAGCGGTTCATCTTACCCTGCTGGTCCTCGAAAATGCGCAGGTTCGCGCACTTCTCCGCCAACGTTACGGCGACAGCCGAAGTATCGTCTCGGCCGACGCCCAGTAAGATCATCAGCCCAGCCGCAATTTCGCCCGCCACGTGCCCTTCCACGGTCACTGTTGCACGGCTCACTCGCTGGAGAACGGCGCGCATGCGGGCTCAGTATCTGCTTCTTGCTTTTCTACGCCGCAAGAGGGGCAACGCCGCAAAGCCCTGCGGCGACGGCTGGCATCTGGGACAAAAATAGCTGCTTCGCCCCGCCACAATCGCGCGGCGGATGGCTGTTTTGCAGCGATAACACTTTTTCCCCTCGCGCCCGTACGCCCTATGGTGGCGCTGATATTCCCCCGGCTCGCCTTTCGCATCACGAAAATCGGAAATCGATGACCCGCGCATCACAATCGCTTTCCGCAAAATGTCTTGCAGCACGCGGCGCAACGTCTCCGTATCTTTCCTGCTCAACTTCGCTCCCAACCGGGCCGGATGGATCCTCGCCCGCCATAGGCTTTCATCCGCATAAATATTGCCGACGCCGCGCAGCACGCCCTGATCCAGCAGCAGGGCCTTGACTCGCGCGCGCCGCACGCAAATCCTGTTCGCGAATTCTTCCTTGCTGACTTCCAGCGGATCTGCGCCAAATCCCGTCAACTCTTCGGCCAGCGAAGTTTTCGTCAGATAAGCGATGCGGCCAAAACGCCGCGCATCCGTGTAACGCAGTTCGCGCCCGTCATCTAAAACCAAACAAACGTGAGTGTGTTTTTCGAGTGGCTGTCCCGCCGGGCTCGGCGCGATCTGCCCGGTCATCCCCAGATGCACCAGCAGCGACGCCGGGGCGGCATCGCCATTTGTTGCCGCGCGCGTTCCCCCGTTCGCCGGCGACAGACGCAGCAAGATGAATTTGCCGTAACGTTCCACCGCTTCAATCTGGCGGCCCGGCAAGTGTTGCTCCAGCGCGGCAGGATCGTCGATAAAATCCGTTTTCCCCAGCCTGACAGACAGGATTCGCCGCCCGAGAATTGCTTGCCGCAATCCTCGCGCCACCGTCTCGACTTCTGGAAGTTCCGGCATCAGTGAACCGCGCCTTCAAAATAACACAGCGCCACACTCCATGCTCTTTCTGCAACGAGACCAAACCTCGCGGATCGCAACTCATTTTACTCTGGAGTCTTTCTGCGAACTGACAGCGCAAGAACTTTGGCCTGGAGATGGTGGCTGTAGGGGCGCCTAAATCTAAATTATTTCTTGTGGTAATTCGGATACGGCGGATGCTCCGGAATTGTCACCGGGCTCTTCTTTAGTGCCTCCATCGTGACTTCCACTGCCTTTTCCAGCTGCCGGTCGTGGCCTGTTGCAACCGACGCCGGATCGTTTTCGACTTCAATATCCGGCGCGATTCCGCGGTTCTCCACTTCCCATTCGCCTTTCAGGCCGTAGATGGCCACGCGTGGCGCCGTGACGTAACCGCCATCCAGCAACGAAGGATAGCCATAAATTCCTACGAGTCCGCCCCACGTGCGCGTGCCGACCAGCGGCCCGATCTGGTCCTGCTTGAACATCCATGGCAGCGCGTCGCCGCCTGATCCGGACATTTCGTTGATGATCATTGTTTTCGGTCCGTAGATTTGCGCGAGCGGCGAGCAGAACGCTTCGCCTTCGCGGGAAATGGCGCAGTTCCGCAACGGGCGCTTCAGCATATCGATAATGTAATCCGCCACTTCGCCACCGTGGTTGTAGCGCTCGTCGATCACTGCGCCTTGTTTGCCGACCTGCGCAAAGTAGAAACGGTTGAAATTGAGGTAGCCGCCGACAGCCGTGTCCGGAACGTGCACGTACGCCAGCTTTCCTCCACTCAGTTCGTCCACTTTTCTCCGGTTATCTTCTTCCCAGGCGCGGTTGCGCAGAGGGAATTCGCTCGGCAGAGGCACCACGGTGACCTCTCTCGCGTCCTTGCCGTCCGCGTTCGGGCCGACCTTGATTCTGATCTGCTTCCCCGCCGTATTTTCAAAGAAGCTGTAAACCTCCGCAGGAGGCCGAACCTCGCGTCCTTCCACCTCCAGCAAACATTCGCCCGTCTTCACTTCCACTCCCGGCTGCGTCAACGGCGCGCGCAGTTCAGGATTCCAGTTCTCCCCGTTGTAAATTCGCGCAAAGAAGTAGCGTCCGTTCTCGACTTTGTAATCCGCGCCCAGCAATCCGCCCTTCACCTCCCGTGGTTTAGGAACGTCGCCACCCCCAATGAACATGTGGCCAATGGTGATCTCGCCCAACATTTCGTCGAAGAGGTAATTCAAATCGCCCCGTCCCGCCAGTCCCTTTAGGTAGGGAGCGTATTTCTTCTCCGCGCTATCGATGTCCAGCCCGTGATGACGGGGATCGTAGAGAAAGTCGCGTTCAATACGCCAAACTTCGTGGTACATCTGGTTCCATTCGGCGCGCGGGTCAACATAAACCTCCATCTCGTCCAGCTTCAGAGCGCCGTCGCCCGGCTTTGGCGCAGCGTCTGTTTTCGCGATGAACCATCCAGGTCCCTGGCGGTACAGCACTTTCTCGCCATTCGCGGAAACCCCAAACCCGTTGATCCCGCTGAGGAACGGCTCTGTCTTCCGCGTCGTCAAATCGAACTTCGAGACGGTCGCTGGAGTCTGTCCTTCGAATCGCGGCACATCGACGATTTCGGAGAGGAATAGCGTTCCAGCCTTGCCGGCATCAAGGCCTACATAGTTGGCCGCCTTGATCGGCAAAGAGACGATTCGCTGCCCGATTCCGTCCAGGTCGATCGTGACCTTGACGGGCTCCTCTTTCTTCTCGCCCTCCTTACCCTTCTCACCTTCTTTACCCTTGTCGCCTTCCTTAGCCTTATCTCCTGCTTTGTTCTTGTCAGATTCTTTGCCTTTGTCTCCGCCCGCAGCGTCTTTCTTCTCTTCAGCCGCTTTTTCTTCGTCGCTCTGTGGCTCCACTGGCGAGGGATCGCCTTTCTTGAGCACCGCCGCGTAAACACTTCTGAGGACGGGGTGCTGGAAGCTGGACAAATCCAGCCAGCCCGCGGAAAGGCCCACGTCCGTGCTCACGGCAAAGAACAGAGATTTCCCGCCTTTGTCGAACACCGGATATCGCGCGTCACTGATTCCGTCCGTGATCTGCGACTCCTTCCCTGTTTCCACTGAATACACGAAAACCGCGCGCAAATGATTCGCCAGCAGCTTGGCGTACGTCAGCCATTTGCTGTCCGGCGACCATGTTTCGCTGAAACCCGACGTGGGATCATCGTAGCGGTCCGTCGTCACCTTCACCGGCGCGCCTTTTTCCACGTCGACGTACCACAGGTTCAGCCGCTTGTCCGCGTAAGCAATCTTCTTGCTGTCCGGCGACCACAACGGTCCGTAAAAATACGACGGAGGATTGCCCAGATTGATCTTTTTCACGGTCTTGGAGCCCGCTTGATCGGCGATGTGCAGAGCATATTCGCCGGACTCATCCGAAAAATAAGCGATCGATTTCCCGTCCGGAGACCACGCCGGGTCGCGTTCTGCCACCGCCGGCGTCCGCGTCAAATTGCGGATGTCCCCCTTTTCTCCAGGGATCGTCAGAATCTCGCCGCGCGCTTCAAAGACGGCGCGCGCTCCAGTGGGGGATATCGCCGCGTTCTGAATCTTTTCGGCAACCTTCTCGTAGTGTGGCCGCGTGGCCGGCAAGTCCCCGGCGATTCGAATGCTTACCTTTTTCGATTTGCCGCTCGCTGGATCAAACAGGTAAATTCCGCCAAATTGCTCATAGGCTAGAACGTCCGGCCCCGCGGAAAGTGACTTGAAATCGAGCCCTTTGTTCTCCACCACCTGCTTCACTGTCTTCGTCTTCGTGTCATACGCGAAGAGCGTCACGGGCCCGGTACGGTCAGAAAGAAAATATACTGTGTCGCCGAACCACGCCGGGTGCTTGTCATTCGAATTCTCGCGCGGCACTTTTTCCAGCACCAGGTCGTTCAGCCGCACGATATAGATGGGGGTCGTCTGCCCGCCGCGGTACCGCTTCCAGGACGTTTGCCAGACTTCGTTTGGCACATAGGCGATTCGCGTGGCATCTGGAGAGAACCACGCATCTTCGGCACGCCACATCGGAAAAACATCCGCGGGACCGCCTTCGACGGGAACGCTGTAGAGACGGTCAAAGTCCGCATAAGCTTCGCGCCCGGAATGAAAAAGCACCCGCTTTCCGTCTGGAGTCCATCCCACGGCGATGTCCGCTGCAGGATGCCAGGTCAACCGCCGCGGCTCGCCGCCGTCCGCCGGCATTACGAACACATCCAGGTTCCCGTCATACTGGCCTGAAAACGCGATCCATTTTCCGTCCGGCGAAAACACCGGCAGTCCTTCGTGTCCGCCGGTGGTCAACTGCCGCGCATCTCCGCCGTCGCGCGGCACGCTCCAGAGGTAGCCGCCACAAGCAAAAACCACCTGAGTCTTGCTTACCGTCGGTGAGTGCGCCAGCAGGGGAGTTTCTTCCGCCGCACGGGGCATCGCCGCAAAAACCAGCGAAACACCAATCAGTGTTGCGATTCGAAAGCGCATGCTTCCTCCTGGAAAAGATTCCACCACGACTTGGGAATTATGCTAACGCCTGCGAAACGGGCGCACTTCGCTTCCTCTTGTTCTTCGGAATCCATCACCACGCAGAACCCACCTTGTGAGACGCAAAAGGCGTCAAATATGTTTTCAAAAAAATGAAATGGATTCACGGCAGCAGCGCGAACACGCGCACGGCTCCCCCCGAGCCGCCTTCCAACTTGATCGGCGCCACAATCAAGGACGCGCCCGCTTCGGGCAGTTCGCTCATGTCGGCTAAATTTTCGAGATGATACAACCCCGCACCCAACGTAATGTGATGCACCGCAAAATCCTCAGACGCACCGTAGTCGATGCTCAACGTATCGCACCCCAAACCGCTCACTTTCCGCGGAATCAGCAGCTTCACCGCTTCCACCGAAAACCCCGGAAAATGCATTTTGCCCTTCGCATCTTGATTCCGGTACTTCTGCACGTCCGGCCAGCGTGACGCCCATCCCGTCCTTAGCAGCACAATCGCGCCTTCGGGAATTCGTCCGTGCCGTTTTTCCCAATCTTCAATGCGTGCGGCGGGGAGCTGATAGTCCGCATCCTTGCTGCTTTTTTACAGGGATTTGGTCAACCGTAGTTTTGCCTGGCGGAAAATGCGCCGGTGCATCCAGATGCGTTCCATAGTGTTCCAGCATCCAGAAGCTTCGCGTAAAGTAGCCGTTCTTTTCGATGGTTGCATTGATTTTTGCTTCGAAGAACTTTTCATCCCCCGGCCATGGCACAAGTTTGTCGTTAATCGCATAACTCAGATCGAGCACGCGCGTCTTCCCGGAGGGGATTCCCTCAAGCATCGAATCGTGATGTGGGTTTTGCAAGAAGAGCGTGCAAAGGGCAGCAAGAATGACGACAACGATACCAAAGCGGCCAATGGCAGCCATCTCTCACCTCAATTCACACTGCAACAAGACGGCCTCTCACTGCTCCGCGTTTACCTGTTGAACGCCCATCGTCGGCCGGCCATCACGGCAACGGAATTCCCGGCGTCGCCACAATCCCCGCCATGCGCAGAATGTCCTGATACTCCTGGTCGGTGAGCTGCGAAACGATCAACCGCACATTCTTCAGCAATTTCATTTTCTTCAGCGCGGGATTGGCGCGCATCTCCGCGAGTGTCACCTGCCGGGGCAACTTCTCGAACGCCCGCAGGTCCGCGACGAGATTCTTTCCCTTGTGGTCGTGCGGGTCCGGGTAGGGATCTCGCGTCACTTCGGCGATCGAGTAGAGCGCCCGCTCCGGCGCTGAGTGATAGCACAATACCCGGTCGCCCTTGCGCACCTGCTTCAGTGCGCGAATGGCATCAGACTTCGCCCCGGCCCCGTCCCACATCTCCTTGCCCTTTACGAAGAGGGTGTCCCAGTGATAGTGGTGAGGGTCAGCGCTGAAGATCCAGTAGTGTCTTTGAACCGTCGTTATCGCCATCGAGGCTTCGAGTCGGCAGCAATATACACGCTGGCATTGAAAAAGCGAAACAAAATGTGAGGGTTACAGGAAGCAGGAATTCACCGTTGCGGGCCGGCTCATCTGTCCATATCTCGGCAAGGTGAATATAATTGCTTTAGTCTCAATATCTTAACAGGGGCTGTCGGCGTCCACAAAAATGTCTTCCCCGCGAACCTCGATGCGGTAGCAATCCACACCCACGGTGGGGTTCTGGCTGATCTTACCGGTTGTGACGTCGTACTGCCAACCATGCCACGGGCAGGTCACAACGTTCTTGTCCATGACCCCTTGGCCCAGCGGCCCGCCCCGATGCAAGCAGGTATTGTTGATGGCATAGAACTTACCCCCCACATTGGCCAGGGCAATCGCTTTGCCCTCCACCTGGAACTCTCGAATCGTTCCCGGCGTGATTTCATTCGTTTTCGCCGCTCGCGCAAATGCCATCTTGGGTGGCCTTTCCTTTTTCCGTCTCCGTGCCCTCGGTGTTAAGTCTCACTGCTCCGGATCGAGTCTGTACTTTTCCAGGGTATCTCCTATCGCGGCTCGGGCGTTTGCGCCACCATCACTGCCTTTTTGAACTCTGCCACCATTTGTGGTTTCAGGCGAACTTCCGTGGGCCGCTTTGCCAGAGTCATCTGGTCGATCTTGTCCTGCAGCTTCAGCAGCGCGAAGAAGAGCCCTTCCGGCCGCGGCGGGCATCCCACAACGTACACATCTACCGGTACGATGCGATCCACGCCTTGCAAAACCGAATACGCATTAAACGGGCCGCCGACGCTGGAACATGCCCCCATCGAAATGCACCACTTTGGGTCCGGCATCTGCTCCCAGACGCGCTTCAGCACCGGCGCCATCTTCAGCGTTACCGTGCCCGCCACGATCATCAAATCTGCCTGCCGCGGCGACGGGCGGAACACTTCTGCCCCGAAGCGCGCCAGGTCGAATCGCGAAGTCGTCGAAGCAATCATCTCGATGGCGCAGCACGCCAGCCCGAACGTCAGCGGCCAAATGGCGCTCTTGCGCGCCCAGTTGAACACGTAGTCCACCGACGTAATCATGAAATTCTTTTCGAACCGTTGATCCAGTACGCCCATTGGTCGGTCCTTCCTTGATGACGCCGAGTA
>WNFS01002894.1_pt1 | contig 24535 bp, 19 predicted proteins | sample 5400141 | NCBI WGS metagenome assembly WNFS01 (sample SAMN13153358, study PRJNA577476) | soil metagenome | isolation source: 60 cm saprolite under Madrone tree | place: USA:California | collected 2016-06-14
TGCGCACGCCGCTAACCGCAATACTTGGCTGGTCGCGAATGCTTGAAGGTGGCCTGGAAACTGAGATGGCCGAACGCGCCATCGAGACGATCAAGCGCAACGCAAAAGCTCAGGCGCAGATCATCGATGACATTCTGGACGTCTCGCGCATCATCACGGGGAATCTTTACCTTGAACTTCATCCCATTGAGCTCGCGTCAGTTTTGGACGCGGCCGTGAATGTCGTGCGTCCGACGGCGGAAGCCAAAGGCATTCAGATCGAATTTGATTTTGCGCGTGAACCGACCGTTGTTTCGGGTGATGCAAATCGTCTGCAACAGGTCTTCTGGAATCTGCTATCAAATGCAGTCAAGTTCACTGCGCCCGGCGGCAAGGTGCGGCTGTCGCTACGTCAACTCGATTCTGAAGTGGAGATTGAAATAGCGGATACCGGCCAGGGCATTGATCCGGAGTTTTTGCATTTCGTCTTCGATCGATTTCGCCAGGCCGACAGCACGTCGACTCGTCAACACGGCGGTTTGGGGTTGGGACTCGCAATCGCTCGTCATCTGGTAGAAATTCACGGCGGACATATCAGCGCGGCTAGCGACGGTGACGGCAAGGGAGCGACTTTCCGCTTGCGCCTGCCGCTGATCGGATCGCTTGCCAGGTTGAATGCGCAACCGAATGGTGAAGAGCAGATTGTTCAGCCGCAGCCGGCCCAGGATGTTTTGGCAGGAATACACGTGTTGGTTGTTGATGACGACAAAGACACGTTGGAATTGTTGACGGCTGCGCTCAAGCAGCGCAGCGCCAGCGTGACGGCCGTATCTTCTGCCGCTGCGGCGATGGATTCCATAAGAGCTTCGAAGCCGCATGTGCTGATTTCTGATATTGCGCTGCCCGGCGAAGATGGTTATGACCTGATTAAAAAAGTTATCGCGCTCGAACTGGCGCCAAGAATATCCGCCATCGCAATCACGGCGTACGCAAAGGAAGAAGACCGCGAACGCGCTCTCTCGGCAGGCTATCAGCGCTATCTCTCGAAGCCGGTAGAATTGGGAGAATTCATTTTGGCGGTCGCGGAAGTGGCGCAAACAAATCATCACGTCCGGCAAACCTAAAAGTAGTTCAGAACTTAAGTATGCGGGCGAGTTCCAACTTTGCCTGAACACAAAAAATATACGATTGAGGAGCGCGTGCGCTGGGGCGACGTTGACGCGGCGCGCATTATTTTTTACGGCGCCTACATTCGCTTCTTTGAATTCGCCGAGACGGAACTCTTTCGTGCCGTGAAGTTGCCTTACAGCGTCATGTTTGACGAGCTGGACGTTTGGCTGCCGCGCGTGCACATCGAATGCGATTTTCATCACGCGGCCCAGTTGGACGACCTTTTGGAGGTTTCAGTTTACGTTGGCCGTTTTGGTAACAAGTCGATGAGGCTGGACTTTGAAGTGAGACGCAAAGGAGAGTCTGAGTTAGTTGCGACCGCTTATTTTGTGCTTGCGGCAGTGCGCCGCGATACGTTTGAAACTGTTCCGATTCCGGAAGCGTTAAGAACTCGGCTGGCAGAGTACACGAAGGCCCTGAGCGATTAGGCAGTTAGGATTCGGGGACGTTCATTCGATAACCTGCAACGTTGTGGAATCATTCAAGCGACAATGCCTCAAGGTTAGGAAGGGTGGTTTACCCCCGCTCTTATGTTTGTGCAGCAAGCGGGGGGCAAGCCACCCTTCCCGACCATGAGATTATTAGCTTGAGTAATCCCTTGAAAATCTTCCGCAGCCAATTGCGGAACCGGGAGCAGTAGCGACCGGATGCTACATTCAAGTTGGGGCTGTTCTAAAGTCGACACTGAATCGCTCAATAGCGGTTGAGTGCTAACATCCGGTCGCTACCGATCTGCATCGCTCGCTGTATTGACCGTTATAGACGGATGCCAATGAACCATCAGGACTCGACTGCCACAACATTCCTCGACGAAACAACAGTTGATCGCGATCCGATAAAGCTGTTTCGGAATTGGTTTGATGCTGCCCTGGCTTCCGGCTCACGCTTGCCGGAATCGATGACGCTCGCGACGGCAACCAAAGATGGAAGACCCTCGGCACGAGTGGTCTTGCTCAAGCAGATCGATGAAGCAGGGTTTGTTTTCTACACCAATTATCGCAGCGCAAAAGCGAAAGAGCTTGAACAGAATCCGCAAGCCGCGCTCGTCTTCTACTGGGTCGGGCTCGATCGACAAGTGAGGGTCGAAGGAACAGTAATACGCATCTCGGCAGCCGAGTCGGATCAGTATTTCAAGACGCGGCCGCGTGAAAGCCAGCTTGGCGCGCTTGCCTCCCCGCAAAGTGAAGCGATCGAAAATCGTGAAGTTTTAGAGGCTAATTTACGCGAGTTGGAACACAAATTTCGTGATCGCGAGATCGAACGCCCGGCGCACTGGGGAGGCTATCGACTGAAACCCGAGCACATTGAGTTCTGGGAAAATCGTCCCGGTCGCCTCCACGATCGCATCGTGTACGACCTAAAATCCGACGGCTCATGGACCATCACGCGGCTCGCGCCCTAACGGCTTAGAGCGGGCGCAGCGCTTTGCGCGCGAGTTTCTTTTTCAAATCCACGTAACCCTGCTCGCCGGCAACCAGATCGCCCAGCACTTTCTTAATGCCGCGATGTCCGCGGGCAAACTCGATCATTCTTTCGGTAAACGGCGCGCCCCAGAAGTTTCCATAGAAGCGGCGGCGCATTTGGGAAGCTCGGCGCAGCTCGGCGCCAAAATCCTTGCGCCAGCGCGCTTCATATTCTTCCGGCCGGCCTGCAAGAAAAGCCGCGGCAAAGAGTTCCGCCGAGCGCAGCGCATAGTAAATTCCCTCGCCTGTTACCGGATCAGCAAAGCCCGCTGCATCACCAAGCAGGGCCCAGCCTTCTCCGGACGCACGCCTTTTATCCCACGTTTGATCAGCCAGGCCGGGAATGCGCGCCGCATAGCGTTCGGCAGTCGCTCGCAAATTCGTCTCAATGGCGCGCGCCGAAGCGCCATCAACGTCGGACCATAGCTTCGCTTTCGCGTTCTCGCGTTGCTGGTAGTAACCAATCATGAATTGCCACAACAGTTCGTCGAGCGCTTTATGTTGAAAGTCTTCCTGAGTGGTAGCAATGCCAAACGAGATGTGGTCCAGACGCGGAAACGCCCAGGCGTAACCAACCCAGCGCGGCAGAAAAGCAACCACCGTCGGTGCCTCTCCTCTTTCCGGCAACGGTGCGCGATACCCAAATGCGACTTCCATGTCGGCCGCGGCGAGCGGGCCGGCCAGCTTTTTCGCGAGGCCGCTGTTTGCTCCATCAGCAGCAACCAGAAACTTCGTGGTCCATTGCACGCCGCCGGCATCGCGGACTGACCAACCATTTGTTGCTCGAGTTACTGCTCGTGCAGAGATTTTTTGAGAAATGATTTCAGCACCCGCTGCTTGTGCGCGATTGCGCAGATAGGAATCAAACGCGACGCGCGAATAGATCGCGAATGGTTCGTCGAGTTTCAAGTGCAGACGTTGGCCAGACGGCGAATACAACTCCAACTCATTGACGGTGCGGCCAACCGCGCCAAGCAAATGCGGCCAGGCTTTAAGTGCCTTTGCGGTGACGCCGCCGCCGCATGCTTTCGGTTCGCCTTCTGGCCTCCCGTCGAACAGCGCTACCCGCACGCCGCCTGCGGCCAGACGCTCAGCCGCAAATGAACCGGCGGGTCCAGCGCCTACAATAAGCACATCAAACTCTTCGGTCTTCATTTTGGATTCGTCATTTGGAGTGCGACGGCCTGACGCCGCTTTAACGATGCGATGGGGTCGAGTTTTTTCTTTTACGGGACCGCAAGGCTAACCGAAAAGCGGCGTCAAGCCGCCGCACTCCCAATAGAAGCCCCGTGATGATAGTTGCGTTCTAATAGTAAGAGCAATTGGTGTGATAAAATTCGACCGTTCCCTGACAGCAAAACAGTTACACGGACCAATTCTTTGCGGCCACGTGACTTGGTGTTTGTGGACAGGATTTACAGGATTGACAAGACAACCGCGAAATACGTATTCGACTCTTGTAAATCCTGTGAATCCTGTCTGAAGCTTTTCTGTTTCTGGAAGGATCAATGGGAAACACTAGTGCAATTGTTTTCTCGGGAATTGCTCCTCATCCGCCGATTATGGTTCCCGAAGTCGGCCGCGAAGCAATTTCCGAAGTGCGCGGCTCAATCGAGGCGATGGCGGAACTCACGCGCCGCATCATCCGCAGCGGTGCCGAAACGGTCGTGATCATTTCACCTCATGCGCCTCTCAGTCCTGACGCTTTCGTCGCCTATCACGCGAAACAACTCCGCGGAGACTTTGCAAACTTTCGCGCGCCGGCAACAACAGTCGAGTTTCCGCTTGATGAAGAGTTGCTGGCAGCCATTACTGCTACTGCGGCGGCCAAGAATTACGAAGTGCCGGCACTCGCGGACTACGACCTGGATCATGGCACGGCGGTGCCGCTTTACTTCCTCGATCGCAATGGCTGGCAGGGACGCGTGGTGGCGCTGGGCTACAGCTTTCTGGGCAACGAAGATCATCTGAAGTTTGGCGAGTGTGTTCGCAGCGCGGCGGAAAGCATCGACCGGCTACAACCCGTCCGCTCATTTCTTTGACGAACAGGTGGTGGACGCGCTGAAACACAATGCGCCCGGTCAGATTGTTGATATCGATCAGGATCTGAGACGCGCGGCCGGCGAATGTGGCTATCGCTCAATGCTGGTCGCGCTCGGCCTGGCGCAAAATCTCCCGGCCGCGTGCGAAGTCCTGCATTACGAAGCGCCATTTGGGGTTGGCTATCTCGTGGCCCAACTGACGAATGTTAAAAAAGGCGGCGTAAAGGAAGTTCACTCGGAAATAGTAAGTGACCCAACTACCGTTGAAGAAGACTTGCCGGCGCTGGCCAGGCGGGCAGTGGAAACCTTTGTGCGCACTGGAAAACAGATCTCGGTTCCCCAAAATGCTGCTGAGATTCTTGGTGTGCGTGCGGCTTGTTTCGTGTCGATCAAAACGCGCCAGGGAGAGTTGCGCGGCTGCATCGGCACTATTGAACCGCTAAAGGAAACGCTCGGTGAGGAGTTGGTAGCAAACGCGATCAGTGCAGCCACGCGCGATCCGCGTTTTGCGCCAGTGGCCGAAAGCGAGCTGCCGAACCTGAAGTACTCGGTTGATATTCTGTCAGCGCCCGAGCCGGCGACTTTTGCGGATCTGGATCCGGCAGTTTATGGAGTAATTGTCGAAGACGAATCGGGCCTGTTTCGCGGTTTATTGCTGCCAGACATCGACGGCGTCAATACGGCCCAGCAACAAGTGGATATAGCGTCGCGCAAAGCCGGCATTCCGCCGGGAACGCCGCTCAAGTTTTCACGTTTTCGCGTGGATCGTTTTCGTGAGTAGGACAGACATTCCTGTCTGTCCTTCATCTTATTTACGATCCTGGTCAGGTAAGTTGAAGGAGAAAGGAAGATTTTCCATTTATCATTTGCCATTTTTCATTAACTGATTGACAGGAAACCGCGCATGGTTTTGCGTCTCACTTCTTCCCCCTCCATCCTCAATGAAAAATGGTAAATTGAAAAATGATAAATGGAAAATCTTCCTCTTTCTGGATCTTTACGAAGCGCCCGTCGCAGCGGACAGACAGGAATGTCCGTCCTACACGTCAAGGTTCCTGACGTCGAGTGCGTTGTCTTCGATGAACTTGCGTCTTGGCTCCACCGCATCGCCCATCAGGATGGAAAAAATGTCGTCAGTTTCAACTGCGTCATCAATCCTGACTTGTAACAGCGTTCGCTTTTCCGGATCCATGGTTGTTTCCCAAAGCTGCTCCGGGTTCATCTCGCCTAGACCTTTGTAGCGCTGAATCGACAAGTCCTTCTTCGCCGCCCCCAGCACTTTTTCCAGCAGCGCCTCGCGAGTTGGGATCTCTTCGCTGGTTCCATTCGTGCCGGTAATGAACGGCGGCGCCAGTTTATCTTCCAAAGCCATGTAGAGTTCTACAGCTTTTTGAAACTCTACAAAACTGGCGAAGTTCCAATCGATTGCCACGCTCAAGCCTGAAGTGGTCGTCGTTTCAATCTCCCAAAGGCCGTGCTCCTCATCCGACGAGAGCTCGGTTTTGAAGCCCGCCTTCGCCAGCACCCCTTCAACCTTCGCCATCAGGTCGCTGCTCTGAAAGATTTTGCGCAGCGTAGTTCCCTCTTTACGGAGCACGCCTTTCTTTCCGGCGAAAGCTTCCAACAGCGTGTCCAGCATGTGAGCGTCACCACCAAGCCGGCGCGCCGCGCGCTCGCAGAAGTGTTTCAGGTCTACAAGTTTTTCCAACGAGCGAGCCAATTCTTTACCTTCGATGTCCTGATTGGCCCCGACTGACTTGACTGTCATGTCCGCGGTCGCCATCCGCATCAGGTAGCGGACCATCAGGCTTTCGTCTTTGATGTACTCTTCCTTCTTGCCGCGCTTCACCTTGAATAAAGGTGGCTGGGCAATGTAGACGTAGCCGCGCTCGACCAGCTCGGCCATCTGCCGGTAAAAGAAAGTGAGCAGAAGCGTCCTGATGTGCGAACCGTCAACGTCGGCGTCGGTCATCAGAATGATCTTGTGATAGCGAAGCTTGCTCGCATCAAAATCTTCTTTGCCGATGCCTGTTCCCAATGCAGTGATCAGGGCCTTGATTTCGCTGTGGCCCAGCATCTTGTCAAAACGCGCTTTCTCGACGTTTAGAATCTTGCCCTTAAGCGGCAGGATCGCTTGGTTCTTGCGATCGCGGCCCTGCTTTGCTGAGCCGCCGGCGGAGTCGCCCTCAACGATGTAGATCTCAGAGAGCGCTGGGTCTTTTTCCTGACAATCAGCAAGTTTTCCCGGCAGCATTGATCCGCCGAGGGCGCCCTTGCGCACAATTTCCCTGGCTTTCCTCGCGGCCTCGCGGGCTCGCGCGGCGTCGACAGATTTGCCGACAATCCTTCGCGCCACCGTCGGATTTTGCTCGAGATATTCAGTGAGCCGTTCGTTTAGAAACGATTCGACGGCGCCCTTCACATCTGAATTCAACTTGCCTTTGGTTTGGCCTTCAAACTGAGGCTGCGGCAGCTTCACCGAAATAACCGCAACCAAACCTTCGCGCACGTCATCGCCGGTGAGCGAGCTTTTGAAGTTTTTTGCCAGACCCGACGACTGGGCATAGGCGTTGATCGTTCTGGTAAATGCCGAACGAAAGCCTGACAGGTGGGTTCCACCATCTACGGTGTTGATGTTGTTGGCGAACGAATAAACCTTCTCGTCATAGCCGTCGTTGTATTGAATAGCGACTTCAATTGAAAGCGCGTCGCCTTCCTTCTCGAAATAAAGCGGCTTGTCGTGAAGCGTCGTCTTGTTCTTGTTGAGATGTTTGACAAACTCGGCGATGCCGCCCTTGTAGTAAAACTCGTGCGAGCGCTCAGGTTCTTCGCGTTCATCCTTGATGGTGATGCGAATGCCTTTATTAAGAAATGCTTTCTCTCGCAGCCGTTCTGATAGTTTGTCGAAACTAAAAACTGTGTGATCGAAAATCTGCGAGTCTGGTTTGAAGGTAATCTTGGTTCCCCGTCGCTTCGTCTTTCCAGACTGCCTCAATGGCGCAACCGAGATGCCACGAAGATATTCCTGTTCGTAGGTCTTACCGTCTCTCCAAATTTCCAGGCGCAACGTCTCTGAAAGGAAATTGACGACGGAAACTCCGACACCGTGCAGCCCACCGGAAACCTTGTACGCGTTAGAGTCAAACTTTCCGCCGGCATGAAGTTTGGTCATCACCACTTCCGCCGCCGACTTCTTTTCCTTCTTCATCTCGTCGACCGGAATGCCACGACCGTTGTCAATGACCGTTACGGAGTCGTCAAGATGAATCGTGACCTCGACCGTGTCGCAATAGCCAGCCAGCGCTTCGTCAATCGAGTTGTCCACCACTTCGTAAACAAGGTGGTGCAAACCCAACTCGCCGGTCGATCCGATGTACATTGCCGGACGCTTGCGTACTGCTTCGCGTCCTTCCAAAACCGCGATGGAAGACGAATCGTAAGCCTGAGTTTTCTTTCCCGTAGTAATTCCTGCTGTTGACAAGTGCTTCTCCTTCTTACTCTTCAACAAATCGTCTTTATCGCCTTCATCCATAGCAAACTATACGTCCTAACTAGTGCTCTCAAGGCTAAACCTCAATCCGTAGCCGCTGCCGAGAAAGTGCTTCGGTGCAACTCCGTCTGCACTGCTTCGCCTTCCACGATCTCGTGTACGTTTGCTTTTGAAAGGAACCCTTCGAGATGGCTTCTCTTTGAGGTGGTAATGAATGTCTGCGTGCGACCTTCAAGGTATTCCAAAAGACGTCTTATCCTTTTTTCGTCCAGCTCAGCATCGACATCGTCGACCAAAAAAAGTGGACGATCATTATGCCATGAATTATACACTGAAATCGCCGCTAAGTCTAAGAGCAGCAATGCGCTACGCTGCTGTCCGGAACTGCCAAAAATGCGCAATTCGCGGCCCGATAAATGCACTGCCAAATCGTCTCGATGTGGACCAAGCAAAGCGCGCCCCGCCGACGCCTCTGCCGGTAATCTAAGTTGCAACCGTTCGCTCAAAAGCGCTTCGTAGTTATTCAGATCCCCCTTGCCGTCGAGCGCTGATGAATAACGAATGTGGAGCTCGGCCGGCTCGAATAACGACCGTTCCAGTTCACTATTCAGACGTTCAGTGTAGTCAACCCTTGCTTCATGAATTTCCGCTGCCAGGCTGACCAGTTGTTGATTCCACGGCGCTAACAGATTCTGTAATTCCACCAGGCCGAGATCGCGCTCCAGGTTGTCCTGAAGAATGCGGTTCTTTTGTTTGATGACGCGGTTGTAATCCAAGACTGTGCGCACGTAGGCGGGATGCAACGAAGCAACTCCACGATCGATGAAATGCCGGCGTGCTTCCGGCATTCCCCGCACCACTTCAAGCTGATCCGCGGTAAAGGAAAACACCTGCAATTGGCCCAGGTATCTGGTCAATTGTTCACGCTTGCCGTTAACGGCAATCGACTTAGTGTTTTCTCTTAGCGTTATGCGCAGATCGCGCTGGAGGTTATCGCCGCTGAAAACACGCCCCGCGACAAACGCGCTTTCCTGTCCAAACCGGATTGATTCCTGAAGACGCTGTGTACGAAAGGATTTTGTTCTTGAGAGGAGATGGATGGCTTCAAGCCAGTTTGTCTTACCCTGGCCATTGTTGCCGTGAATTATGTTGAGACCGGGACCCCAAACAATCTTTCCGCCCAGGTTGCGAAAATTTTCTACTTCAACGAAGTCGAGGATCATCGATGGATTTTAGCATGAGCGCGCTGCGATCTCCTTTCGCTGTAGCTCAAAAAGCGAAAGCACCCTTGTTCCGAAAACAAAAACAAGGGCACCTTACGAATTTGAGACTACTTCTGTCTTACAGACGCATCGGCATCACGACGTATTTGTAATCATAGTCGCCACCTTCGGCGGGACGCAGTTGCGCTTGTGAGTTTCCATCCTTGAACTCGAACGCCACCGCGCCTTCTCCAATCACGTTCAAAAAGTCCTGGAGATACTGGGCGTTGAAACCGATGTCAGTTTCCTCACCAGTGTATTCGGCCTGAATCGTTTCGCTTGCTTCACCTTCTTCGGCGTTCTGCGAGCTAATAACCAATTGATTCGGCTCGAGATGGAAACGAATTGCATGCGAGCGTTCGTCGGACATTAGCGCGACACGTCTGACTGCCGAATTCAACAAGCCACAGTCGAACTGGACTGATTTGTCGTTATTCTTCGGCATAACCATGTCGTAATTCGGAAACTGACCATAGAGCATGCGCGAAACCAGCAGCCGCGGGCCAACCTCGAAAAAGATATGATTGTTGTCCAGCCCCAGGCTTATTTCGCCTTCAAAGCCAGCGGTGAGTTTCGTCAATTCTGCTAACGTCTTTCGTGGAATCAGCGTGTCAATCGCCTCGTTGCCATTCTTGGAAACCCCTTTTCGCTCCACGTAAGCCAGCCGGTGGCCGTCGGTTGTAACCATCTTTGCGCCCGTGTCATCCATGATGAACTTTGCTCCGGAGAGCGTGTAGCGCGACTCTTCCTGGGTGATTGCAAAGATTGTCTTGTCGATAAATGACTTGATGATCTCGGCTGACAGTTTAGTCGGCGCCGATTTGAACGAAGGCACTTCAGGAAACGCGTCGCGAGCCACGCCGACCATCTTGAATCTTGTTTTATCGCAGGTAACGGTGACCCAGTCGTTGGCTTCTTTTTTGAAAGTCACGGGCGCGTCAGGCAGCAAGCGCGCGATTTCAAAAAGTTTTCTCGCTTGTACACAGATTGAGCCAGCGGTCGAAACTTCGGCGTCCATATCACAACGAATAGTCACGTCGAGATCTGTTCCCGTAAGCCGAATATTATTTTCGCCCACAGACTCAATGAGAATATTTGACAGCACAGGGATAGTGTTTTTCTTTTCTACTACACCCTGCACGTAAGCCAGTTCTCGTTGCAGATTCTGTTTGCTAACGACGAATTGCATGTTCGACTCCTTAAGCTTTGTGCCTTCACTCACAGCCATAAATTTCTCCTCGACATTTTCTGTCTCTACCTAACACAAACATTCTATTTATTTCCAGTAGTAGCAGTAGGGCCTGTTGATTTGTGGAAACCGCTTCCCCACCGCGACAACGATTGATCGAAACGTGTTGATAAAACCGTGGAACCTTATTTAGGAAATTTGCAAGCGCTGTCAAAAAGTTTTGTGCGACAAACTTATTCTAGTCTTTCACAACCATGTACTCAAACAACCTGAGGAATGCAAGACTTTATGTGAATTTACTGCAGCTTTCCTACTAAAACGAAACGGCAGGTTTGTGGAAAACTATTTCTGTAAACTTTCAGCCAGGTCCAGCAATAGTCTTTGAAAACTAGAGTCGGTTGCGGCCATTGACTGAATCTTCTCAAAAGAATGAATCACGGTCGTGTGGTGCTTTCCGCCAAACGCTCGGCCGATTTCAGGATAGCTTCGGCTCGTCAAGCGCTTGCAAAGGTACATAGCAATCTGACGAGGAAAAGAGAACTGGCGCGAATTGTTTTTAGAAACCAACTGCTCGACCGTTAGCTTGTAAGCCGCGGCGACCGCCTTTTGAATCTGGGGAATGGTTACCAAGCCCGGCTCGTCGTCGCTGGCAATGTTTCGAATTGCATCACGGGCTAAATCTTCTGATATTGCAGTGCCTCGCAGCGAAGAGATAGCCAACAGCCGGATCAGCGAGCCTTCCAGTTCACGCACGTTGTTCTTGACGCGAGTGGCGATGAAAAGGGCGACCTCATCGGGAATAGCAACTCCCATGTTTTCAGCTTTTCGTTTGAGGATTGCCACCTTCGTCTCCAAATCCGGCGGCTCCAGATCAGCGATCAAGCCCCACTCGAATCGTGAATGCAGTCTTTCCTCGAGCGTTGGTATTTCGCGAGGTGGACAGTCTGAGCTGATGACTATTTGTTTCTGCCGTTCATAGAGAGCGTTGAACGTGTGGAAAAATTCTTCCTGGGTACGTTCCTTTCCAGCCATGAACTGAATGTCGTCGATCAACAAAACATCAACTGAGCGATACTTTTCCCGAAAGCTGGGGGTTTTGTCGTAGCGGATAGCGTTAATCAACTCATTCATGAATCGCTCAGAAGAGAGATAACAAAGCGTCAGATGCGGGTTGCGCTGCTTGATTGCATGACCGCAGGCGTGCATCAGATGTGTCTTGCCCAAGCCCACTCCTCCGTAAAGATAAAGCGGGTTATAGGTTTTGCCTGGCGCCTGCGCTACGGCCAACGAAGCAGCGTGCGCGAACTGATTGCATGAGCCAACCACAAAACTTTCGAACGTGTATTTCGAATTCAGTGACGGGTCGATCGCTACGTGCGGCGCTAGAGCAGCGGTATCTTGCACTGTCGACTGCGTTGGCGAGGTGTCGACTGCTCGGGCTACAGTGGCGCCTGCGCCTAACGAATTTCGATCGGATATATGCGCCGTAGCCCCACCGTCCGGCAAAACCCAATCAACGGAATAGCCGGTCAAATTCAGTTCGCAGAATGATTGATCGATCAGGTTTGCATAGTGAATGGTGACCCAATCTCGCACCGCCGGATTTGGAGCCCGCAGCCGGATGATGTGACGATTGCTGTCGACCCCTTCAAAGCGAATCGGATTGAACCACGTTTCAAAACTCTCCCCTTGCAGTTTCGTTTTGATAGAACAGAGGATGTCGTCCCAGAGATCAGTTTGCCGGAGGTCAAGCATCGGTGCACTTAAGAAAGCGGTGAACTAGAAACCATGAAGATTTATCGACATCAGACGCTGCAATCAGGGCGGAGTCGAAGACAGCGTTTACGGCTCGCAAAGCGCCACAACCGCTGATTTATCCACAGGGTTTTCCTCACTTTGTGGAAAACCCTGTTCGTTAAAGTAAAGCTTTAAGCTTATATTTATCAATGACTTACGAGGTAAATCAGGAGCCGGGCGGAGACTAACATAGAGGGTCGCCGAGAGGCAAGAAAGCTGGAATTATAAAACAGTACACCCCTGGTAGACGACGGATCCGGCTGCCTTCGACGACAAAGACGAAAACTGCAAGCCTTATCATTACCAAACAAACGCTTTAGGAAATACGAGCCGTAGATTGGCGTAGTCAATGCTGCAGGATCAGTGCTGCTTTCTTGACAGACTGTCTTTCCGAAAGCTAGTCTTACCCTTTTCTTTAGGCGGGAGAATTTGTAACTATGTCCAAGCGAACGTTTCAACCAAATAACCGGCGCCGCGCAAAAACGCATGGGTTCAGAGCGAGAATGGCGACCAAGGCCGGCAGGCTAGTCTTGAAACGTCGGCGCTCAAAAGGGCGTCGTCGTCTGACTCCTTCACATTACTAAACCGTTCATGACCGAGTATCTGCGGGGGAGTCGCGATTTCCAGAAGGTTTATCGCACCGGAAGACGCTACGACGGCACACTGATGACGGCATTTGTTTTACCAAACAAACTGTCTCAGAACAGGTTTGGAATCACCGCTTCGCGTAAGGCAGTAGGCAATGCGGTGTTGCGGAATCGGGCCCGCCGCTTGCTCAGGGAAACTTTTCGCTTAAAAAAATCGTCATTATCGGAGTTGCAAGAGAAATACGATTGGGTAGTAAATGCCAAACGCAGGCTGCCTGCGCTTAAATTGAGCGCGGCGGTTGAAGAATTCGAGAAGTTAGTTTCAAGAATCGCGCAGCAGGAAAGCGATAAGTTGTAATACGGAACGCTTACGTGAAGTCGCTATTAATCGCATTACTTAGATCCTATAAAAACTTCGTTTCTCCATTTCTTCCGCCCGCTTGCAGATTCTTCCCAACATGTTCCGAATATGCCGCTGAAGCGATTGGCCGTTATGGCGTGTTGCGTGGGACCGCACTCGCCTTGCGCAGATTGTTGCGCTGTCATCCTTTTAGCGCCGGCGGCTATGATCCGGTCAAATAATTGAGTCCGGGCGAGGTTTGCGGCCGAGCAACAGTTTGGTCTGTCAATTAATGCAACAAAAACGACTAGTAATCGCGCTTCTGATTTCGACGGCAATACTCTTTTTGTGGAGCTATCTTGCTCCAGTAAAGCCGCCGCCAACACCGCCGCCTTCTCAGTCGACTTCACAGCCGAAGCCTTCGCCTTCTGCTGCCGCGACGCCGGCGCTGAACAGTTCGGTTGCCATTAGCGCGCAAGTGAACAGTGCACCTCATCGCACGGTTTCGGTGAAGACCCCACTCTACGAAGCAAAACTCGATAGCGAGGGCGCAGCAGCCGTTAGTTGGATAATCAAGAAGAACAAGGATAGCGGGCGAGACATCTATTCGGTGGCCGGGGATCAAAAAGCGCGGATCCCCCTGGAACTCATCTCACCAAAGGGTTTGGAGCGGCAGCCGCGTGAAGCACCACTGCAGTTGATTACCGGCGATTCAGCAATCGATGCGGTTTTGACTTCCGCAAATTATTCAATAACGAGTGACAATTCTACGAATGCAGACGCAGACATTGTTCTGCAGCCCGGTGAGAAAAGACGCCTTGAGTTCGTCCTTGCGGATGCGGCCACGGGATTGAATGTTTCGAAGGTAATGATCTTCGATGGCGACGATTACAGCGTTGACATGCAGATAACTGTCAAGCGTGGCGATCAAGTTGTGCCGCAGGCAAGATTGAGAGTGGGGCCGAGCATCGGTGACCAGGGAGTCAAAAAGTATTCGTTTTATTCCGTGGCCCCTGAGGCAATCGTAGCCCAAGCGGACAAGGTGCAACGTCACCAGGCCCGCGCGATTAACGAAAACAAGAATAGTCCCGACCGCATGTCGATAGGAGGTCCTGTCGATTGGGCCGGTGTCGGCGATACCTACTTTGCCATGGTCGCCGTTCCTGCGAAGCGGCTCGAAGGGCTCGAGCTGCACACTTCGCAATATGACCACACCGAAAATGGCAAACCAGAAAAGCGCTACTTGACGACGGCGTGGGTGCCGGTTTCCACTGATGGCTCTCACATGATTATTTATGCAGGTCCGAAAGATCATTATTTACTAACTCAAGCCAGCGCAAACCTCAGTCAGGTTGTAGGACGCAATATCGACCTCGAAGGGCTCATCGACTATGGTTGGTTTAGTTGGTTATCGAGACCTCTCGCCGTGCCAATTCTCAGATCTATTAAGTGGTTAAGACAGTTAACCAACAGCTATGGCATCGCCATCATTCTCTTTACGATCGTCATTTACTCACTTTTCTTCCCGCTGAAGTGGCGCTCTTCAAAGTCGATGAAGAAGGCGCAAAAATTGGCGCCGCGGATGAAGGAGCTTCAGGAAAAGATCAAGGGGATGAAACAAACCGACCCGCGCTTGAAGGAGTTGCAGGTCGAACAGCTACGGTTGATGAAGGAAGGCAATCCGCTCGGGGGTTGTTTGCCACTCCTCATTCAGATGCCCTTTCTGTTTGCGCTCTATCGGGCTATTACGATCTCGCTGGATTTTCGCCAAGCAACTTTTTTGTGGCTACCCGATCTTTCAGCCGGCGATCCCTTCCACATTTTGGAAATCATGATGGCCGGTACGATGATTACGTTGCAGTTAATTACGCCGGCCCCTTCAGCTGATCCATTGCAACGAAAAATGATGGCGGTGGGCATGCCGCTATTTATGCTTTATGTCCTTTGGGGAGCACCTTCGGGCCTGCTACTGTATTGGCTGGTCGGCAACATAGTAGGATTTGCTCAACAGTTCCTTATCAATCATCTGACGAAATCGGAGGACGACGAACAACCACCAGCGGAGCAGCGCGCTAATTTGGCTGCAAAGAAGCGGACCGCCACACCGAAGCCGTCCCAAGCTTAAAAGGCTAATGCGGCGCTACTAACTAATGGAAGAAAATTGCAGAAAGGCTTCTGAGTTTCTCGAGTCGCTCTTTAAGAGCGCTGGTTTGAACCTGCGCGTCGCGGCCCAGGAAAGTCCTACGGAGTGCTTGATGGATTTCAGTGGTCCAGATGCGGAGCTGCTTCAAGCCGAGAGCGGCGAGCTCCTATTGGCGCTGCAGCACCTGCTAAACCAGGCATTCGGTCGAACGGCGCCGGAGGGACAGCGAATCGTTTGCGATGTAGAGGGCTTTCGCGCAACCCGCGAAGCTGAACTGCGAGCTATGGCTAACCTCGCCGCCGAGAAAGTGCGTGAGAGTCGAGTCGCCTTCGTCTTTGGCGAAATGAACGCCAGCGAGCGACGTGTTATCCATCTCACTATCGCCGATTTCGAAGACCTCTACACGGAATCAGTAGGCGAAGGTTCCGCGCGCAAACTGAGAATTGCGCTAAAATCCTCCAAATAGATTCGCACCAGTCGGTTTCTCTTCGCTGCTTGTTGTAAACGCGATGGATACGATAGTCGCAGTGTCTACGCCACCCGGTCGCAGTGCGATCGCAGTGGTCCGGTTAAGTGGTCCACAATCGCTTGCGATTCTGCGGGTGCTTGTTCAAGAAGAGCAGTTTGCTCCTGAACCGAACCATGTAACGTTAAAGAAACTGTTAGCTGAGTCTAGCAATGATTTGATAGACGAGGCCCTGGTCACTTACTTCCAATCACCGCACTCCTTCACCGGTGAAGACATGGTTGAAATCAGTTGTCACGGTTCCCCCGTGATTCTCCGCCAGTTGATCGATCTAATCCAAAGTCAGGAAGCACGTCTCGCTGAACCTGGTGAGTTCACCTTACGTGCGTGTCGCAACGGAAAGATGAATCTCAGCCAAGCCGAAGCCATTCGGGATTTGATCAACGCGCAAACCCAAGCCGCCGCTGCTCAGGCAAAACGACAATTGCGGGGCGAACTTTCTGAGGCGCTGCAACCAAGTAAGCAGGAACTCATTCGAATGATTGTCACACTCGAGTCGGCAGTTGAATTTGTCGAGGATGATTTACCGGCCGTGCAAGTCGAGGAGATGAGCAAGACGCTGGGAAGAGTTACTTCGCGCCTTGCCAGTCTTGCTGAAACCTATCAAGCTGGGCGTCTCTTACGGGAGGGCTTGCGGGTAACCATTGTAGGCCGCCCGAATGTCGGTAAGTCCAGTCTGTTCAATAACTTAGTAAGAACTGAAAGAGCCATCGTAACCGATGTTGCCGGCACCACGCGGGATAGCTTAACTGAAGCTATCAGTCTTCAAGGCATACCGGTTTCGTTGACGGATACTGCGGGCTTCAGAGAAGCTGGCGACAAGATTGAGGCAATCGGTATCGAGCGCACGCGTCGCGCGATGGCAGATGCGGATCTTCTGATCGTGGTTATCGACGGATCTTGTTCGCTGCAAGACGAGGACGTCGAGGTTTTGAAGGAAGCGCGCGAGCATTCATTCATCATCGCGATTAGCAAAGGTGATTTGCCTCGAGTGCTGACTTTAGACGGTCAGCTAAACGGCACACAGGTGGTCCATGTATCGGCGATGAGCGGCGAAGGAATGCCGGACTTAATGGCTGCTATACTCGAGCCATTTGGTTCCGATTCAGGGAGCGTGGGCCTTCTAATAACGGACAGCAGACATTATGATCTGCTAACCCGGGCAAAGAGTAACCTCGAGAAAGCGTCTCGCTCGATGGCCCAGGGCGCTGGTGAAGAGATCGTACTTGCCGATCTGCACAATGCTCTGAGATTCTTGGGTGCTATTACCGGGGAGACTACGAGTGAAGACATTCTCAGCGAGATTTTCGCGTCATTCTGCATAGGTAAATGATCATGGCTTTTGATGAAGCATTCGACGTAGTGGTTATCGGTGCCGGCCATGCCGGCTGTGAGGCGGCGTCCGCTTCGGCGCGCTTAGGGGCAAGCACTGCATTGGTGACGTTGAATCTTGATCTAATCGGGCAGATGTCCTGCAACCCGGCGGTTGGTGGAATAGCGAAGGGACATCTGGTGGGTTCAATCGCCGCGTGCCCAGGCGGATCGCGCTCTCTATCGGCTGGAGATGCGGACTACGTTAGAAAACACACCAAACTTATCCTTGCGCCAGGGGATGGTGGTGGATCTGCTGATAGCGAACAAGGGCGTGCGCGGCGTTGTCATGCAGGATGGGCGAAGGATTGGCGCCAAAGCGATAGTTATCGCTGCGGGCACTTTCTTAAACGGACTAATACATACCGGGCGGCAAACTTATACCGCTGGGCGTGCTGGCGAGCCCGCCTCGATTGAGCTGGCGGCAGCCTTGAAACGGCTCGGTTTTCCTGTCGGTAGACTCAAAACGGGAACGCCACCGAGGCTCGACGGCAGAACGATCAACTGGGACGCCTTCCAGAGTCAGCAGGCGGACGAGCGGCCAGTCGCATTCTCATTTTCAACCGACAAGATCGAGCAAGCGCAAATAGATTGCTACATCGGCTACACAACCGCCGATGTGCACGCAGCGATCCGAAAGAATCTTCATGAGTCACCGCTTTATTCTGGTCAGATCAAAGGTGTGGGACCGCGCTATTGCCCCTCGATCGAAGACAAGGTCGTGAAATTTGCAGACAAGGATCGGCATCAATTATTTCTTGAGCCTGAGGGGCACGACACGAATGAAGTTTATTTAAACGGGTTTTCGACATCGCTGCCACCGGGCTTGCAACAAGAGCTGGTGCGGATGATTCCTGGTTTGGAAACCGCAAATATCATTCGACCGGGTTACGCGATCGAGTATGACTATGTGGATCCGCGCGAATTGGGGCCCGACCTGCAGGTTCGGAGCATCGCCGGCCTATTCCATGCCGGCCAGATCAATGGAACGACCGGATACGAAGAAGCTGCCTGCCAGGGGTTATTGGCGGGCATAAACGCCGCAGTCATGGTTCAGGGGCGGCCGCGTTTCGGACTGCGGCGCGAAGAGGCCTATATTGGCGTTCTCGTCGACGACCTGATCACACAAGGAGTCGACGAGCCATACAGAATTTTTACTTCGCGCGCGGAATATCGCTTGGCGCTTCGCCATGACAATGCCGACGAGCGGCTTTCAAAGTATGGCCGGGAAATCGGACTGGTAGGAGACAGCGACTGGGATCGATTCAACCAGCGACGAGACCGGATCGCGAGAATAAAAGGGTCATTAGAGACGACCCGGGTGCGCAAGAGCGACTCGGCTTATGCAGCTCTGGCCGAGAAAACGGCCCTAAACGGCATCGAATCACTCACGCTGGCGGAGTTAGCTAAGCGTCCCGGCATTAGTTCCTCCATCATCTTGCTGTTGCTTCCGGTTGAGTTCCGGTCAGGCGCTAGCGTAGAGGACCTCGAATTCGCGCTCGCCGACAATCTGTACTCAGGTTACATCAAATCCCAGGAGTCTGTGATTCATCGCCTTCACGCCCATGACACGCTTCCTATTCCCACCAACTTGGATTTCCGCACTCTAAATGGCTTATCGCACGAGATGGCTGAGCGGCTCGAAAGAGCTAAGCCTGTTACGTTTGGGGCTGCGCGTCGAATTCCCGGATTGACCCCAGCAGCCTTGGCGACGTTGCTTGTAAATGTTAGTACAGGCCCTTAATTTCTGAGTGTTTCACGTGTCCCATCCGTCGGTTTTGGGACACGTGAAACCTTTGACCGATAAAACGGGTGCAGCCCTGCAAATAATAAGAAGTTCCCCACGGTTTTGTGCTAATTTACGGGCCTGACCACCGGTGATGGACGTTTCGCCTCGATGGCAAGAATAATAGCGGTAGCAAATCAAAAGGGGGGCGTCGGTAAAACGACGACGGCCGTTAATCTGGCTGCTGTCCTGGCGAACTCCCAAACCTCGGTTCTCCTTGTGGATGCGGACCCGCAGGGAAATGCCACGTCTGGTGTAGGCATTCAACGCGGAAGCTTTCGCAAGAGTATCTATCGTTCAATTGTTCTTGGGGAACCAGTTGCCGATGCCATCCTCCCAACCGAAACTCCGGGCTTGAAAGTTCTACCTGCAAACAAAGATCTAGCCGGAGCCGAGGTCGAGTTAGTTGATATGGAAAACCGGGAGTCTCGACTTCGTGAAGTCCTGTCCCCGGTTACCCAGGACTACGATTACATCATCATTGATTGCCCACCCTCCCTGGGGCTTTTGACACTGAACGCTTTGACGGCTGCCAAAGCACTCCTGGTGCCCATTCAATGTGAATACTATGCTCTCGAGGGCGTCACTGAATTATTCGACACGCTCGCACGTATCAGGCGCCTACACAATCCAGGCTTAACGATCGAGGGTCTTTTGCTGACAATGTTCGATGAGCGTACCAACTTGTCAGCAGCGGTAGCGTCTGATCTACGGGACTTTTACGGCCAGCAAGTTTTCGAAACGATGATTCCACGCAATGTTCGTCTCGCCGAGGCGCCCAGCTACGGAAAACCCATCACACTCTACGACGGCCACTCGAAAGGCGCAGAAGCGTATTTTCAGCTCGGTAAGGAGATAATTGCCCATGGCACGAAAGGCATTGGGACGGGGGCTGGGAGCGCTGCTCTCAGCTGAGGGAACCGCTACCGCCACGGAAGACCCCAACACAATCGCGATCGACCTAATAGATGCGAGTCCGTTGCAGCCACGCGGGATTTTTGATGAAGCGAAACTGGATGAGTTGGCACAATCGATTAGCGCCAACGGGGTGGTCCAGCCGCTCATTGTTCGGCCAAAGCAGGACCGATTTGAGTTGATCGCCGGAGAGCGGCGCTGGCGCGCGGCACAACGCGCGGGCCTGACACGCGTGCCGGCCATCGTACGAAACGTCTCAGACGACAAGGTGCTTGAGCTGGCGCTGATAGAGAACATTCAACGAGAAGATCTAAATCCCATCGAAGAGGCGCGAGCCTATAAGAATCTGATCGATACCGTGGGCCTCACCCAGGAGGTAGTCGCCGAACGGGTCGGCCGCGATCGGTCCTACATTACTAACTTTCTAAGACTGTTGCGCCTGCCCGAGGATCTACAGGAATTGGATCAAGCTGGGAGGATAAGCACGGGGCACGCGAGGACGCTGCTAGGCCTTCCAGATGTCGCGGCGCAGCGGCGCCTTGCCCGAAAGATTATCGAGCGTGATTTGTCCGTGCGCGCCACCGAACAAGCAGTGCGACAGCTCACCGAGCCGAAGCCGGGACGAGCACTGAAGCACGCGAAGACAAGCATTGCTGATCCAAATGTGCGTGCAGCGGAAACGCGGCTACGCCGGCATTTCGGAACGCAGGTTCGCATCGTACAAGCGAGCGGATCCGCAGCTGGAAAAATCGAGCTTGAGTATTACAATCAGGGGGATCTTGACAGAATTTACGGCCTCTTAATTAGAGGCTAAGGGCAGTTGTACCACGTACAGCGGCCATAGTATAAGATACAACTTGCAAGCAGCTAGAGTTGGACGATTGCCGCGCTAGTGGGGAGTTGGGCTTCTTCTTCCAACTGCAGTCGGCGAAGCCGACGGTCCGCTGGTTTCAATTTTCCCTGTCAACCTTTATTTCATCTGGGTCTTCGGATTAATCCTTAGTAACAATTCGTCAGCGCAGAACACTCGCGACGCTTAGAGATTGAGTCCAAACCTAGGACACTCTCTGGGAAGACAGCTTGCTTGACCGGTTTTCTAGCGGGGTGTTAGACTCCGACGCTTTTGCGGCAAGCGTAAATTTGAGGAACTTGTGTGATGGTGTTTGCCTTGGCGGAGAACTCTATTCAGTTGGTGCCTGATGGCACGCTTCTCTTTCACTTGGCGTTGATTGTGGTGATGGTGGCGCTACTGAACGCTACGCTGCTCAAGCCGATCAACCGCATCCTGGAGGAACGTGATCGGCGAACGAAGGGCCGGCTTAACGAGGCCAGTAAGACGTTGCAGTTGGTCGACGAAAAGATGCGCAGTTACGAAGCACGGTTACGAGAGGCGCGGGCAGCGGGATACGCAGCAATGGAGCGGGAGCGAGCGGCGCTATTTAAGGAACGTGAACGCAGGCTTGGAGAGGTCAAAAGGGAAGTTGGGGCGCTGATAGCTCACGAAAAGGAACGAATCAAAGCTGAAGCAAGCGAAGTTCGAAGTGCTTTGGGAATCACGGCACAGGAACGGGCCCACGAGATTAGTCAGCGAATCCTCCGCGCGTAAATAAATGAGCATCTGCTCTTGAAGACCGCATTGTTACTTCATAATTTCAATTTGTTCGTATTGTTCGAGGGACCGGAGGGTGCCACTCCCTGGTGGAATTATCCAGGTCTTGAGCTGTGGAAGTTTATCAATCTTCTACTGTTCATATTGTGTGCGCTCTACTTGCATCGACGTTTTGGCAGACCGCTAAAGGAAGGCTTGCGAGCACGAGGTGAGGCGATAAAGAGAGAGTTGAAGCGGGCGAGGGAGGAACGTGATCAGGCGTTGGCGAAACTTGCTGAAGTCGAGACTCGTTTTGCGACCCTCGATACTGAAGTGTCCAAAGTAAAGGAACGTAACGCGGCTGAGATCGAAGCTGAGCGAGAGCGAATCGGGGCGAGTACTGAAGCCGAGCTGGCTAGGATGCGAGACCAAGCGAAACGCGAGATCGAAAGCACAGGAAAGACAGTCCGACATGAGTTGCGACAGTTCGCGGCCCAGGAAAGCATTCGCATAGCTGAGGACATTTTGAAAAGGGAAATTGGACCAGACGAGCATGCGCGGTTGACGAGTCGCAGCATTGAAGAGCTAAGGGGGTCAGCCCGTTGAGTTCGCAGACTATCGCCCGTCGCTATGCGACTGCGCTTGCAGACGTGATCATCGAGCAAGGCGAGGAAGCCGAGGTTCGCGCCGAATTAGCTGAATGGGAGCGAATGCTGAGTGCAAACCCGGCGCTGCTCGAGATATTCAGCAATCCCACCGTAGGCTATGAACAAAAACAGAAAGTTCTTAACGAGCTAATTAATCGTACTAAGGTCCGCTCGACGACGGCAAACTTTCTTCGCGTGCTCTTGAAGAACCAAAGATTAGCGGACCTGCCTCAAGTTACCGCAAGGCTTTCGCAAATTCTGGATGAACGCTCCGGCGTGATAAGGGCCGACGTTATTTCAGCCCAGCCGCTCTCCGCTGCGACCACGGCAGCATTGGCCGAAAGACTCAGGGACATTACAGGGAAAAAAGTAAATTTGAATTTTACCACAGACGAGTCTTTGCTTGGCGGCATCGTGACGCGAATCGGTTCGACGGTGTACGACGGTTCAGTTCGTAATCAGCTCGAGCGGCTCGGCGAGGAACTCGCGGGTTAGTATTAGAGGAAACCATGGAACCAATTAGAGCAGACGAAATCAACGAAATCATTCGCAAACAGATTGAGAACTTTCAGTCCGGCGTTACCGTGATGGAGGTTGGCACGGTAATCAAGGTTGGTGACGGCATCGCTGAAATTCATGGTTTGGAAAAAGTGATGGCTGGCGAGTTGCTCGAGTTTCCGCAAGATGTGCGCGGGCTCGCACTGAATCTGGAAGAAGACAAAGTCGGCGCAGTGCTGTTTGGAGACTATCAGTTGATCAAAGAAGGGGACCTGGTAAAGCGCACCAGCCGCATCATGCAAGTGCCTGTTGGTGATGCAATGATCGGTCGCGTGGTCGATGCTTTGGGCAACGCGATCGACGATCGCGGTCCCATCATTACTGAAACTTACAATCCTATCGAGCGCCTCGCGCCCGGCGTAGTTGATCGACAGCCTGTAAAAGAACCGCTGCAAACAGGGCTTAAGGCAATCGATGCGATGGTTCCTATAGGCCGCGGTCAGCGCGAATTGATTATCGGCGATCGGCAGACCGGCAAGACCGCCGTCGCAGTTGATACGATCATCAATCAAAAGGGCAAAGACGTAATCTGCATTTATGTTGCGATTGGCCAAAAGGCGTCGACGGTAGCGCAGGTCGTCAAAACTTTAGAAGACTTTGGCGCGCTGGAATACACGATTGTAGTTAAAGCGACCGCGTCGGATCCGGCGGCGATGCAGTTTCTCGCTCCTTATTCTGGTGCGGCGATGGGCGAGTATTTCCGCGACAACGGTCGTCATGCTTTAACAATTTATGACGACTTGTCGAAACAGGCCGCCGCGTATCGTGAAATATCGCTGCTATTGCGCCGGCCGCCCGGTCGTGAAGCCTATCCTGGTGACGTGTTTTATCTCCACTCGCGTTTGCTGGAGCGCGCCGCCAAGTTGTCGGATTTGAAAGGTGGCGGCTCGTTGACCAGCCTTCCGATCATTGAAACGCAAGCGGGTGATATCTCTGCTTACATTCCCACCAACGTGATCTCCATTACCGACGGCCAGATATTTCTCGAGGCGGACCTTTTCAATAGTGGCATTCGACCGGCGATCAACGTCGGCAACAGCGTCTCTCGCGTAGGCGGTTCCGCTCAGATCAAAGCCATGAAACAAGTCGCCGGCACCTTGCGCATCGACCTTGCTCAATTTCGAGAACTGCAGGCGTTCGCGCAGTTTGGGTCTGATTTGGACAAAGCAACCCAGGCACAGCTTGCTCGCGGCCAGCGTTTGGTTGAGATTCTCAAACAGCCGCAGTATCAACCGATGAACGTCGAGAATCAGGTGCTGGTGATCTGGGCGGCGAGCAACGGTTACGCTGACGACGTCGAGGTCGACGACGTACGACGATTTGAAGCGGAGCTTTTGAAGTTTGTTGAGAATTCGCATCCCGGACTGCTGGGCAGCATTCGCGAAAAGAAGAGCCTGACAGACGATATTATTTCCGATTTGAAACAAGCTCTGGCGGATTTTAAGGACCGCTGGGCAGAAGCAGCGAACGCCGCTGCATCTTCAACGCCAGCAGTCGCATCATCTTTGCAGCCTGCACCAGCCGGCGCCTAATTATCAGCATTCATGCCGAACCTGTTAGACATTCGCCGGCGTATCAAGTCGGTCAAGAACACGCAGCAGATCACTAAGGCCATGAAGATGGTCTCCGCGGCTAAGCTCAAGCGCGCGCAGGATCGTGTGGTCACTGCCCGTCCCTTCGCG
>WNFS01006395.1_pt1 | contig 24520 bp, 25 predicted proteins | sample 5400141 | NCBI WGS metagenome assembly WNFS01 (sample SAMN13153358, study PRJNA577476) | soil metagenome | isolation source: 60 cm saprolite under Madrone tree | place: USA:California | collected 2016-06-14
CGCCCGTAATTTCCGGTCGCTGACCGATCGGCGATTCGTATTCGTTAGGCATACTCGAGCGCATTCGCTCGCATTCGAATACGCCCGCGAGAGTGTAGAGTTGCCGCTGCTCGCCGCAACCATTTCGCTCGGGACGCCATGGGAAATCGTCGACACGCTCGCGAAGCTTCTTCCGCGGATGTATTTAATCTCGTCGAGTTTTGAGGGCGGATCCGGTAGCGCGACTCGGCGGAGAAATCGTACCGGCAACACAAAATGATCGAAAGCGCCGATGAAATTTGCGACGAGCGCAGATAGCCGCTAGAAGATCGACATGCCGGAAATTACCGCACCACCGAAATCCGCCGCGTCTGCGTCGCCATGGACGCGTCAAAATCCGTTTCCTGGAAAGCTCGTCGTCAATCGACGCTTGAGCACCGCTGACTCGAAAAAGGATACGCGACATTTCGAGATCGATCTCACTGGCTGGGGATTAAATTTTGAACCGGGCGACTCCGTCGCGGTTTACCCGACAAACGATCCGAATTTGGTGAAAGAAATCATTCGCGCGCTGGGGACGACAGGGGACGAACCAGTTCCGGCAGCGAAAACGACGAAGCCGTTTCGTGAAGCGTTGTTGCGCGATTACTCGATCACTCAGCCGACGCCGAAATTTTTGAAAGCAATCGCAGAACGCGCGTCAGCTGCGCCGATGCTCAAGGAGTTGCTGCGCCCGGACCGCAAACACGATCTCGAAAATTATCTTTGGGGCGCCGAGGTAATCGATTTCTTGCTCGAGCATCCTTCGGTCAAATTGAGACCCGAGGAATTTGTCGGGCTGCTGACGAAATTGCAGCCGCGACTGTACTCGGTCGCTTCCAGCTTGCGCGTTTTTCCCGAGCAAGTGCACCTGATTGTCGATGTTGTGCGATACGAAAGTCGTGGCCGCGCGCGACAAGGCGTGGCGTCGAGTTTTCTGGCGGAACGCGCGGACAAAGCTCCGGTGCCGGTTTATCCAAGCTCGGCAAAACATTTTCACATGCCGGAAGATCGAACCCTGCCGTTGATCATGATCGGACCCGGCACTGGCATCGCGCCGTTCCGCGCCTTTTTGCAGGAGCGGCAAGCTCTCGGCGCAAAAGGAAAAAACTGGCTCTTCTTCGGATCGCAACGCGAGAAGTGCGATTACGCCTACAAAGAAGATTGGGAACGTTTCACACGCAAAGGCTTTCTGACGCGATTGGATTGCGCGTGGTCGCGCGATCAAGCACATAAAATATACGTTCAACACAAGATGCTGGAAAACGCCGCTGAAATTTGGAAATGGATCGACGGCGAAGCCGCGCAGTTTTTTGTCTGCGGTGACGCGCGACGAATGGCGAAGGACGTCGATGCGGCGCTGCGCAAGATCGTCCAGGAACAGGGCGGCAAATCCGTAGACGAAGCGAACGCTTACGTCGAGAAGCTCAAGACCGACAAACGCTACAAGCGCGACGTCTATTAGATCGACATCTCCGAGCGATTGAGTTGAATCGCCAGCGCATGATTAAGCTGAGTCTTTTTTCGCTGGCTCTTATCGCGCAAGTCGCTTCCGCCGGTCTGGAAAAATATTCGTCGCTCGTTGTTGCAGACAAATATCCATTCACTGAGCCCGAGCCGAACGCGATTCGCGTTACTTATCTTGGCGTTAATGGTTTTCAATTCGAAACAAATGGTCACGCGTTATTGGTCGATCCGTATTTTACACGGGTCGGACTTTTGTCGGCGGCGCTCAATCAGCCGATTCAATCCGATCCCAATCGCGTTGCCGAAGGTTTGAAACATGTTCGTCCCCGCGTTGACGCCATCGTCGTCACCCATGCGCACTTTGATCATTTGCTGGACGCGCCCGAAATCGTCCGTCGCACTCACGGCAAGGTCATCGCTGGACCGACAGCGATCCGGCTAGTGGAGTCGTCCGGAATTTCGCCTAACGAATGTAAAATCGTGAAACCCGGAAGCATGCGCAAAATCGGGCCGTGGACGATTCGCGTTTTTGCGGCGCAACACGACCGGCTCTTCGGTAAAGTTCCGTTCAACAAGTGCCCGCACACGCGACACGAGAAGCCATCATTCTCACCTGCCCCTTCGCGTCATCCTCTCCCTGAGCGAGAGGATGAAGGTGAGGGTGCAGCATTGAAGCCGCCGGTTAAAGGTTCCGACTGGTGCGTCGGTGAACCGCTCGCATTTGTGATCGAAGCCGCTGGTAAACGAATTTACATCGATTCGGGCGGCGTTCCCGGCTCACCGCCAGAATCGCGGACAAAAAATGTCGATCTTGCAATTCTTGGAGTCGCGCTCCCGGACAGCCGCCAGCGTTTTGCCGAAGCCGCCAGGCAATTGCGGCCGCGTTACTTATCGCCGAGTCATCAGGACGACATGTTCGCGCCGGTCGATCGCGGATTCATTTTTGGAAAAATGACAAACTTTCCGGCGCTGGTGCGCGAACAGGAAAGAGAGAAGTTGCCCGGGCGTTTGATTCTCCTCGATTATTTTCGGCCATGGACGCTGCGTTGAAACGCCACCCGCTGCTGGTCACAGCGCTGGCGCCACTCATCCCGCACCTGCTCGGGAGCGCGTTCAACATTTGGTACAACCTGACGGTGATCGACCCGCTGCTGATCGCGGCGGGTTTGAAGCAACGCTTCATCGCGACCGTCATCGTTTGGAACGCGTTTGCATATCCAGCAGCTGTCCTGATCTGGTTATGGTTGATCCTTTCATTGCGGCCAGCATTTCACCGGCTGCGCCGCGGCGAGAATGTTCCCGCCGATGAACTCGATCTCGTGGCACTGACTGGCCGGCCAATGAGCGCACAATTGTTTTGGCACCTGCCAATCTCATTTGGGGTCTCCGGATTCATCGCGACGACGCAGGGTTTTTTTCTAATCGAGCTGGCGAGTCATTGGGGATTATTTCCGCTGTTTTTTCAGGACGCACGGCCTGATCGCTTGAAAGGGATACGCCCGATCTCGCTGCGGATGCGTGGATTCATGTGGGCAGTTTCGGCAAGTGTTTGTCCGATCGGATCGCTGCTGCTGTTGCTTTTTGCGCCGCCCTCGCCCGGGACCAATCCGCAATCGTTCGGCGTCTTTGTCGCCGTGATCGGTATCGCATTCGCATTGTTCTCCGCGCTTTTGATTGGGCGTTCGGTTGCCGAACCAGTCAATGAATTGCGCGAAGCCGCACAGGCCGTCACTCACGGCCGGCTCGACGTGCAGATGCCGTTGCGACGGGCCGACGAATTCGGCGCGCTGATCGGCGAATTCAACCGAATGGTGACCGGACTACGCGAAAAAGAGCAATTGCGACAAACGTTTGGCGCCCATGTTGGTCGCAAAGCCGCGGAAGAAATATTGAAACACGACCCAGGGCTCGGCGGAACAGAACAGGAAATCACGGTGATGTTTGTCGATATTCGCTCGTTTACCGCGCGTTCCGCCCATTTGTCCCCGACCAAAGCCGTCGCCTTATTGAATGAGTTCCTGCGCGCGATGGTGGACGCGGTGGAAGGAGAGCACGGTGGAATGATCAACAAATTTCTGGGCGACGGCTTCATGGCGCTTTTCGGAATTGGCAGCGACAGTCGCAATCACGCCGACAAAGCACTGGCGGCAGCACGCTCAATTCAACGCACGATGGAACGGTTGAATGCGGAACGCGCGGCGCGCGGCGAGGACTCGATCCAGATCGGCATCGGCATCAATACCGGAGTCGCCATTGTCGGCAGCATTGGCTCGCCCGAGCGGATGGAATTTACCGTGATCGGCAATACCGTAAACGTGGCATCGCGGATCGAAGCGCTGAATAAGACGCTCAGCACATCCGTGCTTCTGAGTAAAGACACTCGCGACGCATTGCAACGCGCGGCCGATTTGCGCGAATTGCCGCCGCAGCCGGTAAAGGGAGTCGACGGGCTGGTTCCAGTGTTCACTCTCGCAAGCTGATGGTGTTCCGAGCGGCGCGAAACAATCCAGTCATGAAGATGAGGCAGCTTGCAGTCGCAATCCCACCACCGAAAATTAGCCACCACGGGCGATAAATCAGAGTGAGCTTGCCGTGCGATCCCGCTGGCACTTCGACAATCGGAAACAAGCTGCGGTAAGAATCGACGCGCAGTTTCTGGTTCCCGAGACGCGCTTCGTAGCCGCGAAAGTAAGGTCGCGAAAAAGTCAGAAGTGCGGGGGCGCCCCCACTTGGAACATCGACATCTGCCGCCACATGATTTCGCGAATCGTCAATTTCAGAGACTGTCGCCGCGGCAAATTGCTCGCTCGGTCTGGAATCGATCAACGTGACCGAACGAACACGCGCCAACGGCGGGCCGATTCGATGATAAAGAGCACCCTCTTCCGTTGACGTAACGAACTCCCAATCCGGACCCAGCGCCGGATCGATGCCTAAGCCCCATGCAACAATGATTCCGTCGACACCGAGTTGCGCCAGCAGCCCATTCGAATTCGACTGCGCCCAGACAAGATACTCGGCCTCGTGCGGATTGATTTCGCCATGAATACGGAAATCGAATTCGCGCGCCACGCCGGCGGGAAGAATTGGACTGTAGCCATTAATGAAATGAACACCGGCCCACATTGACGTGCTACCTGGCCGAACGAGTTGACCAACTGGTTGCGCTTTCTTTTCCACGCGATAATTCGATTCAGCCTCCGGATAGATACTCAGATATAAACGATGCGGATCGAGCGGCGCCGGATCGAGCAATTGCTGACTAAGATTGTATTTCGGCACCCCGCAATTCGGTGGAATACAAAAATAAGTGGCGAGCAGGACAGCAAACGTGACGGCTGGAGGTGCCCAATCGCGAAACCTCATGCCCGGTAAAAACAATTCCAAAAGCGCCCAGATGACCGCGATCTGAAAGTAAACCCAGGTGACCGTCGGGCCGTAGTCACCCGCCAGGCCGAAGATCGACATCGGAATCGTCAGGACGATCAGCGCCAGGACTGTTGCCGAACCAGTGGGCGAGTTTGCCCGTAGATTCAGCACTTCCGCAGCGCAAAGTGCGAGCACTAGATGGAAGAGCGGCAGCCAACGAAAACTCCAGCGAAAAACTCCCGCAGTTGGAATCATTGCGAGCAAGAGCACGACCAAAAGTAAAACAAGCTCCCATTTCATTCGCCTTACCAGCATGCGCGGTCGCCAGATGAACCCCGCAATCAGCGCCGCCGGCGCGGCCACTCCACATGCCAATTCAGTCGCCGTGTGCGGAAGATAGCGGGTGGAAAAATCGGCCCAATTAACTGTCCAACAGGGCAAAATGAATCCAGGCAACGCGCGCCACGGCACAATCCATTGCCAATGCGCGGCGCTTGCATACAAGGCGCGCGCGGAACCGTGGACGTAATCCAAAATTGCCAGCCATGCCGGCGCAGACATTCCAAAACCGAGTGCGGCGCCGCCAAGCATCGGCAAGACAGACATCCAACTTTTCGTTTCGACTAGCGACTTGATCGACAACCACGTGATCAAAATCACGAGCATCAAAACCGTGTAAGGAAATCCGCCAGTGACGACCGAGTAAACGAACGGCGCCGGCCAGAGAAATCGCCAGCGGCTTCGGTGTCGATCGAGCGCGCGCTCCAAACCCAACCAAGCCCACGGCAACCACGCGAATGCGCCAAGCGCGCCGAACCAATCGCTCGCGCCCCAACAGATGATCCAGCCATTCAGCGCCGCGATCAGCGCGACGAAGACCGACAGTGAAAAAGAAAGTTTACGATCGCGTGCGAGCAGAAACGCGCCAATGGCGAGAACGAAAAGATGCGTAATCGAAAGTGCAGCGGCCTGCTGTGGAAAGGTCAGTGGAAATTTCCAAATACCGACGACAGCAGCATTAACAAAAATTGAAAATGTTCCGTACTGAAATTCGCCGGCGAGATTGCTGCAGACCCACGAATACGGACTAAGCAGCGGCAGATGACCTTCGCTCCAACTCCGAGAAATGTCCGCGAACACGGGCAAGACCGACAATTCGTAGTCGTCATTCCAAAAAACGAGCGGATCGTGCCAAAGGAGAAGCACGCAGAATCCGACGACGATTAATCCAGCCATGATTGCGCCGGGAAAATTTGGCCAACGATTAACGCAGATTTTCACAGCCGCAGAAAAGGACGCAACCCCTCACCTTTCATCCTCTCCCCTTGGGTAAGGGGAGAGGGCAGGGTGAGGAGTCGTTTCTGCGAATCTGTGTTTCATCTGCGTCCATCTGTGGCGAGAAAATTATTTCTTACAACACAACCGGTTTTCCTTCGGTCATGACGAGAACCTTGTCTTCAATGCCGTGAACGCGCGCTGACTCACGCAATCGCTCGAGCGGTTCTTCCAGCGGCTCATAACCCAAACGGAAGCTGCCGTAATGCATGGGCACGAGTGTTTTTGCTTTGAGCTCATTGAACGCGCGCACCGCTTCTTCCGGATTCATGTGCACTTCGCGCGCAAGCGGCGGATCGTAAGCGCCAATGGGCAGGAGCGCGATCTCGATGTCGTGGCGTTCGCCGATTTCCTTGAATCCTTCGAAGTAAGCGCTGTCGCCGCAGTGAAAAACGGAGCGCCCGTTCGCGCCGATTACGAAACCGCCAAAGCCGCGATGAGTATCAGCAAGAAAGCGCGCGCCCCAATGATGCGCGGGCGTAAGCGAGACTCTGAGCGGGCCGAGCTCGATCGTCTGCCATTCATCAAGTTCGTGCACGATATTGAAACCGAGCCGATGAACCAGTCGTCCGACGCCAACCGGCACGACAATTGGCTGATCGGATGCGACTTTGCGCAACGTCCGGCGATCGAGATGATCGAAGTGCGCGTGGGTCACGAGCACGAAATCAATCGAGGGCAGATGATGAATGTGAAATCCGGGCTCCTTCAATCGCTTGATAACGCTGAGCCACATCGACCAGATCGGATCGATCAGCACATTGACCTCGTACGTTTGAACTAAAAATGAAGCATGCCCGATCCAGGTGATGCCAATCTGACCGGGCTGCACTTTCGGAAACAGCGGACGCGCGCGCGCGCCGGAACGTTTCGTGAACAGCGTTGGGATCCAAACGCTGGTGATGAAATTGCGCTTGGTCCAATCGCTGCCAGGGCGGAGTTTTACTCGCGTCGATTTCTTCGCGCCACCCGAAGAAGTTTGGCGAACTATCTTGCGCTTTCTTGAAAAAGGATTCGGCACAGTCGACGGACGATATAAGCGTCGCGAATTGAATCAAACATTCATGGATTGCCGCGAAGCATTAATTGGAGTCGCAATAGAAAATACGGCGTCGGCAGTCGTGGCGGCAGACACACGAAAATTCCGTAGCGGCGCTGCGGATTTGGGCGGGGATCGCGTTCGCTATCCAAGCTTTGAAAGCGCTTGAAGAGCGGATCGTCGCCGAAGAATGCACTGGGAAAGTTGCGTTCGACAAACTTTCGCTGTGGCGAGTTTGGCGGGAAATCGTGAATGAAAACCGCGCACGGTTTTCCAGTACGCAGGAGATCGATAGCAAGCTTGAGCGCGCGAAAATCTTTTGGACCGTCGATCAAGACGGCGTCGCCATTTCGCAATCCCTGCGGCAAGATTTCGCGCGAATCGCCGTAGAGAAGATCGACATTCTTGCACGATTTGAGTTTCGCTTCCGCAGCGGCGGCGTTTTCTGATTGTCGTTCATATTCGACGCTGATAACGCGCGCATCCGGAAAGCAGCGTGCAAGGATGAGCGTGCTTTTGCCGCGGGCGCGGCCGGATTCGAGAATTTGCTTCGGCGCGAATGGGTTTACCGCCGCGTAAAACAAAAACATTTCGCTCTCCCAGATTCCGCCGAAGCCGGCTTCGGGCGGAATGCTTCCCATCATTTCTCGATATTTCGCCAACAAGGCATCGGCGCGTTCGGCAACGGCGATTTTCGTGAGCAAAATTTGTTCCGGCATATTTGTAGCCGCGTCGCCCACCCGCCTTCGCGGCGATACGCGTGGAAAGCAGGGTACGCGGCTACAGTAAATCATCGGCGGTTTGTGTGGTTAGGCCACCAGATTTAGGTTGATGTCGATGGAAAATTTGCCGTTCGATGAGCGCGCCTGTTTCATCGCGGGTGCGGCGAAGTCAGGGACGACGCTGCTGGTCTCATTGCTCGACAGTCATCCCGAACTACTGGTGATGCCGCAGGACACGGCCTATTTCCCGACGGTGCTGACAAAATACGATGCGCGCGGACGGCGAGAGCAGTTCGATTACTTGACCAAGGAATCGTGGACGAACGTGCTTTTCGGATTTCAAGCGATCCGCGGCCGGCAGGACTACGCCGAGTTTCCGAAAAAAGAGTTTCTCGCGACGTTCGAGCGCGTGGCGTTTGATCCGGCAAACGCGAACAGAGACTTGCTGGTGCTGATGATGGAATCGTACGCGGAGGTCGTCGGCGTTCCGCTCAGTCGGGTGAAACGCTGGGTCGAAAAAACACCGGCCAATCGCAACTACGTGCCGGCAATTCTTAATCGATTCCCGAAGGCAAAGTTGTTGCTAACGATGCGCGATCCACGTGCGCTGCTCGCGGCGCAGATCGCGCTCGAGAGCACGAGAAAGACGCGACGCTTCTCGGTTTACTACGTGGTGGCGCATTGGCGGGCCGCAGCAAAGCTGGCGAGAAAGATTCGCGACCGCGAACTTCCCGGTTTGGTCGTTGGCTACGAAGACCTCGCGCTCGATCCCAAGGTGTCGATGCAAAGAGTATGCGATTATCTCGAGATCAATTTCGATCCTGAAATTGTTCTGAATCCAACCAAAGTCGGTCGCTCGTGGATGGGCAATTCTGCGGCCGGCGTCCGGTTCACTGAAATCAGCACCGCGCCGGTGACTCGATGGAAAAACGAACTGCACGAAGACGAAATCGGCTGGGCGGAATGGCACTGTCGGGATTTGATGCCGGAATTTGGTTACGAGCCGCGTTTGAATCGCCGGTCGTTGCGCTATTTCATGAAACCGATCCGGGGTGAGCGGCCAAAAGAATTTTTCAAATCGCGGGCGTATTCGCTGCGCGACCAACTTGTCGAGCGTCGTCGATAATTCGACACGTCTCCCTCACCTCCCTCCTCTCCCTCCGAGAGGAGAGGAGGCCGCAAAGTGGTAGGTGAGGGTCAGTATTGCTTGATCGCGCGGCAATTTCGATTTCAGTTCTGTCCGCTATGAGGGCTTCGAAGTTTATTGTTCCCATTGTTTTGATTTGCGCGACGGCGTTTGCGGTCGAGACGCGGTTGCCGTTCAAGACAGTTTTCAAAGGGCAGGACCAATTCAATCGATTGGTTTCGCTGGCCAGAGACAACAAATGGAAATCGCTGCCGATCGGGGAGCGGACAGCCGTGGTGGGGCAAGCGCTGACCGGCACGCGTTACAAATCGTACACGCTCGAGATCGACAATCGAATCGAGTCGCCGTCGGTCGATTTCAACGGGCTCGACTGCTGGACGTTTTTTGAAACATCGCTCGCGTTTGCGCGAATGCTGAACGAGCCGGAAACGAACTGGACGCCGGAAAACTTTTTGCATTACATCGAAACCGATCGCTACCGTGGCGGCGTGTGCACCGGTGAATATCTTTCGCGCCTCCATTATTTGGAGGACTGGCTCTACGACAACGACAAGCGCGGACTGGTGGAAGACCTGACAACGAAGCTTGGCGGCAAGAGCGTGCCGCACGCGGCGCATGAAATGACCGTTGCGTGGCGGCATTACCGTTACCTGGCGGCGAACAAATCGCTGCTCGGACCGCTTGCGCGAATGGAAGCGGATGTTTCGAGGCGACCCCTCTACCAAATTCCAAAAAATCGCGTCGCAAAAATCGAACCGGAACTTCAGAGCGGCGACATCATCGGAATCGTTTCACACGACGGCCGTTTATATTCGACATCACATGTCGGACTCGCGCTGCGCACCCCCGACGGCGTTTTACATTTCTTGCACGCTTCAGCCCCGCACAATTACGGTCGCGTGGTCGTCGATTCGCGGCTTTCAGATTACCTGAAGAAATATCGGAGCGATTCGGGAATTCTGGTCGCGCGGCCTTTGAGATAAATCTGCCGCCAGAGACGGCGGCAGCTACAACATCGACGATTGCTGTTGCGCCGAACTGCTGACAAGATCGACATTCGCGAATGAAGATGTCGATCTTTGCATCATCGATCTTAGTCGCGGCGTTCGTGTCCGGTCCGGTTTCCGGCGAAACCAAAATTCGGGTCGGCCATTTCCCGAACATCACGCATGCGCAGGGCGTGATCGCGCACGCGCTTTCGCGACAAGGCAAAGGTTGGTTGGAGCAGCGACTGGGTCCGGACACGAAAATCGAATGGTTCGTTTACAACGCCGGCCCGAGCGCGATGGAAGCGATCTTCGCAAAATCGATCGATTTAACTTACGTCGGCTCCGGACCGGCGCTCAATGCCTACACGAAATCGAACGGCCAGGAGATTCGTTTGATTGCCGGTGCGGCGAACGGCGGATCCGGACTGGCTGTGCAACCGGATCAGAACTTGAAGGCGGCGGCGGATTTTCGCGGAAAGAAAATCGCGACGCCGCAATTGGGCAACACCCAGGACATTTCGTGCCGGGCGTGGTTGAGCGAAGGCGGACTGAAAATCACCCAGCTCGGCGGCGACGCTCAAGTGCTGCCGACCCAAAATCCGGACCAACTCGGATTGTTTCGCGGAAAGAAAGTCGATGCGGTTTGGACGGTGGAACCATGGTTGTCTCGATTAGAACAGGAAGACTCCGGAAAAGTAATTGTCGAAGAAAAAGAAGTCGCGACGACCATTCTGGTCTCGAGCGTGAAGTTTCTGAATGAGCAACGCGATCTCGCGAAAAAATTTGCGCAGGCTCACGCGGAGCTGACGGATTGGATCATTAAGAATCCGGAAGAAGCGCAGCGATTGATCAAAGCCGAGTTGCTGGAGGAAACAAAGAGCGACATGACGCCACAAGTCATCGCGTCGGCGTGGAAGCGAATTGCGTTCACATCGGAAACGCCGCGGGCGGCGGTGGAAAAATTCATGCAAAATTCGGTGCGCGCCGGTTTCATCAAGACCGCGCCCGATCTTTCGAAATTATTTGAGACGCCCTAATGTCGCTCCAAGAAGAGCTGAAGGGTCCGCCCCCTGCGAAACTCGTGGTCGACCACGTTTCGAAATGGTTTCAGCAAAAGCGACAAACGATCCATGCGCTGGATGATGTTTCGTTCGAGGTCGCGGAGGGCGAGTTTATCGTCATTGTCGGACCGAGCGGTTGCGGCAAATCCACATTGCTCGATATCATCGCCGGGCTGGAAAAACCGGACAAAGGTCAGGTGCTGGCAGATATTGCGCAACCCCGAGCGGCGAGAAGTTGCAAAATTCTTCCTTCATCTGGTTGGCCTGGAAAAATTCATGGAAGCAAATGTGCACCAACTTTCCGGGGGCATGAAGCAACGGGTGGCGTTGGCACGCGCGCTCGCGCCGAACCCGCGCGTATTGCTGATGGACGAGCCTTTCGCCGCGCTCGACGCAATGACGCGCGAGCAGCTTTACGGAGACATCCAACGGATTTGGGAGAGGCGGCGCAAAACAATTATTTTCGTCACCCACAACGTCCGTGAAGCGGCCTGTCTCGCTGATCGCGTTATGATCATGTCGCCCACGCCGGGCCGGATTCGCGAGGTTTTTGAGGTCAAACTTCCTCGCCCCCGCAATTTCAATAGTATCGAAATCGCCCAGCACGCGGCGCAATTGACCAGCGCGCTGAAAGGCTACATGCCAAATACAACGCCGGCGGAAGCATGAGACGAACGTTACTTGCGATTTTGTTCTTCATCGCGCTGGTCGCGATCTGGAGCGCGATCGTGCGGGCACAGATCTGGTCGCCGATTCTGCTGCCCTCGCCGGGGAGCGTGGTTGAATATCTCGCGAGCGCTTTTCGCGACGGGACGTTGCTTCAAGCAACCGCAGTAACGCTGCGGCGTTTGTTGCTTGGATATTTTATCGGACTGGCAATTGGTATACCGCTGGGATTGCTGACCGCGTCTTCGAAATTCGTCGAAGACACGATCGGCGTGCTCGCGCTTGGTTTGCAGACACTGCCGAGCGTTTGCTGGGTGCCGCTGGCCCTACTGTGGTTCGGACAAACCGAAGGCGCGATGTTGTTCGTCGTGATCATGGGAACGGTCTGGTCGGTTGTCGCGCGGGCGGCCCGCACGATGGGCTCAGGTCCGTTTCACAAATGGGTGCACGTCCTTTTGCCGGCGTCGCTTCCTTATCTGGTCAGCGGAATGAAACAGGGCTGGGCGTTTGCGTGGCGTTCATTAATGGCCGCGGAAATTTATGTAACGATCCTCACCGGTTTTGGCCTTGGTCACCTTCTCCATTACGGCCGCGAATTAAACGCGATGGACCAAGTCATCGGCATCATGCTGGTGATTGTGGTGATCGGATTGTTGGCGGACAAAATTTTGTTCTCGCCGTGGGAACGGTTTCTCCACCGGCGCTGGGGCACGGGCAGAGTGTGAGCTGTAGCCGTCGCCCTCCCGGCGACGCGAATGGTGGCAGATCAACATCGCGCTTCGCAGAGCAAAGCGGCTACAGTTTAAGATGTCAGCGCGCAATAGCGCTTCGGCGGGAAGAACGCGATCTTAACCGCTGGAATGGCAGGCAAGGAAGTTGTAGGAAAAGGGATTCTTCGCAGCCACTTGAATGAAAATACTTTGTGTCGTTGAACATGGTAACGCTCCCAGCACGCGGCTGCGTCTGCGAGATTGTCTTGATTACTATGCCGGTCTCGGCGTCGAGGCGACGGTCGTCCCGACGCGACGTTCGAGCGTGACGGAGCGGCTGCGCGTGCTCAAAGAAGCACGTCGGCATGATGTAATTGTTCTTTTCAAAACAATCGGCTTCAACGAATTCGAGCTCGGTCTCCTGCAGCGTGTCAATCGCCGCATCATTTTTGACTTCGACGACGCGGTGATGTTTCGCGACCAGAAGCACCGGCGGCCTTTGCGCGGTAAAGACTTCAAGAAATTCCTGCGAACCGTCAGACACTGCGCTGCGGTCGTGGCGGGCAATGATTTTCTTGCCTGCTTCGCCGAAGCGGCCGGTCGCCGAGCAATTATTCTGCCGACTTCGATCGACCTTCGGCGTTATCATTTAAAGCAAAACTTCGACGGTCCGGGAGTAACGATCGGTTGGGTTGGGCTAAGCGATGGCCTGCCCTATCTCCGGCACATCCAGCCCGCATTGCAGCGGCTGAGCGAAATGTTTCCTGGACTAAAACTGAAGGTCGTGTCCGACAAACCGCTTCAACTCGACGGAGTGCACGTCGAGAACGATCCATGGCGGTTGGAGACGGAACAGACCAATCTCGCGAGCTTCGACATCGGAATTATGCCGCTGTGGGACTCGGTTTGGACACGGGGGAAATGCGGTTACAAAATTTTGCAATACATGGGAGTGGGGACGGCGGTCGTCGCGTCCGATGTTGGCGTGAACAATGAAATCATTTCTCACGGCGAAAATGGTTTCCTTGCGCGAACGCAGGATGATTGGGTCGAGGCGCTCAGCACTTTGATCCAAAACGCGGAGCAACGAAGAACTTTCGGATTGCGCGGGCGCGAGCTGATCGAGAAACGCTATTCGTTGGAAACCTTCGCCCAGGGTTACGCCAAGCTGTTGCGCGAAGTCGCTCGCATTCCGGGCGAATCGGCGGATTCTCGCGGGCGTCGCAGTTTTGGCCGATGGAACTTCAGCAGCCGCGCGCGCGAGCTTTCCGGTGGCGACGCAGTTGTCATCTCGGTGCCGAAAAGCGGACGCACCTGGGTGCGGACTTTTCTCTGCGCCTATTTTTGCAAACGGACGGGCAAACCGTTCACCCTCCGCCCCGACCGTTATCATGAGCCGGACATTCCGCGCATGATTTTTTCGCACGATTTCGCCGAACAGCGAATGAAAGCGACGCTGTGGGAGCGTGTTCGCGGCAAATATCTGGTGCCGGCACGAGAACTGGCCCGGGCCCACGTGATTCTTCTCGTGCGCGATCCGCGGGACGCATTCGTCTCGCTTTACATGCAACTAGTCCATCGCACTCGTGAAACGCCGCAGGAGTTGAAAGAAAAAAGCATCGGCGATCTCCTGCGCGACCGGCGTTACGGCATCATGTCGATTATCAAGACGATGAACAACTGGTTCGCAGAATTCGGACGCCGCAAAAACTTTACCCTTTTACATTACGAATCATTGCGCGCTGCGCCGGAGCAAAATTTCCGCAATCTTCTGAGCACGCTCGGCGAAACCTCGCCCGATCCGGAAGCATTTAATTACGCGCTCGAGTTTTCCGATTTCGCGAACATGCAGCGGCTGGAGGTGGCCGGGGTGTTTGACTCGAAAATCTTACGCTCACGCGACGTTTGCAATCCGGAATCGTTCAAGGTGCGTCGCGGCAAAGTAGGCGGCTATCGCGATTATCTTTCGCCGGAGGACCAGGAATTTGCCGCGGACGCGCTCAAACATCTGGACGCACGCTTCGGTTACACGGCGTAACCAGCCGCGGATGAAAGATCGACCCGCTTCGCGACCGGAGGGCAGCCGATTGCATCAATCAGCTGGGTCGCCCAGCTCCTTCCACTCTACCTTCGATGAATCGACTCAACTAGTCGAAGGAGCTGCCCGGCAAGGCCGGGTTTGGCGACAGCGTCCGCCTGTGCTCATCGTCGGTGCGCATCGTTCGGGTACGACTGCGACCGCCCGCGCGCTGGAATTACTCGGATTACAAATTGGTCAGCACCTCGATAGTCATCGTGAGTCGCGACCGTTGCAAAAATTGCACGAGGATTATCTGCAGCGAGTTGGAGCCGCTTGGTATAATCCGCAGCCATTCCTGAAATGGATCGGGACCGCAGAAGGGAAGCAGGATTGCAGTTCCTATCTGCGGACAAACGTTCGCCGCGGTTTCGCTAGGATCTTTGGTTACCGCCGCAATCCCAAAGGACTTTGGCTCCGAGTGCAGCTCAATTTCGGTGCGCGATGGGGTTGGAAGGAACCGCGCACCACGTTGTTCGCTCCTGCCTGGCTGGAAATTTTTCCCGAAGCGCGAATTGTCCACGTGGTCCGAGACGCAGAGGCGGCGGCATCAAGCATTCGCGAGCGTGAATTGAAATTTCAAGCGGCCGGCGATCCGCCCACGCCCAATCTCGCGGACCTTAATTACTGCACGCAACTTGTCCAAACCTACCTTGCGGCCGGAGAGCAACTCGCTGATTCTCCGAACTATCAGCGCCTCCAGTTCGAAGAGCTCCAGGCAAATCCGCCCGCGATGCTGGAACAATTGGGGAATTTCTGTGACCTGCGAGTGGCCAGGCGAGATCTTTCTGCCGCGGCCGCAAGTATTCGGCCGGCGCGTGTTAGATCAACATTTTCCTAGATCGACCCGCCTTCGCTACGCTAGGGCGCGGCCGACATCTCACTTGACGTGCATCGCGTCTTCCCAGCGAATGGCAGCGCGCAACAATTCAGTGAGTGAAGTCACGCCGAATTTTTCTTTCGCTCGCGCGCAATACGCCTGCACCGTTTTCAAGCTCAAACCCAAATCCTCCGCAATCTGCGATGGCGTTCGGCCCTGGCCGAGCAATCGGAAAATTTCCAACTCGCGGTCGCTCAAGCGCTGGACGGGAGTCGCTGCGGAAGCTTTGCGCGAACTCATACGACGCGCCATTAAGTTGACGACTCGATCGCTGACGTAAATGTCCCCCTCGATCACACGGCGGATCGCGATGAGAACATTTTTTGTGGTCTCGCGTTTCATCACATAGCCACGCGCGCCGGCGTGCAATGCCCGCTCCGCGTAGAGCTCTTCGTCGTGCATAGAAAGCACGATCAGCGCAACCTGTGGAAACCCGGTCTGTAATGTCTTGACCAGTTCCAGTCCTGATTCGTTTTTAAGCGAAATGTCAATCAACGCGACATCGGGCCGGCATGATTCGATTCCCGCAATCGCTCCGGCCGAATCCTCTGCTTCACCGCAAACGGCGAGATCGTTTTGTTGGTTAATGAAATTGGCGAGTCCGTCGCGAACGAGAGGATGGTCGTCGACGATGAACACTCGGCGCTTGCGCGCGACTCCGTTGGATGATTTTTGATTCATAAGAGTTGGGGTTTCAATCAGCGGACTGGATCGCGTTTAAATTGCATGTCACCAGCGTGCCGCCATCCTGATTACGCGTGATCGCAAGTTTACCTCCGATTAAAGAGGCGCCATGCGCCATCAAACGCAGCCCAAGCCCGGGCGGCTCGGGAATTTTTTGCGGAAATCCGCGGCCATCGTCGGACACTGCCAGTGTTAGTTTTTGGCCGTTTCGCGCAAGCTCGATGTCGATCCTACTCGCGCCAGCATGCTTAACGGCGTTCATCGCTGCTTCTTGAGCGATGTGATAAAGTTGCGTGGCCGTTAATGCGTCTCCAACGTGGATAGCGTCATCGCCATCGAACGTGCAAGGAACTCGAAATCGCTCGGTAATATTTGCAGCCAGGCCGTGCAGCGCGACGTTCAATCCATCGGCCTCGAGTTCGGGAGAAAAGAAACCGCGCGCGAGATTCCGGGTAAGATCAATTCCTTCCTCGATGTACTGCACGACCTTGTCCGCGTCTTTGACCTCAGTCGCGGACCGTTCAGCGAGTTTTTCGCGAAGGACCTGCGCAGCAAGGGCTGTTCCGGTTAAATGTTGGCCGACACTGTCGTGTAAATTTTGGCCGAGCCGTCGACGCTCGCGGTCGGCGACTTCAGCGATTTCCTGATCGAGGCGTTCTCGCTCTGCCATTTCACGTTTGAGGGCATCCGTGCGATCGCGCACGCGTTGATCGAGTTCGTTTAAGAGCGTGCGCAGCTTTGAAAGCAGGCTGGTGAAGACAGCATACGATCCGATCGCCATACCGATATTCCATAAACCGACTGTGGGCACACCCGCCGCCACGTCGGAAACCACCCACGCGATGATGCTGAACATAGAAAACGCGAAGCCTATCCAAAAATTACCGAACCATGTCCCAAGCCCAATCGGTACAAGATAAAACAGCAGAAACGTTTGTTCGTAGCCGGTAAGATAATCCACGTATCCCAGGCCAGCGGTGATGACGAAGCAAACGGCTACAAGTGTAGACCGCGATGTCGTCAAGCGATTACGCCACCGCAATCCAGCCATGTTCGAGAACGATGCAACCAAAGCGTTTGATCCAACATACGTCAGCGTTGGCATTACTCCATTGAACCCGATCTCGCGAAAACGTTCACATATTTTTCGTGTCGGATTTTGTATGACCAAACGATTTAGCCCGCGGGCTTTGCCTCAGAGCGGCTTGCCGAAGAAGGCTTGGCGTCGTATGTTCGTGACACGGGGGCGCACTGGCTTCGACTCATTGTTGGAAGCGCAGGCGGCATGTCGAGGATGGTTCGTTGGCCTCGTAAAAAACCGAGCCAAAACAAATAAACGCAGATCACCAAGATCTCGCTCTCGCGGCTTAATTGACCGTGACGTTTGGAGTTGGACGCCTGCTACGGCGCCAAACGTGGACAGCAGGCTAATCGGACGGCGGAGCGACCGCGCCGGACGGTGAAGGAAATTCGCGGACGCTCGGGAGTGGATAGTGCGCCGGTGCAATGTCAGCTCCTCAGATTAAGCGCCGGATAAACATGTAGATGTTTGCGTGGATAGCGACGAGGACAGGGGTTCAACTCCCCTCGCCTCCAGATTATTGATTCTGAGATACTTATACGTTCATTTTTGCTGACACAGGAACTGTAATAGGAACATATCCGCCGAAGTCCATCGTCAAAGGCTGCTCGCCCCTCCGCACGGACCGCGATTATCGTTCGCCCCGCGCGCGCGCGTAATGGTCTCTCAAAAGTCCATCACGCACGACATCAATGATCAGGCCCAGCGATGTCCAGATTGGACTGATTGACGTGAATTGAGACGTTCATTAGTCTCGCACCGTGCTTCATCTTGTTGGCCGCGTTGCCACAATTGTCGCTCTTTGTTGTGCAATCGGATTGCATTGGATTGCGTTGCAATCAGCCGCATGGGCAACAATGATCATTTCTTACTCGAAGCAGCAATCGTTGCGCACCGCAATCGTCCAAACGTTCGATGGTGCTCATCCCTGTTCGCTTTGCCACGTCGTAACCAAAGGGAAAAATTCCGAGCAAAAATCCGACCTCCAGTCGCTGGCGCCAAAGATCGATCTGATTTGTGACGCGCGCACCGTGCGGTTGTTGCTGCCCTCTGCGTCGTTCGATTATGGAACATGCGACTTTTCGTCATCCCAAATTAGTCATTCCCCGCTGGTTCCTCCACCGCGGTTGCGATCGAGCTAGTCAGCGACCGAGTCAACTGCGTCGTGCGTGTGCACGAACCGCAGTCCGCGCATGCTTATCTAGCTGAGGATTATAGCGCGTGTTCTTGCGCGCCGTTCCTCGCAAACCGAAAGGAGTTTCGCAGCTGAAACACACGTTTACACACCCCATTTTTGCACCACTCAGCAAGGCGGCTTTGACCGCTGTTACTGTCTCTCTCATCATAATCTTAGGCCCGCCTGAAACGATTTCGGCGCATGGTTTTGCCGGAAGCAGATTTTTCCCAGCTACGCTTTCGACCGACGATCCATTTGTGGCCGACGAGTTATCGCTGCCGACTGTTTCCGGCATCGTCACGCCGGACAATGGCGGCACGCGCGACACGGAGGTTTCTTCCGACATCGCACTGCGCATTACGCCGAAATGGGACATCGAGTTTGGCGAGGCGTTGATCATGCTCAATCCTTCAGAGGGCAAGGCGGTAAATGGCTTCAGCAATCTTTCCATCGGCTCGAAATACGAGTTCTTTGAGAACGACGAACACGAAGCCGTGGTCTCGATCGGCCTCGACGTGGATGTCGGCGGCACGGGAAGCAAACAAGTGGGAGCAGATACTTTCAGCACATGGACTCCGGGGCTGTTCTTCGGCAAGGGCTTGGGCGATTTGCCGCAAGGATTGCCGTGGCTGAGACCACTTGCAATCACTGGCCTCGTCGGCGTCGCCTTACCGAGCAGCGCGCGGACAGACGGATCACGAAACCCCGCTGTGTTGCAATCGGGTTTTGCAGTCGAATACAGCATCATTTACTTGCAAGAGCAGGTCCGAAACATCGGCCTGCGCGCGCCATTCGACCGCCTCATTCCGTTGGTGGAGGTTTCGCTTAGTGATCCACTCGACCGCGGGCAGAGCGGACTAATTACCGGCACCGTCAATCCCGGCATCATCTGGTCTGGCAAATACTTCCAAGTCGGAGCCGAAGCGGTGATTCCCATCAATTCGCGCACCGGAAACGACGTCGGCTTCATCGCGCAGCTGCACTTATACCTCGATGATCTTTTCCCGCACAGCTTGGGCCGGCCTTTATTTGGAAGAAACAGATGAGCCCAGTCCGCCGTATCATTTTCGTCTGTTTTCTCGGACTTCTGCCGGTTGCACAAGTGCGCGCACACGCCTTTTTAGAGCGTTCCGATCCCGCCGTCGGAGGCAAAGTGCATTCCGCGCCGTCGGAGGTGCGGATTTGGTTCACGGAAGCGATCGAGCCGGCGTTTAGCATCATCCAAGTCTTCGATGCGGCCGGAAAACAACTGGATAAAAAAGACGCGCATCTAGATCCCTCTAACCGTTCGCTCCTGCATATCTCGCTCCTGCCGCTCGGACCAGGAACTTACAAGGTGGTCTGGCGTGTCGTGTCGGTGGATACACATGTGACCAAAGGCGATTTCATATTTCAGGTTCTCCGATAAACCGCGTCACTAACGAAACAAACGCCGAAACATGTTGATAATTATAACGCGCTGTGTGCACATCGGCGCGTGCTTGATTCTCCTGTCACTGTTCGCATTTGAAATGCTCATCGCGACACCGGCATTGAGGCAGGCTGACGGAAGTGTTGTGGAACATGTAGAAGCTCTACGCGGCCAGTTTCGATGGCTGGTGGTGTGGAGTGGTCTTTGCTTTGCAAGATTTTTGCCTGCCTCAAAGACTATCTACGGCTTGGCAGGCCAGTTTTTCTGGCTCAGGCTCGCCATGTAAAAGCCGCGATTGGCTAATCCAGAATCTGCAAACTAGGAAATCAGTTTGCAGTCGAGTTTAGCCATTCGCTCCAGAGCTGCGGCCGACCATTCGGATTAGCGTGAGCGTAGTTATAAAAAGCGCGCACAAACGCGATCCGGTCGTTGGTATAGGGTGCCCTCCAGTCTCTCGGCTTAGCAGGCCGAAGCACGTCGTAGTCGTAACCAAGCAATTGCTGACGGCGCACAATGTCCTCCATCGGGACGCGAGCGGCGTTTCGCAGCATGTCGTAAAGCACCATGAAGGTGGTCGTCCGTCCGCGGCCCGCTTCACAGTGAAAATGCGCCCAACCATTCTCCGGAAGCGCGCGGACCGCGAGAATAAATCCATCGACTTCAGTATCAAGGGGCCGGCAATGATCCGTTACGGTGACCCGCACATAAGCCGCCTGATTGGGCTTAACAAACTCACGTTCCATGCTCGCGTGCCCGACGGTCACATTCTGCGGCATACTCGGAGTAGCACCGGGTTTTTTAACGGCAGCGCCCGGCCTAACAACGATTTTACTCCCAAGCTTGAGCGATTCTACCCGTGCCCTCTCATCTGCCTCGATTGCGCCTTGACTGCGCCCGACATTCGCCCAGTCGCGTGTAGCAAACCAGCTAATAGGCAATCCGTTGACAAATATGTGCGTCTCCTGCCGCAAATCGAAGACAGTCACTGGGCCGCGCGTGCGCGCCAACAAAAGCTTGAGACCATCAGCCGTAAACTCTCCGCTTCCAGAAGCATGAAGATCGGCCAAGCCGGTCTCTGCAGGAATTTCGCCCTTGTCCGTCTTAAGCCGGTCGTCAGTTGTGCGGAAGTTCCGCGGCAAACTCTTCTCCAGTTTTGGATCAACGTCCCAAATCAACACCGGAGAGTCCGCATCAGCAGGCCTGACCGGCGGATTTTTCTGCACGAGCGTGGCCGAGAACAGCCCAAATGGAGAGATAACAAAACTCATGATACGAGCGCGATAATTGGAGTCAGACAATGCTTAGGAGCAAGAGATTTCCGACAATTGGCATTGCGCACTCGCAAATCGCGCACAGGACGCCAGAGAGGCAGCGGCAGGGAGATGTTTGGGTGAATAGCGGCGAGGACAGGGTTCAACTCCCCTTGCCAGTTTCGAAAAACGTTCGGAAACTGCCACGTAGCGGGCTTTATGTGTCTGCCGGCCACAGCACGCTCCAAGACAACGGACCGAGCACTCCGCCTGCCCGAACACTCCAAAATTCAGTGCGTGTGCAATTTTCTTGCAGCGGTGAAAAATAAAACTTCACATCCGAGTGTAAGACGTACTATAAAATCTATAAACCTAATAACCGCAGCCACTCCCGCGTTCATGAATTATCGCGCCCTCGTTAAAGTATTTTATCACTCCGCCATCTTGCTCGCTTGTATCACCCTCAGTTGCCGCCCCCAGCAAGCTGTCATTCTTTCCCCGGGCGAGAGTGACCTCGTCGTTTCAAACGGCTGCGTTATCTCAGCCTGCAATTATTTGGCACTTGTTAAGACCCAGCATGCTCTGGACAAGAGTTTTTGGACAAAAATTCTTCTCGTGCGTTACACCGATCATCCCGCCGGCCACGCCTACTGCGTGTGGGAAACCGACGGCGCCATCTACGGCTACGACCGTAATGCCGGCTCGTTTCCCATCCCGGTTTACACTCGAGACGCTCGCTCCATCGCCATTGTTCTGGCGCAGGAATTGGGCAAAGTTCTGAACGAGCCACTTTCGGTCGACCGCGCCGAGTTCGTTGAATCGCAGCAGACAAAAGTTTACAAATTCTAGGGAGGAGCAACTGATAGGCGTGGGCACTACTACGGCTTGTCGCCCCAGTTTTTCTTCTGGAACGACACTCGTCCGGAGCCGTGTTCGAAGGCCTTGAAGTGTTCCGGGTTCTGTTGGTAGTATTTTTGGTGATAATCCTCGGCCGGATAAAATTTCATCGCAGGCAAAATCTCGGTCACGATCGGTTTTTTGAACTTGCCGGAGTGCGCCAGTTTCTCCTTCGACGTTTCCGCGACCTTTTTTTCCTCGTCGCTGCCATAAAAAATCGCGGCGCGATAACTTGGACCGACGTCGGTGAATTGGCCGTCGGACTGCGTCGGATCGATTTGCTTCCAGTAGATGTCGAGCAACTGCTCGTATGAAATTTTGGCCGGATCGTAGGCGATCTGGATCGACTCTCGATAGTTTGTCTTCTCCGAGCCGACAAGTGCATAAGTCGGATTGGGTTCTGTTCCGCCGCAGTAGCCTACTGTTGTCTTAAGTACTCCCGGCGCTTTGTCGAAGGCCGGCTGGATGCACCAGAAACAACCACCGGCAAAAACCGCGGTTTTCGTTGTTGCCGGCGGTGAATTTTGCGCCTCCGCCGCAGCAGCCAGACACAACAGTAAGAGATAAGCGAAACGGAAGAGCCTCATATTGTCGATCTTAGACAGCTCTGGCGCGTCGCCGTTGCGAATAAATTCCAGCCGCCTTTTGGCTTGCCAGCGTTTGGTCACGCTGCCATAAGCGTAACGTCGCGAAACCAGCAGGAGGTCACTATGGCTAAAACATTTGGAATGCTTTTTGGTACCATCTTCTTGGCGATTGGAATCCTCGGGTTCGTTCCCGGAATCACCACTAATGATATGCTTCTCGGCATTTTCATGGTGAACAAGGCTCATAGCATTGTGCACATCGCTTCAGGCGCAATTTTCCTCGTCGCTTCAATGTCGGGGGCAGGAGCTGCCCGCTTGTGGTTCCAGATCTTCGGTCTTGTTTACGCGGTCGTGGCCGTTATGGGCTTCCTCGTTGGCGACGGGATGATCTTCAATCTCATCGCGAACAATCAGAACGACACCTGGCTGCACGTCGCGCTCGCCGTAGTCATGCTCGCGATTGGTTTCGGCACGCCAAAACAAGCCGCCTAACTGGTCCGCGATCCAGTTTTAGCCGTTGCGAGGTTGAATCGCTTCGCAACCGCTCCATTTTTCTTCTGTGATCGAACTGATCCCGGAGACATACGTCGCGCCTCTCGACCTGGTTGCGATCTTTGGGCGCGTCGCACCGCTGCGTGTCGATCTGGGCTGCGGCGACGGTTCGTTCTTAAGGGAACTGGCGCAACGTTATCCCGACCAAAACTTTCTCGGGATGGAACGTTTGGTCGGGCGCGTAGCCAAGGCATGCCATAAAGCGGCCGCACTGGAAAATGTCCGGGTTGTAAACGTCGAAAGCTCGTATGCTGTTCGCTATCTCCTGCCGGAAGCATCGGTCGAAACATTTTATTTGTTGTTCCCCGATCCCTGGCCCAAACGGCGCCACCGTCGCCGGCGAATCGTTAGAGCGGATTTTCTCGATGCAATTCATCGCGCGCTTGCGGATGACGGCTTTTTCCGAATCGCTACCGATCAATTGGATTATTTTGAAGAGATTTGTGGTATTGCCCGGAATCATTCCGGCTTCGCGATTGTCGATGCAAATGCCAGTCCGGCTCGGACCGACCTTCCGTTAACGAAATTCGAGCGGCGATTTCGTGAGCTGGGCGCGCCGATTTACCGATTGGCGCTGCGAAAAATCTCGCCCGTGAGATAGGCGCGTGCCTGCCACTCGCGCTCGCCGAACTCCAGCCACGATCAATCGCGGCCGGACTGCGTCGAGAAAAACGTCCGAGCCGGAATTTCCCGAATGATGCTGGCCTTTGACCAAAACATCGCTGCGCAAATCAGACCGCGATGCGAGCAATGATTTTTCAGTCGCGTAACCGCTATCGGACACAAACAAAATCTTCGTCCTTTTGATAGAGAGCTGAACTACGAACGCCTGATCGTCGGCGGTGGCTGCAGTGAAGTCCGCTGGTGGAAACAAAATTCGCCCGCTCACGTCGGAAGAAATGGGAAAATTCTCACCCGCTTTTAGAGTCAGGAGATTCAATCGATGAGTTGGAAAAATTTCGCGAATCCGCCGGTGAACGGTTGAACGATCAGTCGCCGAATTGTCGATCAAAACATGCGGAACAAAGTCGCGCAAAGATTCTCCGTGCCTCCAAGGTGGAGCGAATCACCGTGGGTCAGCAACAGTCCGGTGATTCGATTGATTCCCGCCCCGTGCAAATATGGCCGAAGGACTCGTTCGTAATCGCGGCCGCTGCCGCAATCCAAAAGCCAATCAGCTCGCGAAGCCCGAACGTGGACGGCGGCACCCGCGCCGACATCCAGCACTGTGATCTTCGCGGGTAGTTTTTCGGCCAACTAGGTTCGGCGACGTAGTAATGACTTCCAGGAACCTGCGCGAACCATTGAATGAATGCGATCACCGCCGTCGCGAGCGTCCAGTTCGCATTGTTGAAAATGAGCGACAATCCGGAAGCGATAGGCGCCACCACCAGCGACAGC
>WNFS01000700.1_pt1 | contig 24472 bp, 22 predicted proteins | sample 5400141 | NCBI WGS metagenome assembly WNFS01 (sample SAMN13153358, study PRJNA577476) | soil metagenome | isolation source: 60 cm saprolite under Madrone tree | place: USA:California | collected 2016-06-14
GTCACCAAGTTGCGTGAACTGTCCCCGCTCTACGAAATGGCCAAAGAGGGAATCGACATCTCGAAAATGAAATGGCAAACAGCCTAAAAGGACTGGAACAGACAACATGGCAAATGAAGGAACAATTCGCATTCATCGCTCCATCGGCGGTACTGGCGCGGCCTTCCGCGTGACGTTTGTGCCCTATGGTGGGGAGGGAGAAGAGGCCGCCGTCGCAGGCGAGCGCTCTTTTCACGAGCTTCAGCAAGTGCGCGCCTTTCTGAAAATGCTCGGGCTCGGCGCGGAATTCATCAGGGACGCTCTTCGTCAGTTGACCGCGGGCCGCTCGGCTTCCGTGCCGAACGTTTCGCTCACGGACAAAGCAGTCAAGAGCGCTGGTTTCGGGAATCTCGTGAATCTGGCAAGGAGCAACGGCTAATGGCATACAGCGATAAAGTGGTCGATCACTACAACAATCCCCGCAACGTTGGCAGCATGCCGAAAGAAGACCCTAACGTCGGCACGGGTCTCGTTGGCGCGCCGGAGTGCGGCGACGTCATGAAGCTGCAGATGAAGATCAATCCGGACACCCAGGTCATTGAAGAAGCCAAGTTCAAGACCTTCGGCTGCGGATCGGCCATCGCCAGCTCCTCGCTCGCCACCGAATGGGTGAAGGGCAAGACGGTCGAAGAGGCCCTTTCGATTAAGAACACGGACATCGTGCGCGAGCTTTCGCTCCCGCCGGTCAAGATTCATTGCTCCGTGCTCGCGGAAGACGCCATCAAGGCCGCCATCGGTGACTGGAAGAAGAAGCACGGCGTCGAAGTGCCGGTCCACGAAAAGGCGTCGCACTAAGCTTTCGGCCGCGCCGCTCCTTCGCTCAGGATCTCAGCGTGACGAGTTCTCGGCTACTGGCCCGTTGAAGAGGAATTTGCATGGCAACAGAAGTCGCAAGCCCCAACATCGCGAAAATCCACTTGACCGAGCGTGCTGCGCGGAAAATCCGCGAGCTGCTCGAAAAGGATGGCGTTTCTCCTGAACAGGGCGGCCTCCGCGTGGGCGTGCAGGGCGGCGGCTGCTCCGGCCTCTCTTATGCCATGAGGCTGGACACGCAAGCGCGCGACCGCGACAAAATCTTCGAGGAATTTGGCGCGCGCCTCTTCGTGGACCCAAAAAGTTTTCTGTTCCTGAACGGCACGACGCTCGAGTACGAAGAGACGCTGATGCGCCAGGGATTCGTTTTCCAGAATCCCAATGCGGCTCGGAACTGCGGCTGCGGCAGCTCCTTTACGGCCTAGCAGTGTCGAACAATTCCGGCTATTTCGAGCTGTTTGGTCTGCCCCGCAAGCTCTGGATCGAAATGGGCGCTCTTGAGCAAAAATTTCTACAGCTAAGCTGGAAGTTTCATCCAGACAATTTTGTTAACGCCAGCGAACACGAGCTCGAGCTCTCTTTGCAGCGCAGCTCGGAATTGAATGATGCGTACCGTGTTCTTCGCGATCCTGTGGCGCGCGTCGAATATCTCCTTGGCATCGAAGGCGCCCGCAAGGAAGGCGAACACAAACAGCAAGCGCCCCCGGAGCTTCTCGAAGAAGTTTTCGAGCTGAACGAGTCGCTCGATGAACTTCGCGAGGCGAAAGCCTCGGGAAGCGACCTTGCCGTGTTGAAAGCGCGCCTCGAATCCGCCGAGAAGAATTTTCAGGAAAAACTCGGAGAAGTCGACGCGCAGCTTCAAGTCGCCGCACGCGAATGGGACGCTGCCCTGCAAGCCGACGCCGCAACGCGAAAAAAGGTTATGGCGCAACTGAACGAACTGTTGAATCGCCGCTCTTATATTAGAAATTTGGTGGCCAACGTTCAGAAGGAATTGTTGTAGCTCAAGCCCTTAAATCCGAGTTTTTGCTTTTTTACTGATAATTGAAAACTGAGTACGGAACGCTGAAATGGGACGCATCGTAGGAATCGATCTCGGCACCACTAACAGCCTCGTCGCATATCTCGACCCGCGGACGAACCAGCCGAAGTGTATTCCCGGCCCTTATGGCAGCACGCTATGTCCTTCGGTGGTTAGCTTGGATGCGGATGGAACCATCGTCGTGGGCGAGGCGGCTCGCAGAAGGCTCCTCACGCAGCCGGAGCGAACCATTTATTCCGTCAAGCGCCTCATGGGCCGCGGCCCTGCCGACGTTCAAGGCGAACTCAACCTCTTTCCGTTTCGCATCGACTCCGCGAGCAAAAACGTCATCCGTGTCATGCTCGGCGATCGAGTTTTCACCCCGCCGGAAATTTCCGCGTTCATTCTTCGCGAGCTGAAAAACTGGGCAGAAGCGCATTTCGGCGAAACCGTCGACCGCGCCGTCATCACCGTACCTGCCTATTTCAATGATGCGCAGCGCCAGGCCACCAAGGACTCCGGGAGAATTGCCGGCCTCGAAGTTCTCCGTCTCGTCAACGAACCCACTGCGGCCGCGCTGGCCTATGGCCTCCACGAAAAACAGCGCGGCAAAGTTGCCGTTTACGATCTTGGCGGAGGCACGTTCGACATTTCCGTCCTCAAGCTGATCTCCACGGCCGATGGCGATATCTTCCAGGTTCTTTCCACCAATGGCGACACGCACCTGGGCGGCGACGACATCGACAATCTCCTCCAGTCTTTCGTCCACGAATTAATCCTCCAGCACGATGAAATTGACTTTTCGCCGCATGGCGAACTGGCGCAGGAACTTCGCAAAGCGCTGATCGACGTAAAGCATCAGCTTTCCGAATCGGAGTCGGCCACACTTCGTTTCCCGCTGCCGGACGGCAAAGTGTTTGTTCATGAATTCACGCGCGGTGCGCTCGACGCCCTCATTCGCCCCGAGGTTGACCGCACCATGGGGCCCGTCAAGCAAGCGCTTGCGGACGCGCAGTTCAAGCCCGCGGACATGGACGAAGTCGTGCTCGTCGGCGGCGCCACGCGCACGCCGCTGATTCGCCGCACCGTGCAGGAGTTTTTCGATCGCAAACCGCACATCGAGCTGAATCCCGACGAAGTCGTCGCCCTCGGGGCCGCCGTGCAGGCCAATATTCTCGACCAGGGCGTCAAAACCATGCTGCTGCTCGATGTCACGCCCCTGTCTCTCGGCATCGAAACTTACGGCGGAGCGGTTGCAAAAATTATTCCGCGCAATTCCACGATACCTGCTAGCGCGCAAGAACTTTACACTACCGGCGTCGACAGTCAGACCGGCATCGACATCCACGTTCTCCAGGGTGAACGCGAACTGGCAAAAGACTGCCGCTCGCTTGCGCGCTTCACTCTGCGCGTGCCGCCCGCGCCCGCCGGATTGCCGCGCATCGAAGTGAAATTCCTGATCGACGCTAACGGTATCCTGCAAGTGGGCGCCAAGGATCTTCGTACCGGCGAGCAGCATTTCATCGAAGTCCAGCCCAGCTACGGCATCAACGATTCAGAAATCGAGCGCATGCTCGAGGAATCCATCGAATACGCTGAGCAGGATTTCGCCGAGCGCCAGGTTATCGAAGCCCGCACCGAGTCCGCGGCGATCCTCTCGGCCACCGCGAAAGCGCTGGCCAATCCACAAGCCGCAGGCTTACCGTCTGAGGAGCACGCTAAAATTGACGCGAGCGTCGTTGCATTGCAGGAATCCGTCACCGGCAGCGACTATAAACTGATTCGCAAGCGCATCGACGAACTGAATCATGCCACCGAGCACCTCGCGGAAGTGTTAATGAATTCGGCGGTTTCATCAGCGCTAGAAGGCCGCAAACTGGCCGAAGTTTAAGTTTTCTTTCTAGTGGCGCAGCATGCTGCGCCCTACTTGGCGCGATGTCAGCGCCGCGAGAATCAGAGGGGGAAACAAAATGGGCGGCAGCAACCCATACATCGAGGAAGTCAAATACAAACCCGCCACGAAGAAATTCAAAGTGACATTTCTTCCCAGCGGCAAGACCATCGAAGTCGACCCGGAGAAAATTCCCTACGGCCACAACGGCCTCCCTGGCAGCATCCTCGACATTTCCGAAGGCATCAAGGCCGGCCTCGATCATGCCTGCGGCGGCGTCTGCGCCTGCTCTACGTGCCACGTCATCGTGAGGGAAGGCCTCGAATCCTGCAACGAAGCCACCGACGCCGAGTTCGACGAATTGGACGAAGCTCCCGGCATCACGCCGAAGTCTCGCCTCGGCTGCCAGACCGTGCCCGACGGCACCACCGATATCGTCGTCGAAATCCCCGAGTGGAACAAGAACTACGCCAAGGAACTGGATCACTGAAAGTTTTCAGTCGTCAGTGTTCGGTTCTCAGTACTCGGTCTGAAATCTAAAAACTCTTTTCAACTTTAAAGTGTTCAGTGCACAGTCGGAAGTGTAAGAATCCTTTCTGTTTTCTCTTGTGACTGACTGCTGATCACCGATAACTGAAAACTTCCTTCAGGAGCCACACATGCCGCCGACATTCGGTTGGGACAATCTCGAAGACATCGCCATCGGCCTAGCCGACAAATTCCCAGACACCGATCCGCTCACCGTCCGCTTCACGGACATGCACAAATGGATCACCGAGCTCCCCGGCTTCTCCGGCGACCCCGCCGCCTCGAATGAGTCCAAGCTCGAAGCCATCCAAATGGCCTGGCACGAAGAATTCCAGGACCGCCAGGCCTAACGAACCCTCGGCCGTGAGACGTCGCGCGGGCCCAGGGAATCTGGCATAATCAGCTTGCACCTGGGGAGGCTGCATCATGAAAAGCATCCCTTTTCTTTTGCTCGCCGGATTTCTGATCCTGGCAAACTCGGTTTCTCTGGCTCAGGCACCGCAGCAACCTCAGCGCGTCCCGGACGGAGGCACACGCGAGGTCCTAATCAGCATTCTCATCCCGTCCTTGCCGAACGCGCCGTTCACCGCCACCGTGAATACCGAATGGATTCGGCAATTGCCGGACGGCAGCACCATCACCCTGAAGAATCACCGTGCCATCGCCCGTGATGCCGCCGGACGTATCTTCCAGGAACGCCGCGCGCTCGTTCCGGACGACGGCAAGGCCCAGTCGGGCGTGACGCAAATCGAGATCAGCGACCCCGTCGCGCACGAACTTTACATTTGCGTGCCCCATGGGAGCACCTGCCAGTTGGAAGTGTTTTCTCCGCCGGAGTCGTTTCCTTACACGCCGCCTGCCAAAGCGCACGTGGCGCAGGGTTCAACGTCGGAATCGGAGGACCTTGGCAAGCAGGCTGTCGGGGGGCTCGAAACGGTCGGCACGCGGGAGACGACCATCATCCCCGCCGGCACCATCGGAAACAACAGCCCTCTCCTGTCCAAGCGGGAGTTTTGGTTTTCGCCCAAGCTTGGGGTCAACCTCATCAGCAAGCGGCAGGATCCTTTATCCGGCACGCAAAACTTCGAAGTTTCGGATATCGCCTTGGGTGATCCTGACGCCAAACTCTTTGAAGTGCCGAGTGGCTTCAGGGTCTTGGACCTGCGAAAGCCCCCGGAGATCTCTTCTCCTTCGGTATCCTCACCTAATTGATCGGGAGTCGAGCGATCTCCCCCACTTTCGATGGCGATTCCTGTCTTAGGAGCACCGCGGCGATTCGAGGATTCGTCTGCCGTGCTTGTCGGCGCACGCCAATTCCCGTATCCTAGAATCGTTCCGTTCCTCGCCCGGTGGCGCTATGGTGCAACGGTTAGCACGTAGCCCTTTCAAGCCTGAAACAGACCACCCGAACACAGCACTTAGCAGTAGAATCAGTGTTTTACATAGGAACCGAGAGCTCACAACAGATGCCAGAAGATGGCCGTTGGGTGCAATTTGGGTGCAATTCGGTACCCAAGCGGTCCAAGGGAATGGTCTGCAAAACCATCATTCGCCGGATTGCAGCCTTCTATCCTAGTGTCAATTATTCACTTCCCGCGACAGTAAGAGTAGACTTACCGGCAACCATCATTATTTCAACTGATGGGTTCTTTCGCTATCAATGGGTAGATGAGGATTCATGCGCCTACTGAGTGTACGAGTACAGGATTTTTGGTGTATAGAGGACTCAACTGAGTTTCCCATAGCCGACGTGACCTGTCTTGTTGGTAAGAATGAATCCGGGAAGACGGCTCTTCTCAAAGCCTTGCACAAATTGAAACCAGATGAAGCGAGTAAGGAACAGTTTGTGCCATCGAGGGATTATCCTAAGCGAAAGTGGCGTCCCGATGTGGCTCCCCCGACCAATCCGCCCGCCATTACAACGACATGGCAACTGGACAATGCAGATGTTGCTGACCTGGAAAAGAAGTTCGGCGTAGGCGTGATTGCTGATCGACCTTTTACTCTCACCAAGGGGTTCGACAACGACCGGCAGTTTTCGATCAAATCGGACGAAGAGGCTGCTGTTAAACACTTAATTGGCGACCTCGGATTGTCAGAAGAAGAGAAGACTGTCTCCGGGGGATTTGAAATCAAATCCATTCAAAAAGCGGTTGCAGAAGCCAAAGAGGTTGGCGTTTCATCGCAAAAGCTGCTCGATACGTTCAAGCAGCGTTTCCCAAACGGAGTGAATCACGCAATAATTCAAGCGGTCGCTGAACGCGTGCCTACATTCCTGTATTTCGATAATTACTTGTCTTTGCCCGGCACTGTATCGGTGGACGATATTGTAAGTCGTAAGGCGCAGAACAAACTAACTGACCGAGATCGGGTCTTTTTGGCGCTTCTTTCTCTCGCTGGAACCACCATCGAGAAGGTTCATAGTGCAGAAACGTATGAAGAGTTTAACTCAAAGTTGCGAGCCGTTTCGAATCAGGTTACCGACCAGATTTTCAAGTATTGGACGCAGAACAAGCATTTAGATGTTGATATTCGCCTCGACCATGCTCGCCCTAAAGACCAACCTCCCTTCAATTCAGGCTGGATATTTCGTACACGTATCGACAACACCCGTCACCGTGCCGATACAAATTTTGATGAACGAAGCAGTGGATTCGTGTGGTTTTTCTCATTTCTCGTTTGGTTCTACCAGCTTAAGCAATTGTATGGCAACAATCTGATAATCCTGCTGGATGAACCGGGGCTGTCCCTTCATGCCAGGGCGCAAGGCGACTTGCTGCGATACATCAGAGAACAACTCCGACCCTACTATCAGGTCATTTATACGACGCATTCTCCGTTTATGATCGATAATGATGATTTTTTGTCGGCACGCACGGTTGAAGATGTTGTTAAGAAAGAGAAAAAGAAAGACGAAGAAATCGAGCACCTGTTGGGGACGAAAGTCAGTGCGGATGTTTTGAGCACAGACCCCGATACTGTTTCACCGTTACAACGGGCGCTCGACTACGAGATCACGCAGACTCTATTTATTGGAAAGCATACGCTTCTGGTTGAGGGGCCATCCGATTTGCTTTATTTGAAGTGGTTTTCAGGTCAGCTAGAAAAAGCGAAAAAGCCAGGGCTGGACTATCGCTGGAACATTTGTGCGGTGCGGGGCATTGATCGAATTCCTGGTTTCGTGTCGTTATTTCGCGGGAATCATCTGCATATTGCGGCGGTCGTAGATGTTCAGGCCGGGCACAAAGCTAAAATTGAGAACGCTAAGAAGATTTTGGAGGACAAACATTTGCTGACGCTCGATGGCTATGCCGGGCAAAATGAAGCGGACATAGAAGACGTGCTAGGTCGAGAATTCTATGCGGCGCTCGTAAACAGAACATACGACCTTCGAGGCAAAGAGAAGTTACCGGCAACAAAACCAGCAGGAGTCTCTGTTCCTGATCGTGTTGTCGAGGAAGTGAAGGCTCATTTTGCTGTGCTTCCACCACGCTTTGAAGAGTTTGACCACATGAAGCCAGCGGAGCATCTTTTTCAAGGCGGCGACGAGGGCTCTAAACTGCCCGGCTTCGAAGATACGCTGGGACGAATGGAGAAGTTGATTGGTGATCTGAATGCGCTCATGTCGTGAGATGGAGCTATATAAATCATGGAGTGGAAGAGGCGAGGGCCACGGTCTTCAATTCCCATACATCGTTTTGAACCTCGCCCCCTTCGAATGAAAATCTTTTGCTGCAATTTGCTCCGAGACGCAGCTCGTGCGGTATGTCACAAATGTTAGGCAAACTTTCTCGCGCAAGTATAGAATCGCGGCCTGAGAAGTGCGCAGCCGGAACGGTCGATGAGGTTAAGGTTTCTTGCTGCGACTATGCAGGCGAAGACGAGTGAGTGCAGTCCATGCGGAGGGCGCTGGAGGTCAACGTGGCGGAAACTGATGACCGTTATCTTGCTGGAGATGAATTTCCCGTGATGGATGGGGAGCGCATGTGTCCGCGTTGCATGTGCTGCTCGGTCAGAGTCGGCAGTTACGATCCGCCGCAGCTACTTCCTGGACCTCGCTTCACATCATTCCAATTCGTTCCGGTAGCCACATCATTACGCGCCGAACCTGATCCCTCGTCGGGATCATCTGAAGCGTGGTATTGCCGTGGCGGGTGCAACGGCAAAGGAGAGCACTCGAAACACTTGAAAGGGTGGCCCGAAAACCTTCCCACGTTTATCGCACACGTGAAAAAGGTCGAGCGTTCGGTGCCTGGAGAACCCAGGGTACCGAGACCATGAGACCTAATTAAGGAACCTCAATTGCCCTCGCGTGCGATGGCAATGAAGCAATGTGTCGCTCCGCTATCCACGAAGCAAGAGAAGCCAACCACATGCCACCCCGATGGCAAAGGAACGCCCGTGTGATCTCCCACTTCTATCGGCGTAATTTGCTGTGCTACTACGCTCCCCTGATCTCGCGCTTGTGCAGGCCGGGGTCGAAACAACAACGCACTCAACAGAACAATTGTGACAACGAGCAATCCGGTACTGATTCTTAATACGAACGTTTTAGGCACGGCTTTCTCCTTTGTCTCTCACTTCGTCTCTGATTTGGAGTTCAACTTTGGTCGAGGAGTTCTTTAGCGCTAAATAAAACTCCAAAAAGTTGATAACGGCTTGCCTGTATTCCTTGGAATATGGCGTCCTACAAGAAGGACAAGTATCCGGAACAGTGCTTCTTGCTTCCAGTTTTAGGGTAACTTGGGTTTGACAATGATCTCTTCCGCAACTCATTAAGAGGCTTTCTATGTCCCGAAGTTCTACAATCGTGACCTGGTACTTGGTCACGGCTTTGCCGCCTGATGATTGATGGCGCTTCCTGGTCCTGGCGGGGGATTCAACTTGAGAACCTCCACAGACTTCAAGATTAAATCTTTCCTAGCGTCCAAGTCTTTTTCCTTAAAGTAACGAACAGCGAGTTCCGCAAGGTCCTGGGCGTAGTCCTCCATCTTTTTCAGAAGGAGATAGTGGTCTCTGCCGATAATCATTTGATGCTCATTCATGTCTGTGGAGGCAATCGCGTTAAGTAGTCCTTGCTTGACACGGTCAAGCTGTTCGTCAGTTACTTCCTCTATTTCCTCGTCGTCAGGGACTTCCGGGGTTTCAATGTTTTCTGGCAACGGCCTGGTTGAAGCCTGCTTATTCTTCTCCGTCATTTGGTCCGTCCGCTCACTTCCACAACGTTAATGTGCCTTCTTTTAGGTCCAAATACATTAGAGCGTTCGTGTCCGTCTCCAGAAGGCCATGCCTCTCGACGCAGTGCTCCCCGAATTCGGCGTAACATTTCTCTGCTGTGTTCCAGCCCTCGACACCAAAGCCCCAATCGCAGTCAGGCGTTCCACATCGAATGATATACGTGCAGGGTGGCACAGGATATCCGTCTAGCATCGTCGTCCTCGCATGTCAGGATGTGCGGGACGCCAGCGGCGTGTTGTAGGATACGTCTCAGCCATTTTCCGCCTCGCTAACACGAGCGGGAATCGGTCAGGGATGCATCGAAGTTCACCGCTTCGGTGCGTCCCGCTATTACCAACGTAGCGCTCGATGATTAGGAAGTCAATAACTGCGGTTCAAGGATATGTCAGCTATGAGCCGGTTTCTTTGGCAAGTCCTGCACGTCTTGCGCATCACGCTTACCTTCATTGGTGGTAGCGCGGTTCTAGGATTCATCGGCTGGCTACTCAAAAGACGGCAGGAAAATTTCGAGGACAAAGTTTTAGCGATGTTTGCTAGCGACCCGCAGCGACAGCTACGCACTGCCAACGGCGTCCATAACGATTATCGAAGGGAACATCTTAAGGACGTGCCCGTGTGGGTGATGATGCCCGACGTGCATACAAATTGGTGGGCCAGGGTGAAATGGCAGATACGAACTATTCCGTATCAAGTCCGCCACATTTGGCGAATGAAGTTCTTCATGCCTAGTTTGAACAAGGTTGAAAAGACGGTGCTGCGGTTGTGGAAGCGTGGGCTTTTGATTCGCGATCAGGCGAAGCCACAATACTACAAACTGAAACCATGATCGTGTTTCGCGGGAATGTTCCGACAAAGCGCCGTCACCCTTCGCTTCCGTCTTTTCTCAATGGTCGCTGCACGCCTTGCTCTTGTAGTTGCATTGTGCGCCCACGGGCTTCCTATTAGCGTCTCTTACCTGAGCTTCGCACTCGGGGCATTTTAGGGCACTCCACAGCGTTCAGTTCGTAGACCCATCCCGCGTCCAGTTCCTCTTTGCCGAGTGGTTGCTTTTGCTGCAATTCCTTTAGCTCCCGGCTCGCCCTCGTTTCACCGAAAACGGGTCCGGACATTGGGATGGGTTGTCCATAATTCAGGTGGTTGTACTTTCGTATCTCGAAACAATGTCTTGAGTCCATGTCTGTCGTTCTTCCCCGATTGTTTGGAGGGCGTTCAGCACGAAGCAAAACCTTACGAGTTGCGGTCGAAGGCGGCCATTATTCATTACAACGAAAACAGTGCCTAAAAAACCCCCGACAAACAGAATAGCCAAAACTCCCCTCAGCACTTCTCCGTCAATCAGCCAACGAATGCCCTGTCTGATGGTGCCAATGAGCGCGACTCCAGAGATGCTCCCCCAGAAAATCGAACCGAGCAGCATGCGCTTATTCACATACACTGCCACACTGTAACTTAAATCACAGAGGTCGGCCAATCCCCCCGTATAACATGCATGTTGCATAGGCTGGCGGATTTTACCACGCTCCCACTGATGCTAGATTGGCGGTTCAAGTCCGCCCGTCCCACCATTTCAAAACCATCATTCGTCGGTTCGAATCCGACCCGCGCCTCCAATAATTTGAGTTCCAGTGCGTCGGGACGGGGCTTTGAGCTAGAGAAGGTCCGGGGATAGAGTTCCCTCGGCTAGATATTTATCTACGTCGCTTAGCACTAATTTAGCGAGTTCCCATGCTTCGGACCTGTTTTTGCCGAGATATGTGATGAAAAAATTTTGAAATCTGATCAGAGAGTCGCGCCTATAAACCTCACAGTCCTCATTTGAACGCTCGCATTTCTCGCACGGCAAAAGGCGTGGTATATCATGCGGACACCTACCACGGACCATCTCAAGTTCACGGGGCTGAACCGCGTGTTTTGAATGACAATCGGGGTTCGGACATTTCCCGCTTGTGTTTTGGTGGAATCGTCCGCAATTTGGACAAATCATTCCCTCTAGCATGCAAATGATTGTACCTCACCATTTCTGCGGAAATAAGGCCGAGATCAGCGTGTTCGTCGGGCTGCGGGAGGACAAAGACCCCGCGACAAGTGGTGAAGGAACAAGTCGGAGACCTTACACGCCTGTGATCTGTCGGTTTATGAAATCCACTTGAACCGTCCGGGTGTCCTCGAATTCTCTTTCTAAACCCAATATCTCGCATCGAAGGACAACACGGACCTTAATCTGGAACTGCCGGGCAGAGCCGAGTTTCTTTGCCGTCCAGCGGTCAACATCCTCCGGGTATCCGGCAAGTTGCCATAATCGCTGCGCTACGTCTTCCTGAGCATCAAACTGAATGGAAATGGGTCTTTGCGCCGGAACGGACCAATTGGCGTTATCGGGCCGAAACGCAGGCTTGCTGACCTTTTCTCCCTGGCTCCACAACGTAATGCATCTGACTTCAACATCGATCTTTGAATGATTCTCTATTTGGATTGTGTAGTTACGGTGGTGCCCATTGTCTGTTTTGATCGAGAGCATGACTGAATCGGCTATTTTCCCGCGTTCTTCATCGCCGATATAGAGTGGCTTTGTCCATTTGGGCAGAATCTCCTGGAGCCGAGCGATAACTTCGTCATTGGTCGTAAACTCGATGGGATTCAATTGGATTTGTTGGCGAACGCCTTCGATGGCGATTCCATGCTGAATGAATAAAGCGACGTGCAAGGGCCGACCAAGTATTTGCTGCATCAGAGTCGCTATTGCTACTTCTTGTTCAATCCAGACAGATGCTCGAATTATTTTGCGGTCCTCGATCTTTCCTCGATGGTGCATTATGACGATGAGGCCGACGGATTCGTATAAACGGCGAAGCACATTCTCGGATAGGGTTTCTAGAGTTGTTTCGTTTTGGGCAAAGTATCCTTCGAAAAGGGTGGTCTTCGTAACGAGTTCGGACACACTTTTGCCCAACTCTTTTTCCTCGTCGGTATACTGTCCACAGGAAATGAAGACTGTTTTCCGCTGCTCTGGCACGCTTGCCAGTCTATCAGGCACAGCCAAGGAGCGATCAGTTTCTTATTATTGACTCCTGACGTATCTTGTTGATAGCGTTTGCTTCATCGAGAGTTTCTTCCAAACATTAGGGTCAGGTTAAAGGAATCATGGGAACCATCAATCCAGCCATCAAAACCTTTTCGACTTGGAAGCGCGTTGCGATCACTAGCTTCTTAACCCTATGAAAAACATCGGACTTAAGCATCCCATACCGAGACGCGCTCACTAGGATTCAACAACAGATCAAGGAGGGCCAGCATATTCAGCCGACTGATGAACGCTCCGATGATGCACATGAGATGTTGAAAGCAGAGTCGAGAATTTGGGCTGATGCTACTCACGAGGTGCTTTCGCAAATCTTCGAGTCCTCAGATATTCCAGGCGATTTTCGTAAGGAAATGCAGTCGAGGATTACCTCTGGCACGATTACAGAGTGGATTAGGGATGAAAGACTTCGTATCTTTCGAGGAGTTACGTTCCTTCGGTCGTTAGAAAAGCGACTCTCACTGTCCCACACAGATGCAAGAAACAAAGACAAATCAAAAATCCCTTTCCCCGTTCTTGCGGCAGTCGCCCACGTGATAGCTGCTAAGTACACGCACGCTAAACTCGACTCCCTGATGACAAGAGCAGGGGTCATTAGCGTCATTCCGCTGGAAGGAAACAAAATCGACCGCGCGAGAGGATGGTTAGAAATTGCCAACTCCGGGGATGAACCACTACAGATTTTGGGAAAAACAATTCAAGAAATGATGGAAATAGACTCATTCGGCATTCTCTCGGCAGAACCTATTGAAACACTCCGCCAAAAGATTGAGGTCGTCCTTCGCAAACATGGGTTGGCATACAGAACGGGTGGAAGTGTGTACAAGTTAGGGGCAGGCACTGTAGCTCGAACTTTGGAACAGATGGCACGTGAGAAAGATTTGGTAGGAGTGCAAACGGAGTTTGACAGAATTCTTGATAACTTAGAGAAGGACCCACCTTCAGCGGTTACAGCTTCGTGTTCACTGCTCGAATCCTTGTTCAAGGTTTATATTGAAGAGGAGGCGTTGACACTGCCTTCTGATGAATCCATCAAGTCTTTGTGGAACGTCGTGCGCAAAGACTTGAAATTTGACCCGGCGGTGCTACAAGATGAAAATCTGCGGAAGATTCTCAGTGGTCTCGCCTCAATCACAGACGGGATAGCGGCTCTACGAACGCACAAGGGGTCGGCGCATGGACATGGAAAGGTCAGTTACACGGTAAAGCCGAGGCATGCCCGACTCGCCGTGCATGCCGCCTCAACTCTCGCAACGTTTTTGCTTGAAACTTGGGATGAGCACAAAATTTAGTTACTTTTTTCGGAAACCAACGTTTTGGGTCAATTCCCATACATCGCTTTGAATCTCGCCGCCTTCGAATGAAAATCTGTTGCTGCCTTTAATTTGGTGTGTATTATTTGGGCGAGTAGCCGCTTGACATAGAATCCACAACAGCGAGGGCCGTTCCATTCGTTCTGGATTCCACCGCGCAAGCCGTTATCCGTTCGCGGCCAGCATTGAACTGACCGACGTGCGGTCGGATAGGCTTCTCGCTGCACGCACCACGAACCTGGGCCTGTTTGGATGCTACGTGCACACCACTGGCCCATTCCCGGCGGGGACAAAGGTCTCGCTGAGGATTACCCACGGCGGCACAAGCCTCGCTGCCTTAGGCAGAGTGGCTCATTGCAATCAAAATTCCGGGATGGGGGTCGCCTTCACCACAATCGAGCCGCTCAGCAAAGCAATTCTGGAGAAGTGGTTGGCGAGCCTGCGAACTGGGTAGTCCCTGGCTGACTGTCCACAAACCTACCCGCTGTCGGGTCAGACGATTGAACCGTTCCCTGGGCTGGAAATAAGGTTGGCTCCTATCCCACCACTAGGATTTATCAGGCCCAGGGCGGAGAATTCTTTTCGTTTCAACTGCCTCAATTGCCGCCAGTTTTCTGTCGATGTGTGGTTGGTTGCGTAGGCGACCTGAATGCAGCAAACAACGCATTCCGGCATGAACCCCACAGGTAGGACAGAATACAGAGCGAAACAACTTGGGCGTCATATCGTTCATTCTCATTTGGACAGGCTACGGCAAAACTTTTTCTAAAACTGTCCGCTTTGGAACACTCCGTACAGCGGCCATTTGGGTGTTTCTATCCAAATGGTCCAGAATCTTACGCAATACCATATCTCGGAGTATCGATTGAATCTGATAACGAGCCACTTGTCAGATACTCATGTCAATCCGGTTGAAAATTCCCCATTGTACCGGGTCGAAAATTCCCTACCTCAGGGAATTACCCGAACAGCAATTAGGGTCTTTTGTCGATTGACGGCTCGATGGGTCATGGGAAGCTACTTGTTAGCTTAAAGGACGCGCTGTGGGGACTCCTCTCCTTTATCGAAGGGGCAAATGATGAACGGTTCTGCCCATCGCCAAAGACCCAATACCAATAAAAGACTTTTCGATGGCAGGCTTGAAAAGCGCCTTGCTACGTCTGTTCCCGTCTACCTCGCAAGTTTTGGAGAACCCCGTGTCCGTGAACGAACGGTTACGGAAAACATCAGTCCCCACGGTGCCAGCGTAATCAGCCAGCGGCCCTGGCGCTCTGGCGAAGAAGCGCTTATTGCCCCCTCGACGGGTGAGTTTCCGCAAGTAGGAACTGTGGTTTATTCCCGGCGCAAAAACGGGGGAGGGCGCTTTTGCCTGGGTGTAGAATTCATGGACCACTCTGTCAAATGGGAGAATTACTCCGTGCCTTAGCGCAGGAAGGGTTAGCTCCGGGGTTAGCTCCCCTGTCGTCTCGTTCCGTCGTGGACTCCTCAATTCTGGTACCGCCTTGAAATCAAGCCGTTTAGGCTTTCCGGACGCCCCGCTAGGGTATCTACCGCGCTCGATTTCCGGGATTCGCCTTCTTGTTAATTAGACGCTCAGGATCATTCTCTTTGAAAAGGCCCTCCTGAAGCTGAAAGGAAACACCATGAAGAGGCAAAAGGCTTTCTCTCTCCTTCAACTGCTAATCGAAGTGGTAATCACTTTGTTCATCGCCGGGATCGTAGTTCCTAGCCTCCTCCGGTCTGATTTGGCCACGAAGGGGGCTTTGGCCGCGGGTTCTCTCCGCACAATCAAGATCGCTGGGATTGCATTCTCGTACACGCACCCAAACGTTGCGTTTGCCATCTTGGGCGCTTTCGTGGGTGCGATGGCAGCATTTGCTATCGATTTTCTTGCCAGTACGCCCAAAAACAAAACCTCTACGCGAACAACTACTCTGCGGGCCGCGTAAACTCTTCTGGGATTTGTGGAGCGAGAAGAGATTCTAGCGACCAGCCATTTTCTGGGCCATGTGCATCACGAGCTTGCGGTCATTCTCGGCAGCTTTGCCTAAATGTCTGCGGAGTTTGCTCAAATACCGCGCATCCTTGCCTGAGTTACCCCATACGTTTTCGTCAGATGACTTGCGCTTGAGCAGATTCGGTACTTGAGGCGGCTCTTCGCCATCGTAGAAAAGTTGATAGAGTGGGCATTCGAGAGCGCGAGCCAGCTTTTCCAACGTTTCGATGGCCGGGACAGTGTGGCCATTCTCGACGCGAGAGATATAGCACCGGAGAAGACCCGTTCTCTTTTCGATGTCACCTTGGGAGAGTTTCTTGTCCTCGCGGAGTGCGCGAAGGCGATCACCAATAATCATGGATGTTCTCCTCGGAACAGATGCAAACGTGTTTACTGCCCCTAGATAATCCCAGATATGTATTCATGTCAACCGCAGAGGAGTTGGTTGGCGAGGAGAAGGGCTCCCTTCATCAGGGAGCCCCCTGAAGCGCAATTTGATTATTGGTTCCGTCTAAACGAGGAAAACGGATTGCGCCCCAAACATTCCTGATATATTGGGTTGCATTGACGGAATGTACTGAAATAAAGGAAATCTTGGTTGGGAAACCAAGCAAGAACGACGGATTCACCGTCGCTGATATTGCCATTGGCTTCACGACGGCGATGATCGCTATAAATAAATAAATAAAAAAAAAGAAAGGAAAAAAAAAGGCAGTCAGTCGTTCCGCGGTGACCTGGCCGAACATTTGGCCGGAATCATAAGGAGAGTAAATGTGGTGCGCATTGAGCGGTATAATTGCGCCTTCTACAGATGGCAGACCTGATCGCGTGGCAGTGGTTCACAGATCATAAGCGCAGAATGGAACGAAAGAGACCGGAGCCACGTAAGGATTGCTTTGAACTGATGCACGACGGACCATTTCACGCACTGCGTTACGAAGGCCACATGCTCAAAACAATCGCTGGTACAGTGTTGCGTGGCAAGTATCCTTTAACCTACGCAGAGGAGCGCCCACTATGAAACGGATAGCAATGGTCTTCACGGTAGTCGCACTGCTCGCAATCATCGGCTGGCAGCAATATCAGATTCATCAGATGAAGCTGGAAATCGCCAAACTGGATAGAACAGCGGCAGACACGGTTCAATTGTTGAGCATGCAGAATACGCTCAACAATTTGTTCGGGATTCTTCTTCCTGGTGGTGTCGATCCCATAAACAAGTTGATGTCCGATAGGCTAAACAAATTCGATTACTATCCTAGCCGAGAAGAAAGAGAAAAGAGTAAAGCAAGATAAATCGGAGTTTGAATAGTTTGATGACCTGCAAAACCGTTGAAGATATTGACGCTAGTCTGCCCGCCATCCATATTTTTCCTGTGGATTCGCCATGTGTAATGAATAGTCCAAGCCCGAAGCCTGCAAGCTCCCGAGCCGGGCATACCAATTGTTCAAGTCGAATCTATCTCTCAGCGGGACCCGAACCCCGACCCTAACGCCCGTAGCAACTACTGGCATCAGGTCTGGTCATGCCGGGAGGCGAGGTACCGGACGACGTATAGGCCCGTGAAATGACAGAGGAGAGAAAGTTCGCCATCCTGTTCGCTGCGACGATTCTTGCTGCGCGGAAGCTCATCGACTTGGACCCGGATAAACCGAACATGGCGAAGGGATTTTTCGTGGACCGCGCCATCGATGATGCTGTGTTCATACTGGAACGGATCGATGTGCGATGACCTGTGGTTGTGACGTCATTTACAGCCAAGACAGATTCGACGTTTTACTGTCACAGCTCGGAAAACCTACCACGCGCATCGTTTGTGTTGCAATCGGGGCGCTCCGCAACTCTTTGCCAGCCTGTAACTTCTACGTGCAAACATTCGGGCACGGGGCGCGATTCTAGCCCCGCAAGTGTTGTTTCGAAATAGCCTGGTTGGGAAAGCAAGCAAGACTTAATTTTTTCAGAAAGTCCGGCTGGTGGAAGCCAGAATATCGGCACTGTTGGAGCGCGACCAGGCAGAAAGTGAACCTCACCAATAATCAGATTGCGCTCCGAGGGGCTGCCTACGCGGGGCCCCTTTCCACTCTGGCAACGACGACACCTAGACTTGTCTGACTCTTTTCTGCCCATCCGCTTCTTCCAACTACTGGAATCAAGAAGCTCGCGGCGCTAATTGTTCCCATCTCAATAGCAAATTCCCGTAACGGTTTGGAAACATTGCCGCCCTCCACCCAAAATTGTCCTGTCCCGGGCCTCCGGCCCGTCTCGTTTAGTACTCACAGTTCTTTCCTCAAGTGATTACCCGATTCACTTTTAAGGGATTCTGCGGATTGACGACCGCATGACATTGCAATAGGGTCCGCTACGCCGTCATTACGTTATTAGGCGGTAACTAACGGCCTCCACGGTTCTACCGGATATCTAGAACGGTCCGTGGACTGTGCCTCGGAGGCTCCTCAGATGAAGGCAGCAATTCAGCACCTCGTTCGCTCCCGTCGCAAGGACACCCAACGTTTTGTCGCCTCATCGATGTTGGATATGCGCCGTTACCTCGACAGACTCTTGCTGTTTGCTTGCGTGCTGCTCGTGGCGGCCCTTTGGCTGCTGGCTGTACCGGTTATGTGGGCGCAAGATTTCCAACGCGGCTTTGTGCCATATCAGTCTTATGAATCGTTCGCTTTCGATTCCGTGAATCTCTCCAGCGGAAATCTACTGTTGGACATCCCCATCGTCTCATTTCCCCAGCGCGGCACTCTGCATCCCTTCTCGCTCTCCCTTCGCTACAACAATCCGCACTGGTGGGGAACGTATCAATCAACTTGTACTTCTAACTCGTGCACTACATGGATTACGGACGGTAGGTCTGTACACATCGTGCGGGACAATACATATGCTTTGATAGGATATAGCGATAATGTTGGCACCCCTGACTATCCTGTCTACGTTGGAGCCAGCCACGTCGTTGACAACAGTGGTGCTCATCACGTCCTGGAAGCAATTAGCAATGACGCAACTGGAGTGTCGGCAACCATTGATGGCACTGAACTGATAGTGAATACTCAGTTGTCGTCTGGCTTAATAGACTCTGACGGGATGAAACACTCAACGCTATGGTTCCAGACTTCAGCCGATCCTGCCGCCGGAGGTGGCGACCCCACGGTTCTTATAATGAACGGGTTCGGGGATACCACAGTGGACCCAAATGGGAACGCCATCACCCCACAATTTTACGCACCACCCGGCGGGGATCGTTACTATGTCAACAATTGGATCGATTCTTTAGGCAGATTCATTCCTGCGCCTCGTCAGCCGTTGCCAAACAGCTATGGCTATCCTCCGCTCGGCAACCCTTTTTGCGAAACTTTGAACTTTCCAGGGATTAACGGTGGAACAGCTCCGATAACATTCTGCTATACCAGAATCCAAGTTCTGTCGAGCTTCCCGGCCGGGACGGGCATCAACGCAGCGATTTCCCCCCTAGCGTTAACGAGTGTGACACTTCCCAACGGAACGCAATGGAAGTTTGACTTCGACAACTTCGGGTATTTGTCGGCTATAACCCTTCCTACCGGCGGCAAAATCTCATACACATGGACGTATTCTTACGGGTGCTCTAGGAACTTGGCGAATCTTGCGCAAGGTTGGTCGCCCGGCTCGTTCTCTTGTGAGCGCGTGATTTCGACTCGATCATTTGACGCCAATGATGGCTCCGGGCCCAAGACCTGGCTTTACTCCTTGCCACCAACTGCTGGCGGCGGACCTACAGTCATTACTGTAACCGATCCCGGGGGCAACGATACAGTCCACACTTTTGGCTTTCCAAATCCACAAATTGTTGCCTCCTCTTGGTACGAATTGAAGACTCGGTCCTATAGCGGTCCCCAAGCCAATAACAATCTGATAAAAACAATAGACACGCAATACGGCATTTCGCCTTTTGGTGGTTGGAGAGCCTATTCTCCCGCATTGAGTAACTGTACTGACGTTAATCCAAATTCGAATTTTACTCCAGATGACACTTATGCGAATATCAGTGGCGATTTAGCTGGTGCTTTCCCTACGTTTACTACGACCACTTGGCCAAACGGTCAGGTCAGTCAAACGAAGCTGGTTTATGATTCCGGCTCCTCATATTGGATAGCCGCCGCTCATGGTTCTTTTGGGGGTTATTCCTGCCCCCTAATCTACGGGAAGCAAGTCCAGAAATTTGAGTACGACTACGGCTCGGGTGCCCCCGGCCCACTTCTGCGCCAAACGAACACTCAATACCTCTGGCAAACGAACAGCAATTATCTGAACGCCGATTTCCTCAACCTGGTTTCTTCCACGACCATACTCGGCCCCAGCGGCCTCCAAGCGGCTTCCACGACATTTGCCTACGACGAGACGACCAATGGAAGCCCGAATTGCCTCTGCGGTAACTCGACTTCGGTTACGCAGTGGCTCAATGGCGGTACTTCACCCAAAATCCAACACGCTTACAATTCGCAGGGCATGCGAACTAAAGCTTTTGACGCCAACTTGAATGTGACACAATTTGGATACGATTCGACCGGCGCGTTTCTTAGCCAGATCACATATCCACCGACGAATGGCGTCCAGCACGTCGAGACGTTTGCCTTCGACTCAAACACCGGACTGATAACGTCCCACACGGACCAGAACCAACAAACAACCTCCTACGGCTACGACGTGATGCGCAGACTCACGAGCGTCACCTATCCGCCGGGCGGTGGCTCCGAAACCTATTCCTACAACGACAGCACTCCCAATCCAAGCTTCACTTACACGAAGCAAATCAATTCAAGTACCAATTACGTCCAGATTGGCGTCGTCGATGGGTTCGGTCGTCCGATTCGCACGCAACTACAGTCCGACCCTGGTGGCGTGACCTATGCCGACACGACCTATGACGCCCTCCATCGTGTCGCTACGGTCAGCAATCCACATCGCACAGCGGCTTCGTCCACAGACGGCACGACCAGTTACATCTATGACGCGCTGGGCCGGACGTGCGTGGTCATTCCTCCCGACGGCACCACTGTGCCCGGTAATACTTGCCCGTCTTCTCAGCCTGCAAATGATGTTTTCACGAGCTATACGGGGAGTACGGTGACGGTGACCGATCAAGCGGGCAAATCACGCAAGACCGTCACAGATGGACTCGGCCGTCTTACGCAAGTCTTCGAAGACCCCGCTGGCCTCAACTACGAAACCGACTACACATATGACGTGCTCGATAACCTTCTGACGGTCAACCAGAAAGGCGGGTCCACAGACTCCGCCAATTGGCGCACTCGCACGTTCGCCTATGATTCCCTCTCCCGTTTGGTTTGCGCCAGTAATCCTGAGAGTTCGTCTGCCGCCTGCCCCGCTACCGCCACGTCAAGCTACACAACCGGCACAACTGGGTACGCCTATGATGCAAACGGCAATCTTTCCACCAAGACTGCCCTCGCGCCGAATCAGACCGGCACAGCCACGGTCATCACCAGCTATTCTTACGACGCCCTCAACCGCCTTATCCAAAAAGGCTACAATGACAGCGGCTTCACACCTAACATCCAGTACGGCTTTGACGGCGTCGCCCTCGCCGGCTGCGCCACGCCGCCGCCGACATTGACGGACAGCAACCCGAAGGGTCGCCGCACTGCCATGTGCGACGGGGCGGGAGCCGAATCTTGGAGTCACGACGCGATGGGACGCGTCCTCACCGATGCGCGAACCACCAACAGCCTGACCAAGAGCACCATTTATGCGTATTCGCCGTATCTGGACGGTTCCATCAACACCATCACGTACCCAAGTGGCCGCACACTCACCTATTCGACAGGAGGCGCAGAGCGGCTTCTTTCCGTCCAGGATAATTCCACTAGCGTGTATTACGCGAGTAGCGTCCTCTACGCTCCACAAGGAGCGCTATCGTCCCTGACGAACGGGCCGAACTTGAATTCGACGCACATTTACAACAGCCGCTTGCAACCCTGCTGGCTCTACACCACCACAGGCACGGCACTGGCCACCAACACAACGTGTACCGGCACCGCTGCGACCGGCAACATTCTCGACTTCAAGTATAACTTCAACTTGGGTGTGTCCAACAACGGCAACGTCATGGGCATCAGCAACAATCGAGACACCACGCGCAGCGTAACGTCCACCTACGACTCCCTCAACCGCATCTCTTCCGCGCTGACGACTTCGACGCACTCCACCAGCCCCGCCAACTGCTGGGGCGAAACCTACAGCGCGGACGCCTGGGGCAACCTCCAATCCATCGCCGCCACCACCAACTCGAACTATACGGGCTGCTCGCAGGAGAGCGGCTTCGATTTCACTAACTTCATCGGGACCAACAATCGCATCACATATACTGGCTATGGCTACGACGCTCCCGGAAACCTCAACAGCGGCTCCGGCGTATCCGGTATCTCCTACAACGCCGAGAACGAGCTCGTCACCGCCGCTGGAGTCGCCTATAAATACGACGGCGATGACAAGCGGGTCCAGAAATCAAGCGGCACGCTCTACTGGTATGGCGTCGGCACGGATGCTCTTGACGAAACCGACCTATCAGGCAACCTCTCCAACGAATACGTTTACTTCGGGAGCCGCATCGCACGACGCGACCCTTCCAATAACGTCTTCTATTACTTCGCCGACCACGTCGGCACGTCCCGCACCATCGCCGAGGTCGCAGCCGGGCAATCCACCGCCACACTCTGCTATGACGCCGACTTCTATCCCTTCGGTGTCGAGCGCACACCCATCGTCAACACCTGCTCCCAAAACTACAAGTTCACCGGCAAAGAACGCGATATCGAGAGTGCCCTTGATAACTTTGGAGCTAGGTACGACAGTTCTTGGCTTGGTAGGTTTATGTCGCCGGACCCGTTCAGCCGTGCTGGACTGCCCCTTGACACGCAGGACCCGCAGAGTTGGAACGCGTACGCGTACGTGCGCAACAACCCGCTAAATCTCACTGATCCGGATGGGACAAATTACCTTGTTTGCGAGCAGAATGAAAAGGGCGTAGAGAACTGCGCCGACCTCACCAATGAGCAGTACCAGCAATTCCTCAAAGACAACCCAAATCTCCGTGTTACGCCTAGCGGAGACATCATCACCATCAACAAAAACGGAACCGAGAAAAAGACCGGCTCAGAGACCTACTACAACGAGAATGATGTGGCGGCAGCGAAGACGATAACGCAATGGGGTCCAGTGATCGAAGCCGCAGGTCTTGCCGAACTGATAATCCTCGGCCCGGAACTGGGACCTGCTTTGCTCGGAGCCACGCCCGAGATTGAATTGACCGGGATTGGGTTGGGTGCCGGAGGCCTCGCAATTGGGAAGATGGGCGATTTGAATGCGCCGGACGCCCTTAATCCAGGCGAGTATACTCTCCCTGGTAAGGGAATGCCCAATAAGGGAAGTCCCAAGGCCAACTGGGAGCAGAACGCCAGCATGTTGCGCTTCGAGATGAGTAAGGGTAAGCCGATCCGTGACGTTTCAGCAGGAAAGCCCGGAAGTGAAAGCGGCTTCTTGCGGGCCGAGCGAAATCTACTCCGAGACCGTGGATGGACACAGAGGGGCGACTACTGGTATCCGCCGCACAAGTAGGAGAGCGACATGCTTAACAAAGAACCGGAGCTAGAACGAGCACAACTAGGCTTTAAGGATACAGTGCTGTCCAACTTCAAATTCCTCGGCGATTTCGGCCTGCGCCCCATGGAAGAAAAAGTGACCTTTGTTCGATACGAGTCTTCGGAGGTTTTTCTGAATGTCTATCATGGCCGAGCCTCGTACGAATTAGGCGTAGAAATCGGCAGGCTAAAGGTGCCGGAGTCGAAGGTGTCGATCTTCGACGTTGTTCGCTGGGCCGGTGCCGAGCAAGCAGAGGGCTTCGGAAAGCATGTAATGTTCCAGGTTAGTTCCCGAGAAGGTGTGCAGGAGTTCGTGCCGAAGCTCGCGGCGCTAGTCAAAAAGTACGCGATTCCGCTACTCCGGGGTGACGAGAGTGCCTACGGTTCAGCTCTGGAGTTTCGCGCAAAGCAGTACGCAGATGAGGTGAAGCAAGGAAACTTAAACGTCGTGCGCGGCAAAGCGGAAGAGGCGTGGCATGCGAAGGACTACGCACAAGTCGTCGAGCGGTACGGCCCCGTGCGCGAGGAGCTGACGGAAGTCGAAACCAAGAAGCTCGCCTATGCCGAGCAGCAGGTTCTAGCCGCCGAGGGTGTTGGTTCCCGCTTTCCCTCAAAGAAGAAGCGGTAGCCAACTCACCCCCTGGCTCCATACAACACTCGAATCGCCTGGCAGCTTAACTTGTCCACGTAGCCGTGGAGCGAGTTGTGGCGGGTTGGATGACGGCGTCGGCTCCTTCTACCGAGTAGTTGCCGGTTCTGCTCTAGTTGATGGGTAAGCGTCAGTGGCAGACCGTCTTGACGCCCTGGTTCACCGAAATCCTTCCTAGAGTTTTTGATTGTTGCCTAGTCCAAGTCGGGTAGTTCGTCTCGAGAGATCAGCAGATGGATCGATCGGGCCTGCCCGGGCGTT
>WNFS01001485.1_pt1 | contig 24447 bp, 25 predicted proteins | sample 5400141 | NCBI WGS metagenome assembly WNFS01 (sample SAMN13153358, study PRJNA577476) | soil metagenome | isolation source: 60 cm saprolite under Madrone tree | place: USA:California | collected 2016-06-14
TCTGCGCCCAGAGGCTTGCTGCTGGACGAGCCTTTCGGCCGTCTCGATTCGCGGCTGCGCGACCAGTTCCGCCAATTGGTCTTCGATCGGGCTCGGGCCCGGCGTCTGCCCGTGCTGATGGTTACCCATGATCGGGAAGATGCCCAAGAAGCTCGTGGCAAAATTGTCACAGTTGGAGAGGACTTAGCGTACAAGTCCACGGAATAGCTTGCCTACTTTGACTTTGGGGGGGGCCGTGCCTAATATCCTTTCTATCTGGGCTCGCGGATGCATATAAGTTTCGGGTTCAGGGCTCGGCGGGGGGCTCGCCGGGATTTTCCATGAGGACTGTCGCGGGGCAGTGCTCGATAGTTCGCCGGCAACGGTGATTTCAAGTTAATTTAAGAGGGGTCATGATGATGAATATGAAGGTTCTCGGCGCCGTTGCGGCCCTTGCCCTGTTGGCCGGCTGCACCAGCAATATCGACAATGTGGCGGCGACAAAGGGTACGGGGTCTCCGTTCACCCAGGCGTTGACCACTGAGTACCAAGCCTATGTCGCAGAAGAGAAAAGCGAATACGATTGGGGCAATGCCGATCACTTCGCTCAGAAGGGCCTGTTGGCAGCCGGGGGCGCCAATGTCGAGCCGGAAGATCCGGCCAACTGGGGCGATGGTTTTCCTGGCTCCCTTCTTGGCCATGGCATCCCGGCCGACAAGCTGTCTGAGCTGGCTGCGGCCCGCACGCGCCTGATGACGGCGCTGAACAGCGGTGCCCGCGACGCAAAGCCGCAGGATGCGGCGAGGGCCCAGGCTCGTTTCGACTGCTGGGTTGAGGAGCAGGACGAGAATTGGGAAGACGACAAGATCGCGGCCTGCAAGAACGACTTCATGGCGGCCATGGACGCTCTCGAGAAGAAGGAGATGGCCGCGGCGCCGGCCGCGCCGGCCAACTACACGGTCTACTTCGACTTCGACAAGTCCGTGATCAACCCGGCCGGCCAGGCGGTCATCAACGACGTGCTCGCCGACGCGGCCAAGCATGCGCCATCGTCCATATCGGCTACCGGTCACACCGATCTCGCCGGTCCGGCCGATTACAACATGGCTCTCTCGCTGCGTCGTGCCGATGCGGTTCGTTCTGCCCTGATCACCGGTGGCATCCCCGCCGACAAGATCACGGTAGCGGGCCGTGGCATGAGCGAGCCTGCAGTGCCGACCGCACTTGGTGTTCGCAACGCGAAGAATCGTCGCGTCGAAATCATCCTGCAGCCGTAATCGCAGCCTGATACGACGAGAAGCCTAACCCAAGAAGCGGCGCCGACCCTGTCGGCGCCGCTTTTCTTTCGCGGCGAATTTCATCTCGCTGGGCCGGTCGGTCATCCCGCTCTCATGGTTCGACAAACTCACCATGAGGGTTCGTCCATGGACCTCATGGTGAGCCCGTCGGAGGATCGCTCGGCTGGACAGTCCGCCGACGCAGGCTAGAATGGCCCTATGTACCGCGAGACCACGAACGACATCACCATCACGGTGAAGCCCTATTATCTCGAGGATCAATCCTCGCCCGATCAATCCCATTATGTCTGGGCCTATCACGTGCGCATCGAAAACAACGGCGAGCGCACGGTGCAGCTGCGCAATCGCTACTGGCGCATCACCGATTCCCTCGGCCGCGTGCAGGAAGTTCGCGGCGCCGGCGTAGTGGGGGAGCAGCCGACGCTGCGCCCCGGCGACAGTTTCGAATATACCAGCGGCACGCCGCTGCCCACGCCCTCGGGCATCATGGGCGGCACGTATCAGATGGAAGCGAGCGAGACGGGTGAGCGCTTCGAAGTCACAATCCCCAGCTTCTCCCTCGATAGTCCCCACCAGCCTAGCAGGTTGAATTGATGGCTTCCGCCCGCAAGCTCGAATCGGCCAAGTCAAAAACCGGCAAACCCAAGCCTCGTACCATGGCATTGGTGGAAAAGCAGCCCGCCCGTGCCGCCAAGAAAAAGCCCTCGCGCAGCGAGGCGGAAGAGGCGGTGCGCACGCTCATCCGGTGGGCCGGCGACGACCCAATGCGAGAGGGGCTGGTTGGCACTCCCGGCCGGGTGGCCCGCGCCTTTGAGGAATTCTTTGCCGGCTACGACGAAGACCCCGTGGCCCTGCTGCAGCGCACATTCGAGGAAACGGACGGCTATGATGAGATGGTGGTGCTGCGCGACATCCGCTTCGAGTCGCATTGCGAACACCACATGGTGCCCATCATCGGCCGCGCCCATATCGCCTATCTGCCCCGCCGGCGCGTGATCGGCATTTCCAAACTCGCCCGCGTGCTGGAGGTCTACAGCCACCGGCTCCAGATCCAGGAAAAGCTGACGGCCCAGATCGCCAATACCATCAATGACGTGCTCCAGCCCAAGGGCGTGGGCGTCGTCATGGACGCATCCCATCAATGCATGACGACGCGCGGCGTCCACAGGCCGGGAATGAGCATGGTCACAAGCCATATGCTGGGCACTTTCCGCTCCGACCCGCGTACGCGACGGGAGTTTCTGGCCATCATCTCCAGCCCTGCCACCGTGCAGCTCGGCAACGTATGAGCGTGGCGAGCCCACCGGCGAAGGTGGAGCGCGCAAAGGTGGGATCGGCGAAGGGCCCGCACTTCACCGCGCGCGAGATGCTGGCGCGCCTCGTCGCGTTCGACACCACCTCGGCCAAATCCAATCTGGCGCTCATCGATTTCGTGCGCGATTACCTCGGCGCCCATGGCGTCGAGAGCCGGCTGGTTTTCGACGACCAGCGCGACAAGGCCAATCTCTATGCCAGCCTTGGCCCCGGCGGGCCAGGCGGCGTCGTGCTTTCCGGCCATACGGACGTCGTGCCGGTGGCGGGCCAGCCCTGGTCCAGCGATCCCTTCGCCCTGCGAGAATCCGACGGGCGCCTCTACGGCCGCGGCACTTGCGACATGAAGGGCTTCATCGCGCTGGCGCTTTGCCGGGTGCCGGAGATGCAAGCTAAGGGCCTGAAGCGTCCAATCCATATCGCGCTGAGTTACGACGAGGAGCTGGGTTGCCTCGGCGCGCCTCGTCTCCTTGCCGATATCCGGGCCAATCTGCCCCTGCCCGAGATCGCCATCGTCGGCGAGCCGACGCGCCTCAAGCTCGGCAATCGGCACAAGGGTTGCTACGGCTTCGATCTGGCGATCACCGGCCGCGACGGGCATTCCAGCGCCACCCAGCGCGGCGTCAACGCCATCAGTCATGCCGCCGAGGCAATCGGATATCTGGACGATCTGGCGCAGCGCTTCCGCCGCGAGGGTCCCTTCGATCCCGGTTTCGACCCGCCTTATACCACCGTCAACGTCGGCGAGATCGCCGGCGGCACCGCGGTCAACATCATCGCGCGCGCCTGCAAGGTGGCCTGGGAGTTTCGCCCCATTCCGGCAGTGAATCCGAAAACGGTGATCGCCGAGGTCGAGCGCTACCTGAGCCAGGATCTGCTGCCCCGCATGCGGGCCCGCGCGCCGGAGGCGGCGGCGGTCTTGAGCGAAAACTGTGTCGTGCCGCCGCTCGTCGCCCGGCCGGGTTCGCCCGCCGAAGCGCTTGCCCGCCGCCTGACCGGTGCCAACGACACGATCGGGCTGGCTTTCGGCACCGAGGCCGGCCAATTCCAGGAGATCGGCATCGATGCCATCGTCTGCGGGCCCGGCAGCATCGAGCAGGCCCACCAGCCCGACGAATTCATCGAGCTATCCCAATTCGCCGAGGGCGAAGCCTTTTTGCGCCGCCTGATCGATTGGGCGACGGCGGGCTGACGGCCCAACCCGCCATCGAAGGGGCCGCCGATGTCCCCATCTCACCGATGGGAAAACCACCATGCACTCCAAGTCTTCCGGCTTGCTCCAAAGGAGGCGTGGATACTCGGGCTCGGCCTACGGCCGCCCAGGGCATGACAGCAGAGAAAACCAGCAACCTGAGCGGTGACTCGGCGATTCGCTAATGTAGATAGGCACCCATGTAGAGGGGGATGCTTTTTTCCAGCGAGGCGTTGAGATCGTTCATCGCCTGCTCGTTCATGTCGAACCAGACGCGTTCGCGGTCGTTGAGCGTCGCATCAGCGGCCACGGTGCGGCTGCGCGTGGCATTGGCTCTGACGGTCGCCGTCACCTGGCCCGCCGGATCGATGATCTGCAGGCGCAAGGCGATGTTCAAGTCATAGCGCTCCGACTGCGGTATGGTGAAGTCGCCGAAGAGGCCGCTGCCCTGATCGCCCGCAAGGTGAACCTCCACCGCATCGGCGCGCAGCACCGTATAGACGGCGCGCCCCGTACCGCCGAGGGCCTGCAACCGGTCGTGGCCCCATTGTTCGGCCGTGGCGGCGGGGGATACCGGAAAATTCTGTTCGACGTTGGGCGGGGCCAGCGGCGGGCGATATTCATCGACAACATCGACGCGGGCAACTGCGAGCCGGAAGGGCGGCAGGTGGCCGTAGGTCAGCTTGGGGAAGGGTTCGCGCGAGGGCGGCGTGTCGCAGGCGCTGAGGCCGCAAAGCGCGAACAGCAGCAGCAATGTCACGGATTTGCGAATCATCGGTGCTACCTCGTCGAGCCTGGCGGCGAATTCAAGCAACGCTAAAAGTGGTGCCGCGCGATGCCTCGGTCAAGCGGCGAAGCTTGCCAGACTCTCGCGATCGAAGCGGTATCTGCGGTTGCAGAATTCGCAGGTGATTACCGCTTCGCCCTCCGCCTGAAGCGCAGTCAGCTCATCGACCGGCATGGACCGCAGCACCAATTCGACCCGTTCGCGCGAACAGCGGCAACCCGCCTTCAACGCCTGATCGCGGAAGACCCGCACGCCGTCCTCATGGAACAGGCGATAGAGCAGGGCATCGGGGGCGAGCGCGGCATCGGTCAACTCGGCACTGCGCACGCTGGCCATGAAGGCCAGCGCCCGGCGCCAACCGTCATCGGCCGCCTCGGCTTCCATACTGTCCTCGGGCGGCGGCAGGCGCTGCAGCATCAGGGCGCCGGCGCGCCAATGCCCGCCGGTTTCGCTGACGGCCAAGCGCAGCGCACATTGGAGCTGCTCCGACTGGCGGAAGTAGTGATGGACGCAATCGGCCAATGTGGCGCCGGCCAGATCGACGATGCCCTGATAGCGATCGGTGAAATCGCCCTGGTCGACGGTAAAGGCCAGATGTCCGGCGCCCAGCAGGCGGGGCACGGAAGCCTCGGTCTCGGCCGGCAACCGCTCGGCATCGAACTGGGCATAGGCGCGCATGGCGCCGGCGCTGGTGACATCGGCCACCATCAGGCGGATCGGTCCGTCGCCGGAAGTCTGCAGGGTGAAGACGCCCTCGTATTTAAGGGCCCCGGCCAGAAGCGCGGCCAGCGTCAGCATTTCGGCCAGCATGCGGGCGACGGGTGCGGGGTAATCGTGGCGATGCAGGATCTCGTCGGCCAGCGATCCCAGGCGGACCAGCCGCCCGCGCAGGCCCTGCGCCTCGATCTGGAAGGGCAGTATCAGGTCGTCGGCGATCATGGAATCGATCAGTGGCCGGCCAGGCACCAATAGAGGATGCCCTTCTGCGCATGCAGGCGGTTTTCCGCCTCGTCCCAGACGACGGATTGCGGTCCGTCGATGACGCTCGCCGTCACCTCCTCGCCCCGATGGGCCGGCAGGCAATGCATGAAAATGGCGTCGCGCTTGGCGAGCGACATCACCCGCTCATCCACCTGATAGGATTTCAACAGATTGTGCCGGCCGCCGCTGTCCTTGTCGCCCATCGAGATCCAGGTGTCGGTGACCACGCAATCGGCATCGGATACCGCGGCATCGACATCGCTGGTCACTTGTATTGTGGCGCCGCGCGAGCGCGCCCAATCGACCACGCCCCTGGGAGGGCTCAGTTCCGCCGGACAGGCAAGGTGAAGAGCGAAGCCGAAGCGTTCGGCGGCATGAATCCAGGATGTGGCCATGTTGTTGCCGTCGCCGCTCCAGGTCACCTTGCGTCCCAGGATGGGGCCGCGATGCTCCTCGAAGGTCATCACATCGGCCATCAACTGGCAGGGATGGGTGCGATCGGTGAGCCCGTTGATGACCGGCACGGTTGCATGCTCGGTCAGCTCGCGCAGCTTCTCCTCGTTGGTGGTGCGCAGCATGATGACGTCGACATAGCGGGAGAGCACGCGGGCCGTATCGGCCACGGTTTCGCCGCGCCCGAGTTGCGAGCTCTCGCGCTCCAGCGCGATGACCTCGCCGCCCAGCTGGCGCATGCCGACCTCGAAGGAGACGCGGGTGCGGGTCGAGGGCTTCTCGAAGATCATGGCCAGCGCCTTGCCGGCGAGCGGCTTGGCGTCGCCGGCCGGCGGGCGGTGTGCCTTGAAGGCGACGCCGAGATCGAGGATCTTGCGTAACTCTTCGTTGGGCAGCCGATCCAGGTCGAGGAAGTGGCGCGGCGCCATTCACGCCACCTGCCAGGCCGCCACGGTGTGCTCGAGAATGCCAAGGCCTTCCTCGATATGGCTGTCGTCGATGATGAGCGGCGGCAGCAGGCGCACCACATTGTCCCCGGCGCCGGCGGTCAGCATCCGGTTGGCGCGCAGTCGCGCGACGACATCGGTATTGGGCACGCGGCATTTGAAGCCGATCATCAGGCCCTCGCCGCGCACCTCCTCGATCAGATCGGGATGGCGTCGGGCAAATTCCTCCAGCTTGGCGCGCAGTCTGCCCGCCACGCGCTGAACCTGTTCCAGGAACCCGTCGGCCAGCAGTACGTCCAGCACCGCATTGCCTACCGCCACGGCCAGCGGATTGCCGCCGAAGGTGCTGCCATGGCTTCCCGCGGTCAGCGCGCGGGCCGCCTTCTCCTTGGCCAGACAAGCGCCTATGGGAAACCCGCCGCCCAGCCCCTTGGCCGTGGCCACGATGTCGGGTTCGACCTCTGCCCATTGATGGGCGAAGAGTTTGCCCGTGCGCCCCATGCCGCATTGCACTTCGTCGAAGAACAGCAACAGCCCGAATTCGTCGGCCACCGCGCGTAGGGCCCGCAGATAATCGATGGAGGCCTTCTTCATGCCGCCCTCGCCCTGAACCGGCTCGATCAGGATCGCCGCCGTCTCGGCGGTGATGGCGTTGCGCAGCTCGTTCATATTGCCATAAGCCACATGGTCGAAGCCGTCGACCGCGGGACCGAATCCCGCCAGATGTTTTTCCTGCCCGCCGGCGGCGATCGTGGCGAGCGTCCGGCCATGGAAGGCGCCATGGCAGCAGATGACGCGATAGCGCCTGGGATCGCCGAAGTCGTCCTGGTATTTGCGCAGCATCTTAAGGCCGCATTCGATGGCCTCGGCGCCGGAGTTGGTGAAGAAGACGCTGTCGGCGAAACTGTTGGCAATCAGGCGTTCGGCCAGGCGGGTCTGGCCCGGAATCTGGAACAGGTTGGATGTGTGCCAGAGCTTGCCGGCCTGTTCGGTCAATGCCGCCACCAGATGGGGATGGGCATGGCCCAGGGCCGTCACCGCGATGCCCGAGGCGAAGTCGAGATAGCGGCCGCCGTCGCTGGCAAAGAGATAGGCGCCCTCGCCGCGCTCGAAGGCGATGTCGGCGCGGGCATATGTGGGCATCACCGCCGGGATCATGGGCGCATCTCCGCCAAAAAAGGCCGAGACTATCGGTATTTAGAGCCCGGCTGTCAACGAGTGGGCATCAAGACTTGATTCGCCAGCCGCGGCGGAAGAGCCGGTAGAGCAGGACCCCCAGCAACAGGTCCAGGACTAGGATGAGCAGAGCCCCAGGCCAGACTTCCGTCTCGGCCACGCCGGTGAGGCCGAAGCGCAGGCCGTCAATGATGTAATAGAGCGGATTGGCGGCGATGAGCCAGTGGCCCAGCGCCGGCAAGCCATCGGTCGAATAAAACATTCCCGAGAGATAGGAAAAGGGGATGAGGAAATAGGCGAGCAGTGCTGCGTAATGGTCCCATCGCTGGGACCAGAGTCCCGCCAGAATGCCCAGCAGCGCCAGCAGAAGCGTCCCGGCTATGAAGAAATATGCAAGCGCGGCCGGCGCGGCGAAGGCGAGATGGGCGAAGGGCCACAGCACCGCCGCGGTGGCAAGGGCGCTGACTAGCCCGGCGGAGACGGCTGCCGCGGCGAATGCTGCCAGACGCTCTCCCGCGTTGAGCGGCGCCATGATGATGTCGCTGATGATCCCTTCGAGTTTGTCGAAGATGAGGGAGCTGCAAGCCCCGGAGAATGCCCGCTCGCCGGCTGCATACATGAGCAGGCCCGGGGCGACGAAATCGGCCAACGGCAAGCCGCCGGCGCGCGCATCCTGGCCGCCGGCAGCGAGCTTGAAGATCAGCATGAATAGAAGGTTGGTCAGCGCCGGGCCTAGCAGGCTGTCGATATAATCCTTCTGCAGGCGCCGCATCTCGCGCCGATAGAGCGTCGCCAGGCCGAGCCAATTGACCCGGCCGAAGCGGCGCGGCCCCAGGCTGAAGACCTGAATTCTCAGGGCCTGAGCTTGTAGCCGCGGGCTATCAAACGCCATGTGGCGAACCCCAACAGCAAATCGGCGGCGGCAAGCACGGCTGACCCTGCAGCCAGCGAACCGTCCGCATGACCGATGAAGCCATAGCGAAAGCCGTCGATCATGTAGAAAAAAGGATTGAGATGGGCGACCTGACGCCAGACATCGGGGAGCCGATCCGTGGAATAGAACGCGCCGGACAGAAACGACAGCGGCGTGATGATGAAATTCGTCACCGCCGCCATCTGGTCGAACTTATCCGCCCAGAGCCCCGCCAGAATGCCGATAAAGGAGAGCATCAGGGAGGCGGCGACGGCGTTGAACAGGACAAAGAACCAGTCATGGATGCCGAAGGGCAGGAAGATCCGCAAGATCACGCTGGAGGTAAAACCCACCGCGAGCCCCCTGGTCAAGCCGCCGGCGGCCAACCCCAGCGTCAGCTCCGCCGCGCTCAAGGGCGGCATGAGCAGATCGACGATATTGCCCTGGACCTTGGAGATGACGAGGGAGGAGGAAGTGTTGGCGAAGGAATTCTGCACCATGGCCATCATGATCAAGCCCGGCATCAGGAACTGGGCATAGGTCACCCCGCCCAGCTGCGGCAGGCTGCGCCCCAGCGCCAGGCTGAAGATCACCAGATAGAGTAGCGTGGTGACCAGGGGGGAGATGATGGTCTGGGTCGCCACCTTGGAAAAGCGGCGGACTTCCTTGAGATAGAGGGTGCCAAGGCCGAGCCAGTTGACGGCGCCGAGTTGGCGCGGGACGGGACAGGGGGCGGATTGCATGAGCCGGGCAAGGTAGTGCCGCGGGCTGCGGCTGGCAAGCGCCCGGCTCGTTGCCTCGACCCCCTGATAACCCTGTCCTATTGTCGGCACCGGCGGTATAAACCGCCGGTTTCCGCGGGCTATCCTGTCCGCTTACGCCGCGTCCTGCGCCATGGCCGATGGGAATGGTCGATCCTTAATGCGTTTCAATGAGCCGCGTTTTCTTTGGGCGATCGCCATTTTACTGGCGGCGGTTGCGCTATCGGTACTGTTCATCGATCGGCCGCTGGCGGGGGCGCTTGCCGGCGTCGATCCGCGGATCGATGCGATCGCCCAGCGGGTGACCTGGTTCGGTCGTTCGACTAGTTACCTTGTGACCTTGGGGATCGCGGTCGTAGCGCTTGCTCTCGCCGGCCGGGTTGCACCCGTCCGCCGCGCGCGCCTGCTCGCCCAGGCCTGGTCCTGGGCCGCCTTGTATCTTTTTCTCGCGGTCGCGCTCTCGGGTCTCGCCAACGATCTGATCAAGCTTCTCGTCGGCCGAGCGCGTCCGTTGGTCGAGGCGCGGGGCCTGCATCCCTTCAGTTTCAGTTACGACAACCAATCCTTTCCCTCGGGCCACGCGGCGGTCGCCTTCGCGCTCGCTTTCGCTGGCATGGCGCTCTGGCCCCGCTGGCGCTGGCCGCTTTTGGCTCTTGCGGTCGCCGTGGCCGCCTCGCGGGTTGTTCTCGACGTGCATCACCTGGGCGATGTGACGGCCAGTGTGCTGGTTGCCTTGTTGACGGTTCGCGGCCTGACCGCCCACTTCGCGTGGCGCCGCCTGGTCTTCAGGCTGGACGCCGACGGCAAGCCCCGCCGGCGCCTGGGCCCGTTGCGTCGCCTTCGCCGGATCGCGCCTGCATGAGGGATCCTTTCGCCCGGACCGATTGTTCAACCGTCAAAGATCGGGCAGTTCAAGTCGTAACACCGACCTCGATCTAAGCCGCCGGCCGTGGCGATGCCTGAGGGGCTTCGCCGCGGCCCCTCTTTTGCGCCGGCCCTTCGGCGATGTTCGGCAGATCGGCGCCCCGCTTCACGACGATCACCGTCAATGGCTGATCGCGCCCGCGCAACATGACCTCGTGGCGTTCATAGGCGTCGATGGCGAGGCCCGCGTGATCGGCGGCCGCCTGGGACAGCACCAGTTCGGCGCCATAGTCCTTGGTCAGCGTCTCGAGCCGGCTGGCGGTATTCACCGCATCGCCGATGGCGGTCAGCGTCGTCGCCCGGGCATAACCCATTTCGCCGACGATGGCCGGGCCCGCATGAATGCCGATGCCGATGCGCAAAGGCTCGCTCAATTCCGGCGCCAGCGAGCGGTTGAGTTCCACCAGGTTCAGCGACATCTGGCGTGCGGCGGCGAGTGCCCGCCGGCTGCCCTGGGCCGGCGTCTCGCCAATGCCGAACAACGCCATGACGCCATCGCCGATGAATTTGTCCAGATGGCCACCGCAGGCATCCACCGCCATGCCCATGGCGCGGAAATACCGATTGAGCAGGAACACCGTATCGTAAGGCAGTTTCTTTTGCGTCAGCTGGGTGAAGGCCCTGAGATCGGCAAACAGGATCGCGATCTCCTGCTCGTGGCCCTGCAGATAGCCGGGTCGGGCCGCGGCATCGCGCGGCGTGGCATTGGCGGGCAGCAGCAGGACGATCTCCACCGGTTTGGTCGGCCGGGTCTGGCAGGCAAGCCGCACGCTGGGCGGAGCGCCGACCCGATCCAACACGCGTCGCTCCGCGGCACTGGCCGGCGGCAAGTCTTCGAGCCCGGCAGTGATGCGCACCCGGCAGGTGGAACAGCGCCCGCGTCCGCCGCAGACCGAGGCATGGGGAATGCCGGCCTGGCGGCTTGCCTCCAGGATGGTGGATCCCCGATGCAGCTCGACGACCCGGCCATCGGAATATGTGACGCTGACCGATTGGCGCCGGATCATCTCATTGCGAATGAAGCGCGCCGAGATCGCCGCCATCAGAATGACGGCATAGGCGGCCAGCAGGATTCGCCGCGCCTCATAGAGGCTCGCCAATTGGGGAGCATCGGCGAAGTGAATGATCGCCGCGGCCCGGTCGTACCAGCCGGGCTGAAGATAAAGCGCCGCCACCTCGCGCCCGGCGGACACGGTGCCGAGAATGGCCAAAGTGGGCACCAGCAGGACGCCGCCGAAAAGATAAGGCTGTGCCGTCGGGTACCAAGGCTTCAACCGCAGCCAGCCGCGCAACCCGATGCAGCCATGCATCCAGGCTACCACCAGGGCGGTCAATTGCAGCAGGCCCTCCATGGGCTGGAAGACCCAGATGACCAGCAGGACGTAATCGTAGTTGTCCTCGGTACCGAAGAACTGATGGGCTCCCCGCGTGCCCAGCAGATGCAGCAGGATGAGCGGCGGGATCGCCAGGCCCAACACCAGCTGGGCCCAATCGGCGTGCGACAGCCCGCGCAGGCTGCGGCGCTGATAGAAGGACCAGAGCGCCAGCGACAGATGAAGGATGACGGCGCCGTATAGGACGGATGTCCCGACCGGGTTGCGCCAGATCAGAAGGAAGATCGCGCGGCCGTCGGCCAGCGTCTGATGCGAGATCAGGCCGAGGGCATGATTGAGAAAATGCGTCGTTACATAGGCGAACAGGACCAGTCCGCTGGCCAGCCTTATCCGCCGCAGATACGCCGTGTTTTGCATGGCTGCCCGTTGTCGAAAGCGCGGCGGGCGAAGCTGTCGGTTCGCCGCTTCTGTGATAATAGACCCGGCCATGACCGGTTGGAAACTGGAGCGCTTTGGATTGCGCCATCTCGCCAACCCGCGGATGCGACCCGCGGCCGCGGGTTATCCGACGGAACTGCGCGCCATCCTCTCCCGGGACGAAGGCTTGGCGGCGTTGGCTGAGATCGAGAGCTGGCCGGGCTATCGTCCGACGGCTCTCCACGAACTGCCCGGATTGGCCCACCGTCTCGGCATCGGCCGGCTCTGGTACAAGGATGAAAGCGGGCGCTTCGGGCTCGGCAGTTTCAAGGCCTTGGGCGGCGCCTACGCCGTCTATCGGTATCTGGCCGAGGCGGTGCACGCCCAACGGGGCAGCCTGCCGAGTGCCGCGGCCCTGATCGCCGGCGAACATCGCGACATCACCGGAAATCTCACCGTCGCCACCGCGACCGACGGCAATCACGGCCGCTCCGTTGCATGGGGCGCCTCGCTGTTCGGTGCGCGAGCCATCATCTATATCCATGCCACGGTGAGCGAGGGCCGGCGCGCGGCCATCGCTGCCTATGGTGCCGAGGTTCGCCGCGTCGCCGGCAATTACGACGATTCGGTCCACCGCTGCGCCGCCGATGCGAAGGCGTCGGGTTGGCAGGTTATTTCCGATACCTCCTATGGCGATTACGTCGACGTGCCGCGCCGGGTGATGCAGGGCTATTGCGTGATGGCGGAAGAGGCGGCGCGCCAGTTGGCTGGCGAGCGGCCGACCCATATCTTTGTTCAGGCAGGCTGCGGCGGGCTCGCTGCATCCGTCATCGCTTATTTTTGGGAAACCTGGGGACCGTCGCGCCCGCGCCTGATCGTCGTGGAGCCCGAGCGCGCCGACTGCGTCTATCGCAGCATCGAGGCCGATACCCGGGTCCAGGTAGCGGGCGATCTGGACACGATCATGGCCGGGCTTGCCTGCGGCGAGGTGTCGACCATCGCCTGGGAGGTCCTGCGCGGCGCGACCAGCGATGCCTTGGCCGTCCCCGATAGTGCGGCCATTTCGGCGATGCAGGCACTGGCCGAGGGAATCGGCGGCGACGTCCCCATCGTGGGCGGCGAATCCGGCGTGGGCGGTCTTGCCGGACTGCTGGCGGCATCGGCCGACCCGCACGTAGGCAGCGGACTTGGCCTCGATGAATCGGCCCGCGTGCTCCTGTTCGGCAGCGAAGGGGATACGGACCCTGTGCTCTATCGACAGATCGTCGGCCGCGCCGCCGGCGAGGTGCGGGCGGCATGAATGAGGCGATCGATCCCGACGTCCGCCGCCGGCACCGCGAACAGCGCCGTGCCGAGCGGCTGAGGCTATTGGCCAGCGGGCCGCCCTCGCCCTGCATCAGCGTCTGTCAGATGGACGATGCGACGGGCTGGTGCCTGGGCTGCAGGCGCACCATTGACGAAATCCGCGAGTGGATGATCATGCCGCCCGACGAGCGCCAGCGCGTGCTGGATGCCTTGCCGAGGCGACGTTAACCCCGGAAGAGCGACGGACAGATGCCTGAGATTTCACCAGGCGCGGCGTCCGCGCGCGCGCCGTGGGCGGGGTTGGCTTTATTGGCCTCCATCACGCTGCTGTGGGGCTTCAATTGGCCGGTATTGAAAATCGCTCTGGGCGAGATCCCGGTCTTCACCTTTCGCAGCCTCTGCCTGGTTATCGGCCTCGTCGGCATGTTCTTCGTCTGCTGGCTGGAAGGCAAGCCCTGGCGCCTGCCGCGACGCGATCTGATGCCGTGTTTTTATGTCGCAATGTTCAACATCACGGGATGGAATGTGGCCTCCACATACGGGCTGCAGCATATGGCGCCTGGTCGCGCGTCCATCCTGGCCTTCACCATGCCGCTCTGGGCGGCGTTGCTGGCGGTGCCGCTCCTGAAGGAGCGGATGACGCTGATCCGCATCGTCGGCCTGATGCTCGGGCTGGCCGGAATGGCGATGTTGATATTGCCCGATATGGCCCATCTCGCGGTCGATCCTCTCGGGCCGATCTACATGCTGGCTGCTGCGATTGTCTGGGCGCTGGGCACGGTGGGATTCAAGCTTCATCGCTGGTCGGCGCCGATCACGACGGTGACGGCCTGGCAATTCGTATTCGGTGTCGTGCCGGTGATCCTGGGCGCCCTCGTCGTCGATCACGATGCCTCGCTGGCGGGCGTGAGCTGGTATGCCTGGGCGGCGACACTCTATTCCTCGGTGGTCTGCACCGTGTTTTGCTACTGGGCCTGGTTTCGCATCGTCGAGATCTATCCGGCCACGGTCGCGGCGATCGGGACCCTGGGCATTCCCGTCGTGGGCGTGTGGAGCAGCGCCGCCATGCTGGGAGAGCCCATCGGCCTGACCGAGATCGCCGCATTGGCGCTGGTATTGGCCTCGTTGGTCACGGTCCTCATTCTGCCGGGCCTGCAACGCAAGCCTCTGCCGCTGGTCGGCAGCTAGAAAGCGCCGGCTCCGGGCGGAGGCAAGCGACAGGGAGGCTGGCCGCCTCCCTCCGTCCGGGCCGACGATATTCTCACGCGCGTGATACAGGACTCCTGCGCAGATTTAATGAATCTGCGTGCGCCTGCCTCAGAACGGCTGAGGACCGGCCAGCGCTTCGGCATTCAACTTTTTCTTCTCTCGTCCACCGGCATCGAAATTCGCCGGGTCCAACCAGGCTTCGAAGGCGGCTTTGATGCCCGGCCAGTCGCGATCGATCATGGCATACCAGGCGGTGTCGCGGTTGCGGCCTTTGACGACCATGTGCTGGCGAAAGATGCCCTCGAAGGTGAAGCCGAAGCGCTGGGCGGCACGGCGCGAGGGCGCGTTGCGGGCGTTGCACTTCCACTCGAAGCGCCGATTGCCCAGCGTGTCGAAGGCATATTTGGCCATGAGGAAGATGGCTTCGGTTGCCTGGCGGGTGCGCTGCAGGAGCGGGGTGAACCAGATATGGCCCGTCTCGATCACGCCGTCGGCCGGCGCCATGCGCAGATAACTCGCCATGCCCGCCGCCCGTCCCGTGGCAGAGTCGATCACCGCATAGAACAGAGGATCCTTCGAGGCGGCGCGTTCGACGAGCCAGGTTTCAAAGGACGCGAAATCGGCAAAGGGCCCATAGCCCATATAGGTCCAGATCGCCGGGTCGCCCTGGCCTCCGTGGGAGAGTTCGAACAGGTTGCCAGCATGACGCGCCGGGTCGACCGGCTCCAGACGGACATAGCGGCCGACGATCGCCTCGCGACTAGGCGGCTTGGCGGGGGACCAGGCAATTTTGGGGCCCAGACCCGCTTCTTCGATATCCATGTCGTTAACTCCTGCTAAACGGCGGGCGATCATATCGGCCGGCCCGGCAGGGGGACAGGGCCGGCGTCGTCGTCCGATGTGGCCGTCGCCCCCAGAGAATCCGCCAAGTATCGCGACGGGCGTCATATTAATTTCACATATCTGCAACATCGTTGCCGTCCTCTCTCCCTACAGTCCCGCCAGGGCCGGAGGCGGGCTCGCCGGGCCATATCGGGAACTCATTGGTATCGCGGTTTAATCACGGAGCAATAAGAGGGACATGGAAATGAAACGCATACTCGCGATGGCATTGTTTGCCGCACTCGCCTGGACGAGCGCGCAAGCGGCCGATATCTCGGGCGCCGGGGCAACTTTCCCCTACCCGATCTACGCCAAATGGGCGGACGCCTATAAGAAGGTAACGGGGGTCGGCTTGAACTATCAGTCGATCGGCTCCGGCGGCGGCATCAAGCAGATCAAGGCCAAGACGGTCACCTTCGGCGCTTCCGACAAGCCCCTTAAGCTCGACGAACTCGAAGCCTCCGGCCTCATCCAATTCCCCATGATCATGGGCGGCATCGTGCCGGTCGTGAATCTGCCGGGCATCCAGCCGGGGCAGCTCACCCTCGACGGGCAGACCTTGGCCGATATCTTCCAAGGCACCGTCACCAGCTGGGACGATCCCAAGATCAAGGCCCTCAATCCCGGCGTCGATCTGCCCAGCAAGGCGATCGCCGTGGTCCATCGATCGGACGGCTCCGGCACGACATTCCTTTTCACGACTTACCTGTCGCAGGCGAGCTCGGATTGGTCCGGCAAGATCGGCGCCAACAGCGCGGTCGAGTGGCCGGTCGGCATCGGCGCCAAGGGCAATGAGGGCGTGGCCAATATGGGCAAACAGACCGACGGCTCCATCGGCTATGTCGAATATGCCTATGCCAAGCAGAACAACCTGACCTACACCAAGATGATCAACAAGGACGGCAAGGTGGTGGAGCCGAGCATCAAGGCCTTCCAGGCCGCCGCCGCCGGGGCGGATTGGGCCGGCGCGCCGGGCTTTTACCTGATCCTGACGAACCAGCCGGGTGCAGATTCCTGGCCGATCTCAGGCGCCAGCTTCATTCTGGTCTACAAGCACCCCATCGATCCGCCGGCCACGCTCACCGCCCTCAAGTTCTTCGACTGGGCCTACAAGAACGGCGGCGACATGGCGCAGGAACTGGCCTATGTGCCGATGCCAGCCAACGTGGTGGACCTGGTCCGCCAGACCTGGGCGAGCTCGATCAAGGATTCGATCGGCAAGCAGCTTTGGCAAGCCGATCAATAGGCGACCGCCAATCGACAGCGCGTAACCCGAGGGGGTGGGCCGCCGTAAGCGGTCCATCCCCGCTAAATTTGCGATCCGATCATGGCCAACATCACCCTCGACGATCCGTTGCCGGTGAACGCCCAGGATCAGGGCCGCCGCCAGCGCCTGCAGGACAGCTTCTTCCGCTCCAGCACGCTGTTCTTCGCGCTGATGGTGTTGCTGCTGTTGGGCGGCGTCATTATCGCGCTGATCTTCGGGGCCTGGCCGGCGCTTCGCACCTTCGGCTTCGGTTTCCTTACAACCGAAGTTTGGAATCCCGTGACGGACAGGTTCGGCGCACTGGCGCCGGTGTACGGCACCATCATCACCTCGCTCCTCGCCATGATCATCGGGGTTCCCGTCAGTTTCGGCATCGCGGTCTTCATAACCGAGCTATGCCCCGCCGTGCTGAAGCGGCCGTTGGGCATCGCCATCGAGCTTCTGGCCGGCATTCCCAGCATCATTTACGGCATCTGGGGCCTGTTCGTGCTGGCGCCGTTCCTGCAGCTGACGGTGCAACCCTTTCTGATTGCCACCATCGGCCATGCGCCGGTGATCGGTCGCCTCTTCGCCGGCCCGCCTTACGGCATCGGCGTGCTGACCGCCTCGATCATCCTGGCAATCATGGTGCTGCCCTTCATCACCTCCATCACCCGCGACGTCTTCGAGACCGTGCCGCCGATGTTGAAAGAGTCAGCCTATGGCTTGGGGGCCACGACGACCGAAGTGGTGTGGAACGTGGTGCTGCCCTATACCCGCGTCGGGGTGATCGGCGCCGTCATGCTGGGCCTGGGCCGCGCGCTTGGCGAGACCATGGCGGTCACCTTCGTCATCGGCAATGCCCACCGAATCGCCGCTTCGATTCTGGCGCCGGGCACGACGATTTCGGCCACCATCGCCAACGAATTCACCGAGGCGGTGGATGGCGGCCGCCGTTTTCGGCCTGTTCTGGCTGATCGCTATCCTGTGGACCCTGTTCTACAACGGCTTCAGCGCGATCAATCTTTCGATCTTCACCGAAATGACGCCGCCACCGGGCAATACCGGCGGGCTGCTGAATGCCATTTTCGGCAGCGTGGTGCTGACCATCGGCGCCACCCTGCTCAGCACCCCCATCGGCATGCTGGCCGGGACATATCTGGCCGAATACGGCAAGAAGGGCGCCTTCGCCGAGACCGTGCGTTTCATCAACGACATCCTGTTGAGCGCGCCCTCGATCGTCGTCGGCCTGTTCATTTATGAAGTGGTGGTGGTGCCCATGGGCCACTTCTCCGCCTGGGCCGGCGTCATCGTGCTGGCCGTGATCGGCATTCCGGTGATCGTGCGGACCACCGAAGACATGCTGAACCTGGTGCCCAACGGCCTGCGCGAGGCCGCTTCGGCGTTGGGCACGCCCATGTGGAAGGTGGTCACCATGATCGCCTATCGCGCGGCCCGCAATGGCATCATTACCGGCATCCTGCTGGCCATTGCGCGCGTGAGCGGCGAGACCGCGCCCTTGCTGTTCACGGCGCTCAACAACCAGTTCTGGAGCACCGACATGAACGCCCCCATGGCGAGCCTGCCGGTGACCATCTTCCAGTTCGCGCTCAGCCCCTATGACGATTGGCAGCATCTCGCCTGGGGCGGGGCGCTGCTGATCACCATCACGATCCTGATCCTGAACATCGTCGCCCGCGCGCTTGCCGCGCTTGGTTCGTCGAGAGGATGACCATGACCACCGCCATGTCGGAAAAAGCCCAGCGCCAGCCTGTCGAAATGCCCGCCCAGGCCATGCCCGCATCATCCGAGCAGGTGGCGCTGATGGAAAAGGTCGCGATTCGCCACCTGTCCTTCTTTTACGATCAGAACAGGGCGCTGAAGGACATCAGCCTGCCGCTCTACGACAAGCAGGTCACCGCCTTCATCGGGCCCTCGGGCTGCGGCAAATCCACCCTGCTACGGGTGTTGAATCGCATCTACGACCTCTATCCCAAGCAGCGGGCGACGGGCGAGGTGCTGCTGGACGGCCATAACATTCTCTCGCCCAAGCAGGATCTGAACCTGCTGCGTGCGCGCATCGGCATGGTGTTCCAGAAGCCCACGCCCTTTCCCATGTCAATCTACGACAATGTCGCCTTCGGGGTACGGCTCTATGAGAAGCTGTCGCAATCGGAGATGGACGCGCGCGTCGAAGCGGCGCTGCGCCGGGCGGCGCTATGGACCGAGGTCAAGGACAAGTTGAAGCAGAGCGGCCTCAGCCTCTCGGGCGGCCAGCAGCAGCGGTTGTGCATCGCGCGTGGGGTTGCCGTGAAGCCGGCGGTGCTGTTGCTCGACGAGCCCTGTTCGGCGCTGGACCCGATCTCGACTTCCAAGGTCGAGGAGTTGATCGACGAGTTGAAGAGCGACTACTGCATCGTCATCGTCACCCACAACATGCAGCAGGCAGCCCGCGCCGCGGATTTCACCGCCTTCATGTATCTGGGCGAGCTCATTGAATATGGCGTGACGGAGCAGATTTTCACAAACCCCGCTAACGAGAAGACTCAGCAATACATCACCGGCCGTTTCGGCTGAGCGATCGATCCAGCGCGAGGCAAGCCCCATGGCCCAGGAGACCACGCTTCACCATACGGTCCGCTCCTACGACGACGAGTTGAAAGCGCTCGACCAGACCATTACCCGCATGGGCGATCTGGCCGAGGCCCAGTTGCAGAGCGCGATCCAGGCGCTGGTGCGCCGCGATGGCGAAATCGGCCATCAGGTGGTTCAGGCCGATGCCCGCATCGACGATCTGGAGCATCAGGTGAGCGCGCTGGCGGTCCGCCTGCTGGCGTTGCGCCAGCCTGTCGCCCAGGATCTGCGCGAGGTCGTGGCAGCCTTGAAAATTTCCAGCGATCTGGAACGTATCGGCGACTATGCCGCCAATATCGGCAAGCGAGTGATCGCCTTGGCCCAGACGGCCCCTTTCAAACTGCCGGCCGGCATCCCGCGCATGGGCTGGCTGGCGCAGAAGATCATCAAGGACGTGCTCGGCGCCTATAACGATCGCGACGCCGAGAAGGCCCTTGCCGCCTGGCAGAGCGACGAGGAGGTCGACGAGACCTACAGCGGCCTGTTCCGCGAGCTGCTGACCTATATGATGGAAGATCCACGCAATATCGGCGCCTGCACCCATATGCTGTTCATCGCCAAGAACATCGAGCGCATCGGCGATCACGCCACGAACATCGCCGAGACCGTCTATTACATGGTGGTGGGCGAGCCCCTCGATGCCGTTCGTCCCAAGGGCGACAGCACCAGTTCGATGACGCTGCCGCCGCCCGAGCGGGTGTGATAGTCCCTCGACCGATCGGGACGGCGAGCAAATCCGCTCAAGGCGTCTGATTTGAATCCGAAACCTCGCACGATCCAGATTTCGATGACGGGCTGGCCGGCACGCGTCAGGCTCACGGGCGCCAATAATTCAACGCGCTGGAACCGGCCGGCCAGGAAGCCCAGGGGATCGTAGAGCGAACCGGTCGTTCCGATGACCAGGCCGTCGCGGCCTTCGAACAGGCGCGGATCGTGCTCGATGGCGAAATGATGCGGTTCGGCGCAAAGGCAGAGGACAGGAATATCCCGGCCGAGCGCATAGTCCAAGCGGGCGGCGTGAATCCAATTGAGACCCGCGAGGAAGCCGACATCTTTCAGGTCGCCACGGTTGGCGAGTTCCGCCCGCAGCTCTCGCCAATCGACGAGGGATATCGTGGGATCGCGCCTGCCGGCGAGACCGGGCTCGAGCCGCGTTATCCAGCCGGTGGCCGCTTGGCTGGCGACGACGGTCAGCCCGCCGACGAGCACGAGAACGGCCGCGAGGCTGGAATGCCAAACCAGGCGGGGGTGACGTTGGCTGAGGCCGACCATCCTGACGCCGAGGAGCGGGAAGACGAAAAGCCAACCCGCCAGGGGCCAATGGGGCAGGACATGGGACCAGAAAGCGGCAAGCGTGAATATGACGATCGGTCCGCTTGCAAGGCAGGCCAGCAGCCACGAAGCCCTGTCCTTTGGCCCCCGGCGGAGCGCGCCGAGCCAGGCCACGATCAGGGGGACGAGGATCCAGGGCAGGAGGTAGAGAATCTCGCCGCCCAGATATTGCAGCAGCCAATTTAAGTTGAATTCCTCCGGCGCGCCGCGCCCGGCCTGGAATGCAAACGAGATCCAGCGATGGGTCATGTTCCAGTAAACGACGGGCAAAAAGACCGCCACCGCGGCCAGCAGTCCCAGCCAGGGGCCAGGCGTCTTGAACCAGTGCCGCGAGCGTGCATCGCTGACCAGAAACACGAAAGCGCCGGCAATGAAAAAGATCGCCGTGTATTTCGACAGCAAAGCGAGTCCGGCCAGGAGGCCAACGCCGAGCCAGCGAAGAACGGGCCTCGTCGGGCTTTCCGTGGCGATGAGCAAGTCTGCAAGGGCGCGACCGGCCGCGAGCAAGAAGAAGACGAGCGGCCCGTCGGGCAATACCCAACTGCCAGTGGAGAGCGTGAACAGCGGGGCGAGATTGAAGGCCAGGGTGGCCCAAAACCCCGCGCGCTCCCCGAACAAGGCGGCGGTCAAGCGGTACATCAGCCAGGATGAGCCGACGAACAGCGCGATGAACGGCAGGCGCACGACCCAGGGGTCTTCGCTGCCCAGGAGACGCGCCCAGCCACCGACCAGCCAGACATGCAGCGGCGGGTGATCGAAATAGCTCCAGGAAAAATGCCGGGCCATCGAGACCATATAGGTCTCGTCTTCCCCGAGGCCGGCGGTGGCGAGTGCCAGGCGAAGAAGCGTGGCAACCGCGATCAGCGCGACAACCGCGGTCGCGGTGGCGAAGGCCTGCCGACGCGGCGGCGCCTCGGGCGCGAGGCCTTGGCTATGCATCGCCCATCGTCATTCCACGACGGCCGGCCACGACGGCTGGATCGGCCGACGAGTTTTCTTCAGGCATCGATCTTATCTTGATATGCCGCATGGCTTTCATTCGGGTCCCGGCATTGGCGAGCGATGGAAGGAGAATGACTGCCGTCGACGAGTCGGCGGCCGCGGATCGCGGATCAGAGGCGCCGTAAAGCGATAGCAGGGTTGGTGGCCTCTTTGAAGCAGCAAAAAGGCAATATTCGGCCGACAGAAAAAGCCCATGACTCGACCCTGGGTGGCCGGCTATACGGGTAGTCGATCGATCGTCGATGCTTTCGGCGTCGGTTGGGCCAAGACAGCGAAGGGGGCCCCTCGATAGCTTCCTGTGTGTTTGCGGATCGTCGGAATCGAATTCCGTCCGGTATTGCCGGCCAGCGATTCTTTCCCGTCATCGGAAGAATGTCGACCGAGTAAGTGCGTCTTACCAACTCGTTCCAGGGGACACGACCATTGCATCGAACGGACCGTAAGCGTCGGCCAAGCAGGCCGAGGATCTGCTTTTCTGCTTCAACCCTGCTCGGCGCCATGATCGCTCTAGCGTCCGCGCCCAACGCTCTCGCCATCAATGCCCCGAGCGACGAGTTTTTGCCGGCGCTGAAACCGGCAAGCGCCGCGACCGCAAGGGCAGCCGGCGAACCATCCGGCGACTCCGTGGCCAGGCAATCGACCGGCCGGACGGTCGTCACGATGAAACCCGGCGATACGCTTCCTAGCGTTTTGACGAGCGCCGGCGTGCCGGCATCGGAGGTCGATCGCGATCTCGCCAAGCTCAAGGGTCAGATCGATGCCAAAAGATTGCAACCGGGCGATCGGTTGACCTTGGCATTCGTTGGCGAGGCCAATCGCCGGCGCCTGGCCTCGATTGCCTGGAGCGGCAAGCGCGTCGGAAACGCAGGCGCCGTTCTTTTGGCCGCCGCTTCGGCGGCTGAGACTCCGAAGGCCGATGTGGGCATGGTCTTGAAGACCATGGCCCTGCATGGCAGCCCCGCTTTGCCACGGCTGCTGACGAAATCCGGCCTGCCGCCGGAAGTGTGCGAACAGGTGGTCATGGCGCTCTCCCAAGCCCGGCGGCCCCCGGTCCATGATGAGATGGTGACAATCGTCTATCAGATCCCGGTGAATTCGGTGACGGGGCCGGCCCCGCAGCTAAGCTATGCCGCCTATGCCGGGCGCGGCGCATTCATCCGGTTCTGCATGCAAGGCTTTTTCACAAGGGCGTGGATTACGAGGCGGCCATGGGCACGCCAGTGATCGCCGCGGCCGATGGCGTCGTCGAAGACTTCGGTCGGCGCGGCACCTATGGGAATTACATCCGCATCAGGCATTCGGCACGGCTCGAGACGGCTTATGCCCATCTTTCGGGCTTCTGGCCGACACTCGACATCGGCATGCCGGTTCATCGCGGCGATGTCATCGGCTATGTCGGCATGACCGGCGTGGCCACCGGCCCCCATCTTTATTACGAACTGCTGGTGGACGGTCGCCAGATCGATCCGGAAAGCAAGGCGCTGAAAAAAGCATCCAATAGCCGCGTGCCGCAGACGGCCAGCGCGCCGTAGTAATCTGGGTGGAACACGAGCGACAGGGCGAGACCTTCTAAATCGTCGAGGTTGCAAGTTTCTCAAGGTCGCCTTCGGTAGCTGTCAGGTTAACTCAAAAACCATTTGGCGCGCTTTCGAGGAAGGAACGGCTGTCTGTGGGGGCAGATGCGGCGAATGGCACACGCCTATCGGCAACAAATTCCAACGCATCTCGGGTGCCCACTTTTGAGGCTCGTTCGGCAGTCCGGATTGTTTACAAAGTATACACACCCTTCACAAACCATTCGCCGGCCGGACGCTCCGGCGTAACAAAGAATCTCCATTTTGCATTCTGCGAACATGCAACATGGAGACGAGAATGTTCAAGACATGCAGGATCTCGGCCCACTGCGCCGCACTCGTCGTGTTCAGTCTGGCTTTGAGTGCTGCCGGCAGTTTTGAAGCGAAGGCGGGCGGCGGCAGGCCCCATCAGAACCTCTCTGGCCCCCCGGCCTGCGCGGCGCTTCAATCGGGGACACCCGCGTATCGGGATTGTGCGGCTGTGTACACCCCGTCGAAGATGAAGACGATCAAAACCGAAACTCAGTTGAAGGCGGAGCCGATTGCATCCAGCCACGATGTGGGCATCCTCAATGCTGGAACGCAGGTGGCTCTGCTCGAGAGGACGGCGAACGGATTCTGGTGCCATGTTCAATCGGGTGGCTTTAGTGGTTATGTGCCCATGGAAGCTTTGAATTAGTCGCTTTGGCAAGGGCGCGAGATCGTCGCGGCGAGGGGTGCCGCGACGGTCAGCCTACGGTGGGACTCTGAAGCGAATCGCGGCGCTAAAGCCGGTTCTTAGCCGTCACCGCTGGCGCAAGATCGTCTTTCCCGCCGCGGCGATCAGTACGCCGCCGAGCAGCAACTTGAGGACCACCACGGGGGCCACGGCGACGGCAAGGCCGCCAAGGGCGGCACCGATGAGGGAGCCGCCGCTCATCGCCAACGTGATGCGCTGTGCGCCCCGACCGCGGGGGAACGCGCCCATTTGCCGATAGCGCCATAGACCGATGCCGACGATGGCCAGCGAGATCAGGATACTGGCCGATCCGGCGGTCTTAATGTCGACGCCAAAAATGAATACCAAGCTCGGTATCAATAGCTCGCCACCGGCGACGCCGAGGACGCTGCTGACCAGACCGATACCCAGCCCGATCACGACTCCAACCAGCAGATGCAGGCCACCGCCGTCGGGCAACAGACCAGCCTCCTGAAAGGGAAACTTGGCCTCCATCAACAGCAGGATCCCGATGCCGGCGAGCAGGCCAGCGATTATTGTCGTCAGCCGTTCATCGCTCAACAGGCGCAACAG
>WNFS01003796.1_pt1 | contig 24322 bp, 28 predicted proteins | sample 5400141 | NCBI WGS metagenome assembly WNFS01 (sample SAMN13153358, study PRJNA577476) | soil metagenome | isolation source: 60 cm saprolite under Madrone tree | place: USA:California | collected 2016-06-14
CAGTTGCTCGATCGCGTCCGCGCGCTTCCCGGTGTCGAGTCTGCGGCTTTGACGCGAGTGACTCCATTCAGTTACAACCCTCCTTCTTCCGCGCCGATCGAGATTGACGGCTACCAGCCCGCACCGGATGAGCAACCGAATGCGGACTATCTTCAAGTCAGCGAAGATTATTTTTCGACCCTCGGGATTCCGCTCGTAGCCGGCCGCGAGTTTACTCGAAACGACGATGAGAACGCTCCTCGAGTCGCGATCATCAATGAAACGATGGCCGCGAAATATTGGCCGGGTAAAGATCCGATCGGCCAGCGGCTCAAAGTGAAAGACAATTGGATGCAGATCGTGGGTGTGGCGAAAAACGTGAAGATCGAGACGAAACTCGAGAAGCCGAGGTCGTTCTTTTACGTGCCGGTGCGCCAGAATTTCTTCGTCGGGAACGCCTTGCTCATTCGAACACGGGAAACTCCGGGCGCGATCACCAATGCGCTGGCGCGCGAAGTCCACGCGCTCGATCCGACCCTGGCGCCGTACGCCGCTGATCGTTTGCAGGAGCAAGTGGACGGACGGGGCTACACTCAGCGACTCGCGGCCACGTTGCTCGCGATTTTCGGCGGAATGGCGTTGTTCTTGGCCGCAATCGGACTTTATGGCGTCATGTCCTACTCCGTCTCCCAAAGCACGCGTGAACTTGGTGTCCGCATGGCGCTTGGCGCCAACGCTCGCGATCTGTTGCGATTAGTCATTTCACGCGGCCTGCGCCTGACGACGGCAGGAATTGTCATCGGCGCTGTCGCCGCACTGGTGTTGACTCGGTTGATGGGCAATTTGCTCTACAAAGTAAGCCCACGTGATCCAATCGCGTTCGGATCGGCGTTGATTGTTCTCATCGCCGTCGCGCTTCTGGCCTGTTTCCTTCCGGCCCGCCGCGCTGCGCGAATTAATCCCGTCCGAGCGCTCCGGACGTAACCTCAACTGCTGAGCTTAGGCTGTCGCGCCTGTTGACGTGCGCGCATGCGGCGTAGAGCATTGAGAAATGTCGCCGCTGACTCGAAAGAAGTTGAGAGTTGAGAGAACGCAATATGCCTCCCTTAACCTATGCCAATTACTTGGATCTGGAGAAGTTGCTCACGCTGCAGAAGCCGCGTTCAACGCCGCCGGAACACGACGAGATGTTGTTCATCATTATTCATCAAACGTATGAGCTTTGGTTTAAACAGTTGCTCCATGAGTTTGAGAAAATAAAAAAGGATTTTTCCGCAGGGGATCTGTTCGGCGCGATTCACTCGTTCAAGCGCGTCCGGACCATCATGAAAGTGCTGGTGGCGCAGATCGACATCCTCGAAACGATGACGCCGTCGTCGTTCTCGAGTTTTCGCGACCGGCTCGAGACGGCGTCCGGGTTTCAATCTGTGCAATTTCGTGAAATCGAGTTCGTGCTCGGTTACAAGCGCGAATCGACCTTGAAATACGTGAAGCCGGATTTTCCGGGAGCGGATCGGCTGCAACAACGGCTACGCGAACGAACGGTGATCGATCATTTCTACGATTTTCTGGAAAAGCGCGGCGCGAAAATTCCCGCCGAATTGAAAAACCGGGACCTTTCGCAACCGAACGGACCGAACGAGCAGGTCCAGAAAGAAATTTTGCGGCTCTACAAAAGTTTACCCGAAGTCTCGATCTTGTTCGAGCTCATGACCGATTTCGATGAGGGACTGCAGGAATGGCGTTATCGCCACATCAAACTGGTGGAGCGCACGATCGGGGCGAAAAAAGGTACCGGCGGTTCGCCCGGCGTTCCTTTTCTCAAAGAATCATTGTTTAAGCCGATCTTCCACGATCTCTGGGCGATCCGACACGAAATGTAGTCCGAGCCGGACTGGCGGTAATCAGAGGCCGAGGAATTCGCGAGCGGTGCCGGAGAGAACTTGGGCCTTTTCTTTTGCGGAAAGTTTCAACGATTCGATGAGCTTGCCTGGATGGGCTTCGCCCAACGGAAACGGATAATCCGATCCGAATGCAACGCGCTGCGGTCCGAATAATCTGAGCAGTAGTTTCAGCGCGTCAGGATCGTGGACGAGCGAATCGACAAAAAACCGCGCCGGCATATTGCCACGCGCAAGATAGCTTCTTGGGTTTTTCGTGTTATCGATCGCAACCAAATCGGCGCGGACGTGAAACGCATGCTCGATCCGGCCGATGGTAAATGGGAAGGCGCCGCCGCCATGCGCGAACGCGACGCGCAGTTTTGGGAACCGTTCGAACACACCGCCGAACATCATCGAACAAATCGCGAGAGAACTTTCTGCCGGCATACCGACCAGCCACGGTAGCCAATATTTCGGCATTCGTTCCGTGCCCATCATGTCCCAAGGATGAACAAAAACGGCGGCGTTCAGCTCCTGCGCAGTCTTCCAAACGACGTCGAGCGATGAATGATCGAGATTTCTGCAATCGGGACCGTGGCAATGATCGTTCGGGTCGACATGAGTGCCGATCTCAATGCCGCGCAGACCGAGCTCGCGCACACAACGCGATAATTCCTGCGCGGCAAGATCGACATCTTGCAACGGGATTGTTCCCAAGCCGGCGAAGCGTTTCGGATTCGCGCGAACGACTTCGGCAATGTGGTCGTTTAAAAGGCGGCAAAGATCGAGCGTGTCTTTCGGTTTCGCCCAGTAGCTGAACATCACGGGCACCGTGGAGAGGACCTGCATCGACACGTCGGCGCGATCCATCTCTTCAATTCGGCGTTTCGGTTCCCAAACGTTGTCGGCGATCTCGCGAAAGACACAGTCGCCGATCATCATCCGAGCGCTACATTTGTCGCAGTGCTCGAGCCTAACGAACCCGGGATAACCGTATTTTTTGTCCAGGTCCGGCCATTCGCGCGGCAGAATGTGCGTGTGGATGTCGATCTTCATGACCGAGCCGGTCTGGCACTTATCAATCTAGTCAGAATGGCTTAACCGGCTGCGGTTGCGGGACCTTCGTCCCGCAATTCTTGCAGGTCCGCCGAGCGTCGTCATTCCAGAAATCGAGCATCGCTTTGCTGAAATGCTCGACGATGTCGCCGCAGTCGAAATCAATGTCTTCCACCAGCGCTCCGCAATTGTCGCAATAAAATATCACGTGTTCGTGTTCTCCCGGCGGACGGCGCCGCTCCACCACAACGCCAATCGTGTCCGGCGGACGGACCGGCGCATGCGGAACGTTCGGCGGAATAAAGAAGGTTTCGCCTTCGCGAACGAGATGGTCGACGATACGGTCGCTCTCGCGGATGCGCACTTTAATGTCGCCTTTCAGCTGATAAAAATACTCTTCCGAGTCGACCAGATGAAAATCGTTCCGCGCGTTCGGACCTTTGATCACCATCACAAAAAAATCGCGCCCATCGTAGAGATAACGATTGCTGACCGGCGGTTTGAATTTTTCGCGATTCTGTTCGATCCAATTTTCCAGATTGATCGGCGGCTGAACGGTGCGAGTTGTGTGTTCTTTGGGAGATGAGGATGCGATCTTGGTGAGCGTGGCCATGAAACGAGCGTATTTCCATCGATGCGGATGGTCAAACCAGCCTGACGCTGGACCCAGTATTTTAATGTTTCGCATTGCACCGTCTAACCAACTACGCGTTAATATCCCCCACTTTATGAAACCCGGCAGGCTGATTCAATTCGCGCTCGTGGGAACGATCGCGGTTCTGTTTTGCAGCTGCGAGGCAATGCCGCCGCAGGTCCGAAGACCGCTCGCTGGGGTCTTACCCGCTCCGACGCCGAGTGGTTGGTGGGATGACAGCGGCGCGCACGGCGGACCGCGCATCATCGTGCATATCAGCGAGCAAAAGGCGTATTTTTACAAAGGCAAGCAACTTGTTGGCGAATCAACCGTCTCAACGGGCAAACCAGGGTTTTCCACGCCGCCCGGCCATTACACCGTGCTGAGTAAAGATCGCGATCATGTCTCAACCATTTTTGGCGATTATGTCGACAGCGGAGGCAATATCGTGGTGCAGAATATCGACTGCCGCAAAGATCGGCGACCACGGGGAGCGCATTTCGACGGCGCGCGAATGCCTTACGCTATGTTTTTCAACGGCGGCTACGCGATGCACCAGGGTTACGTGCCGCCATTCGCCGCCTCGCACGGGTGTATTCGTTTGCCCAAGGGGATGGCGGAGAAGTTTTACTATAATGCGCCCGTCGATACGCCGATGACGGTGAAAGAATGACTGAGCCCGAAGCAGGCCAGGCAAAACGAAATCCGGTTTCGCTGCGCTACAAAATCATTGCTTACGTCGCGATCTGGATTGTCGCGCTTGCTCTGACTGCGCCAGGTCTTTGGGCACTCGCGTGGATGTTTCCTCTTGGCCTTGTCGCCGTCATCGATCGTCACACTGCCAACGCGGGCGGCTGGGGAGTACTGATTGGCTGAGTACTGATTGGCTGTTACGCCGTTTATCTCGTCCACGGCTTTTTCTATTTCCGCTCGAAGACAACGACGCGAACCGTCATTCTCTACGGCGTTCTCGTGGTCTTGCTGATCGGCAACGTCGCGGGATGCCGCGACATGATGCGCTCGCATTGAGCTGATCAAGCGATCAGCTCGAAGAACTTCTTCAGGTCGATGTTGCCGCCGGAAACGATGGCGACGATCGGACCTTTACCCGCTTTTCCTGTCAACGCCGCGGCCAATGGCAAAGCGCCGGCGCCTTCCGAAATGATTCGCGCTTTTTCAGCCATCATTCGCATCGCTTTCTTGGTTTCTTCCAAAGTGACGACGATGTAATCGTCCACCAGCGGTTTCATTCGTTCCCACATTCGCGGGAACACGCTCTGTCCACCGGCTCCGTCGACAAACGATGCTTTCCAGTCTTTAAAAACTTGCGGCGAACCTTTCTCGAACGACAACGCGGCCGGCGCCGCCGTTTCGGGTTCAGCGCCGAAAATCTTAATCTCCGGCTTGATTGCTTTGACCGCGCTGGCGACTCCAGTGATTAATCCGCCACCGCCAATGCTGGCGATGATTGCGTTCACGTCCGGCGCATCTTCCAGGATCTCGAGACCCATGCTTCCGTGGCCGGCAATGAAATTATGGTCGTCGAACGGATGAACGAATGTTCCATCGACGCCGGGGAACGCACGATCATCGAGCGCTTTCCATGCGACGTCGTACGAAACGAGAACTAATCTTGCGCCGAGCTCGCGCATGCGCGCGAGCTTCGATTCGGGCGCAGTTTCAATTGCGACTACCGTGCAAGGAACGCCGGCTTGTCGTGCAGCATAAGCGACCCCCTGTCCCGCGTTGCCGGCGCTGATCGTCCAGACTCCACGTTTGCGCTCCGACTCGGGCAACATGGCGACCGCGTTGGCAGCGCCGCGCAATTTGTAAGCGTTAATTGGTTGGAGGTTTTCCAACTTCAGCCGGACGTCTGGAAAATCTGGACCAAGTTCAAGGCGGACGAGTGGCGTGCGCACGATTGTCTTCGCGATTCGCTGTCGCGCGTCTTTGATTTCGTCCAACTTGATCGGCCGGACGGGGTCGAGCGTTGCCGCCATTTAGTGTCGATCCATTCGACTGCGCTCAGGACAAGCCTTACCCGGGCGGCCAGGCGAGCGCGCGTTTGCCTAACAAATGAACGTGCAAATGCGGCACGCTTTCGCCCGCGTCCGGTCCGCTGTTGATGACAACGCGATACCCGGTCTTCTCGATGTCGAGCTTTTTTGCGAGCTCGCCCGCAACCAGCAACAGTTTTCCGAGAATGGCGCGCTCGGCTTCAGTGGCGACGGCCAAACGGGGGATCGCCTTCTTGGGAACGATCAGCACGTGAACCGGTGCTTGCGGATTTACATCATGAAACGCAATCGCGTCGTCGTCTTCCCAAATAATCTTCGCCGGAATCTCACGCGCGATAATTTTTTCGAAGATCGTCATGGCAAATGGTCGGACTGAGGAATCACCGCAGCGAACATTTTAAACGCTCGCTGGTGGTTGTTGTCAGCCGTTCACGAATGAAGCAGACAATCTCTTCCCGTAAAGAATCGCAGGCGCGGGTCCAGACTCGCGTGCAGCGCAAATGTTTTACACACGGTTGCAACGAACAAAGCTGAAGATTGTCCACGCCGGTCTCGATGAGCGAATTGAGTCGTTTTTCAAGAAGATCGAAAAAGGCGAGCTCGTAACCGCTGCCGGCTTGATGCGCGATGTCGACCAACGAAACCGAAATAGGAGGCGGTGCCGGTGCGAAATACGGAATGATTTCCTTGTAGCCGATCGCTTTTAGGACGTACTCCACCGTTTCCTGAAGCTGCTTGAACGCAACAACGTTCTCGTCGTTCCGTAGATGCAAGTAAAACGCAATGCTCTCAGTAACGTGCTCGGTTAACCACCAACTCGGATAACCGGCTTGATCGGCCGCGCGATTGATGGCGGCGTGCAACCAATTGCGGTCGAACTCAAAGAGCTGACCCGAGTCGCAGCGCAAATATGGAAATTCTTCTTTAAACGCGACCATGATTCACTTGATCCGGTGGAAATAATTCACGCTGCTTTGAGTCAGGCTTTGCCGTCTTGCCCAACGCGTGGATGGCGTCGACGAATTGATCGACATCTTCGAAGCGCCGATGGATCGAGGCGTAACGCAGATACGCGACTTCATCGATGCCGCGCAATTTTTCGAGGACCTTTGCCCCAATAGCGGTCGATTGGACTTCGCGGCCGCCCGTTTCCAGATCGTGGACGATTTCATCGACGAGCTGCTCAAGAGTTAGCAAGCTGGTGGAACGCTTCTCGAAAGCCTTGGCAATGCTGCCGGCGAGCTTCCGGCGATCGAACGGTTCGTGCGTACGGTCGCGCTTCACGACCCGGAGATCGGAGCGCTCGATTTCCTCGTAAGTGGTGAAGCGATATCCGCATTTGAGGCATTGGCGGCGCCGGCGAATGCTCGAGCTATCGCGAGATTGACGGGAATCGATGACTTTGTCATCACGCGACCCGCACTTGGGGCAACGCATAGTGTTAAAAGGCTAAATAACACACCACGCGTTGTGGCGTCAACGATCTTTAACGCTGGGAATTGTTGTTCGGTCAGGCCGCGACTGCTTTGCGCGGCGCACTCTTCTTTGGTTTTCTTTCGGCGAATTCGAAACCGACTTTCCCGTTTTCCAATTTGAGGTAGGCCGAAAATGGGCGGCCTTTTTTCGAAACAAACTTCGGAAGAAGATCGGTTTTGCCGATTGTAATCAACTTTTGCACCTGCTCCTTCGGAATTTCGCGGTGCAGGATGTTCTTGCTGATCCGGAAGGTGCAGGTTTTTTCCTTGGAAACCGCGTTCTCGCAGGCATAGGCGCGATCAAGGACGTAAACCTGGCCTTTCTGGCAAATTGGACAAAGTCCGAGCGCCTCGTGCTTCTCAGCGTCGATCTTTACCGTTTGATCATGACCGTTCTCGCCAAAATCGAAGGCCGGTTTGAAATCTTCGCCGAGTTTGACGGTGGCGTTGAACTTGCGGCCAACTTTGCTTCGAAAACCTTCCAGCGGGCCAACTTGTTTCTCAGTTAAAAGTTTTTCTAGCTCTGAACGTTCGAACAAGCGCCCGGCCATCGTTTTCCAAACAATCAATCCGCAAGATCGACATTTGAAGGTGCGGTAACTTTCGTCGAATGGTCCGCCGCCGCACTTCGGACATTTCACATCCAGCAGTTCGAAATCTCCGCTCACACTGTCGCCCTCGAAATTTTTTGCCTTCTCAACGATTTCGCGGGTGAACTTCTTGATGTGGGCCATAAAATCGTTGCGTTTCATCGCGCCTTTCTCCATCCGCTTGAGTTTGGATTCCCATTCGCCGGTCATTTCCGGGGAACACAACTCGGTGGCACCGATGCCGCGCAAAAGCGTGATCAGCGCGAGACCTTTCGCAGTCGCGATCAGCTCGCGCCCCTGGCGATGGACGTAGCCGTCGTGAATCAATCCTTCGATGATCGCCGAGCGCGTCGCCGGCGTACCGAGACCTTTCTCGCGCAACGCCTCACGCAGTTCCTCGTCTTCGACGAGTTTGCCGGCGCCTTCCATTGCTGAGAGCAGCGTGGCTTCCGTAAATCGCGCCGGCGGCTTGGTTTCATTTTGCGTAACCTCGATATCGAGGACTTTTGCCGGTTCGTTCGGCGAAATCGCAACGAGCGACTCTTCGCCCTGCTGTTCTGAAGCTGCTTCACGGCCGTAAACCGCCAGCCAGCCGGGGTCCTTGATAATTTTTCCCTCGGTTTTAAAGGCCTCCTTGTCGACACGCGTGATGCGGGTCGTCACTTCAAATTGCGCCGCCGGGAAAAAGCCGCTGATAAAGCGGCGCACAATCATGTCGTAGATTTTCTGCTGAACCTCATCGAGGCCGTGCGGCGCGGTACCGGTCGGAATGATCGCGAAGTGATCTGAAATCTTTACGTTATTAAAGATCCGCTTGGTTGGCTTCACCCAATTTTTTTCGAGAACTGTGCGCGCGTGCGGATTCTCGATCCGGCTCAACGTCGATTTTACCGTCGGGATATAATCTTCCGGCAGATAGCGCGAGTCGGTCCGCGGATAAGTGATGACTTTGAAGCGCTCGTAAAGTTGCTGGGCGATTTGCAATGTGCGCTTGGCACTGAAGCCGCGGCCGTTCGCGTCGCGTTGCAAACTGGTCAGATCGTAAAGAAGCGGCGGCGCCTGGGTTGTCGGTTTCCGTTCTTCGGTGGCAATGCCGGTTTTGCCGACGCATCGGCTCTTGATTTCGTCAGCCGTCGCTTTGTCCCAAATCCGCTCGGCTCGCGCGTCTTCGTCGCCGTCTTTCGTGAAATCTTCCCGGAACCACCGGCCGCGATAAGTGCCGGCTTTGACCGCGAAATCGCCGAATACCTCATAATAGTTACGCGGCTTGAAGTGGTGAATCCTGTCTTCGCGCTCAGCCAGAATCGCGAGGGTTGGCGTTTGCACGCGACCAACCGGCGTCAGCTGAAAACCGCCGGTCCGATTGTTGAACGCCGTCATCGCGCGCGTGCCGTTGATTCCGACGAGCCAGTCGCTTTCCGAGCGGGACACCGCCGCCTTCGAGAGCGGGACCATTTCTTCTTCGGAGCGCAAATGATTGAACGCGTCGCGGATCGAGTCCGTCGTCATCGATTGCAACCACAAACGGCGGATCGGCTTTTTGACGCCGCCGAGTTTGACCAGATACCGGAAAATCAGCTCACCCTCGCGTCCGGCGTCGCAAGCGTTGATCAGAAGATCGACATCGGGGCGTTGCATCAACTTTTTGAGCATGTTGAAGCGCGCTTTCGTCTTCTCGATCGGCTTGAGCTGAAATTCGTCCGGAATAATCGGCAGGTTGGCGAAGCTCCACTTCCCGCGCTTCACGTCGAGCTCGCTCGGCAAGGCCAATTCAACCAAATGGCCAAGCGCAGATGAGATGACGTAGCGCTCGCTCTCGAAATGGTCGCCTTCCTTTTTGAAACCACCGAGAGCGCGGGCGAGATCGCTCGCCACACTCGGTTTTTCCGCGATGATCAGGGATTTAGACATTGATATTGAAGACCTTGCAAACGGGGGGAAGAGCAGGTCGCGGGCGAGGTTAGGCGAGTTTCACGAAATATTTTCCGGGCAACTGCTTCACGAGCCGCTTCAGCTCAAGGCCGAGGAGAGTAGAAGAGACTGTGCCGCTTGGCAAATTGCATTTCGCTGAGATCGCATCAATGGGCGTCTCAGTAGCCTCGATCGCGTCATAGACCCGGCGCTCTTCATCCGAGAGCGGAGGCAGCGGACGGGCGGCGGCTTGCGGTGACGGTTTCGTTTCCGGCAGAAGAATTTGGAGATCATCAAGAATATCATTCGCGTCCATGACAAGTTTCGCGCCCTGCTGAATGAGCCGGTTCGAGCCCATCGCGCTCGGCGCGTTGATGTGCCCGGGCACGGCGTAAACCGAGCGGCCTTGCTCCAGCGCCTGCGAGGCCGTAATCAGCGCGCCGCTGTTTGCGCCCGCTTCGACCACAAGAATTCCATGGCTCCAGCCGGAGATGATCCGGTTTCGCATTGGAAACGTTTGCCGGTCGGGTTCGATTTCCATCGAGAATTCAGACACGACTGCGCCGCTGCCGTTGCGAATTTTCTCGGCAAGCGTACGATTTTCCGGCGGATACAGCTTCGACAATCCCGAGCCAATGACCGCGATCGTGCGCCCTTTTGCGGCGAGCGCGCCCTGATGCGCGGCCGTATCGATTCCGCGCGCCAGACCGCTAATCACAGTCAGCCCCGCGTAAGCAAGTTGGTAGGCGAGCTTTTTCGCGCACTCGCTGCCATAGTGAGTGGTGCGACGCGCGCCGATGATCCCGATCGCGTGCTGATCGCGCTCCTGAATTTCGCCCCAAACGTAAAGCACAATCGGCGGCGCGTGGATTTCGCGCAGCGGCTTTGGATAAGACGGCGAATTCTGCGTAATGACGGTCGCGCCGAAGTCTTTGACGCGTTTCAGCTCCGACGGAAGATCGACAATCGATTCCCAATTTGAAATTTGATCGGCGACTTCGCCGCCAATCCCCTCAACTTTTCGGAGCTCAGTCCGTTTCGCGGCCAGGATTTGCTGCGGTTCTTTGAAAACCTGCAGGAGCTTGCGCAACCGCACCGGCCCGACGGTCGGCAGCATGTTGAGCGCGATGCACGCTTCGATGGAGTTCATGAAATCCTGTAGGGGACGACGCTGTCGTCCCAGGGAAGCTAACAGGTTCCCCTACAAAAAATCTAAAACGGAATTTCGTCGTCGTCCGGCTCCGCAGCCGCGCCAGTTTTTGGCGGCGGAGCGGGTTTACTTGAACGCGATTCTCGCCCGCCCTCAGCAGCTTCGGCCGCGCCACCGCCTGCGCCGGGAGGACGACCGCCGAGCAGTTGCATCGTTTCGCCAATCACGCGCAATTTGCTTCGCTTCTGCCCGCTTTGTTTGTCGTCCCATGTATCCAATTGGAGCCGGCCTTCGATGAAAACGGGACGACCCTTCTTCAAATATTCGCCCGCGATTTCGGCGAGCCGCGACCAGAGGACGACATCGACATACGTGACCTCTTCACGTTTCTCGCCGCTGTCGAGGGTGTATTGACGATTAATAGCAATGCCAAGGTCGCAAACGGCGCTGCCTTTGGGGGTATAACGCACTTCGGGATCGCGCGTCAGATTTCCGAGGAGAATGACTTTATTAAAACTGGCCATGCGCCAGGTCTATCGGATTTATTTAGAACGCGCCAACTTTTTCGCCGGCTTTTCCTTCCGCTCCTTTTTTTCGTTCTTCGCGCGCAACCGCTGGTAATGCTGGCGGTACACTTCCGGATCGAGTTTGAATTTGGAACGCAGCTTGGTGACCAGCTGCGGATCTGCGTGGAAAATAAAGTTCACATAAAATCCGGCGTCGAGTGGACCTGACGCGTAGGAAAACTGGCGCTTGTCCATTTTTTGCACCTGCTCGATCTCGGCGCCTTCCTTTTTAAATTCGGACTCCAAGCGGTCGACAATGTTGTGCACGCTATCCTCCTTTCCCTGCGAATTGAGGACGAGCAATGCTTCGTAACGATTCTTCATGTTTCTTCTTCGATTTTGTTGAAAGTGTTCATCGCGGAAACGACGCCTTTGTCAATCGCACATTTCACCGCGTCCGCCGCGCGCGTGATTGTCGATCTCACGAGGGGTTTCTCCTCTTCGAAAAAATTGCTGAGCACATAATCGCTCGCTGCTTCGGCCGGCGCGTTACCAATTCCAATTCGCAATCGCGACATTTCTTCCGTGCCAAATTGGGCGATGATCGATTCCAGTCCGTTATGTCCGCCGGCCCCCCCACTTTGACGAATCCGCAATCGCCCGAGTGGCAATGAGAAATCGTCCAACACGACCAATATTTCCTGCGGAGCAATTTTGAAGAACTGCGCGATCGCGAAGAGCGGATGGCCGCTACGATTCATGTAGCTCGCAGGCTTGACCAAGAGCGCATCCCCAAATTTTGCCGTAGCCGCGTCCCATTTGCCCGATCTCTGCCAAGCGAGTCCGCCTTCGTGAGCAAGAAGATCGGCAACCATGAAGCCAATGTTGTGGCGAGTATGCGCGTATTCGGCGCCGGGGTTGCCCAAGCCTGCGACCAAGCGAATCGGTTTCTCTTCCACTGTCGCGCAATCGAAATCCGAAATCAGTGCCAGTCCGGCTCGGACAAATCGATTCTACTTCTTGGGCTCTTTTTCTTTTGGAGCCGGAGCGCCACCCTTGCTCGCTGGCGCGGGCGCGCCCTTCACCGGCGGTGCTCCCTTCGCTCCAGCAGCCGGTGCCGCCGCTTCGCCTTCTTCCTTCCTCGCCGTAATCACTTCCGGACCCGCTGCCGCGGCCGCTTCGGCTTCCGCTGTGACCGGTTCCTCCTCAATCACCGGCGCCATTACTGAGAATGCAGTGAGATCAGGTTGAACTTTTGCGGTTACGCCCGACGGAAGTTTGATGTCACGAACGTGAATCGAATCCCCGATGTTGAGCGCCGATACATCGACCGTAACTTTGTCTGGCAGATCGCGTGGCAAGCACTCGATCGGCAGCGCGCGCAAATTCTGATCGAGCAGACCACCGAAATTCTTCACGCCATTCGGAACGCCCAACGGTTCCAGCGGCACGTCGGCCTGAATTTTCTCGTCCATCGAAATCGCGTGAAAATCGACATGGAGAACATCGCCGACTACCGGCGAGTGCTGGACTTCTTGCAAGAGCGCGGTGCGAGTCCCTTTGTGACCGGCGATTTCCAACTCCACCAGAATGTTTTCGCCCGAGGCATGGCTGAGCATGGCATTGATGTCGCGTGCGGAAACCTGGAGCGGTTGGGACTTTTCTTTTCCGCCGTAAACAACGGCCGGAACAATGCCGCGCGCTTTTAATCGGCGCGCAGCCGAACGTCCAGTCGCAGTCCGCGGTTCTGCCTTGAGTTTAACTTGCTTTGCCATCTTCGTTAGTTGTCGATCTTAAACAGCGACGAAACCGACTCATCGTTATGGATCCGTTTCATCCCCTCGCCGAGTAGCTCGGAAACGCAGAGCACGGTGGTTTTAAATCCTTCCACCGGGCGAACCGGCGTGCTGTTGGTCGTTATTAATTCCTCAATTTTGGACTTTTGCAACCGCGTTCCTTGGCAACGATTGCCAGGTTCGCGCCGAGCGCTTCGGCATAGGCGGAGGCCATTTTCAAACCACCGATGTCGGGTGAAACCACAACGGTCTTTCCGGTAAGCTTCTGGCGAAGGTACTTAATTAGTACCGGCAACGAATAAAGGTGGTCGACCGGGATATCGAAAAAGCCCTGCACCTGCTGGGCGTGAAGGTCCATCGTTAACACCCGATTGACGCCAGCGGCGTGGAGCAGATTGGCGATCAATTTCGCTGTAATCGGGACCCGCGGCTTATCTTTGCGATCCTGTCGAGCATAACCAAAAAATGGAATGACCGCGGTGATCCGATCGGCGCTGGCGCGACGCGCGGCGTCTACCATGATGAGCAGCTCCATCAAATGTTCATTGCTCGGCGGCGAGGTTGGTTGAATCAGAAAAACGTCACGGCCGCGCACGTTCTCCTCGATTTTGACGTAAGTCTCACCGTCCGGGAACGAGCTGATGGTGGCCTGGCCGAGCGGGGCGCCGATGTATTTGCAAATCCGCTCGGCCAACTCGCGATTGGCCGTGCCGCTGAAGACCTTCATTTCTGGCTGGAGCGCGAACATGAGGGGGCTAAATTAGGCGTGCGAACTCAATATTGGCAATGAACAACTTGCCAGAAAGGAACTCTTTCGCGAATGGTACGTGCCTCCATGAACGCTGACACGATTCGTATCGACCGACCCGCAACAAATTCGCGATTGTTTGCGCACACGCGCTGGGATGCAGTTCCAGCGGCCGCGGGTCTTTTTCATCTCGCTTATTTTCTCGGTCTCTTCTTTTTGTACCCGCGCGCGCCGCTCTGGGTAATGCTGATCCTGGGATTCATCTACTCGCTGATGGTGAACGCGAACATCAACGGCGTCGGCCACAACTTCATTCATAATCCATTCTTTCGTTCCAAAATCCTGAACCGCCTGTTCGGAGTCACTCAGTCCGTCGCCTGCTGTTTCTCGCAGACCTACTACAACGCCGTTCACATGCAGCATCACAAAGGCAACGCCGACCGACCGGATGAAAAGGGCGCAACGATCGATTGGATCTCGATCTATAAACACGGTCACGATGGCGAGGCGGAAAACCCGTGGGGCTACGTGTTCCTGAGTTTTTTCCGCGATGACGTCGGCGCAATCAAACGAGAACTGCGCAAACGCGGCAACGGCGATTTATTTTGGGGCAACATTGAGCTGGCCGCGTTCGCGACCACGCTGCTGATCATGTTTCTGTTCAACTGGCGTTACGTGATTTTTTATTTCCTGCCGTTTTTCTACCTCGGACACTGCTTCAGTTATTTGAACGGCTACTATCGCCACTACGGCGCGAATCCGGACAAACCAATCGCCTGGGGGGTGAGCAGCTATGGCAAGATTTATAACTGGCTTTTTTTCTACAACGGCTATCACGCCGAACATCATTTCCGTCCAAAAGTGCATTGGACGAAGATGGAAAGCTTCCGCCAGAGCATCACCGAGCTGCAAAAAGAGGAAGGCGTGCGCACGATCAAGCGCGCGCACATGCTCGGCTTTCTCGATCCAAATTTGCCCAAACGCGGCGAAAGCGCAGCAGATTTGAAAGCCGCTGCGCCGTCGGCGCTTTAGTTGTAGGACGGGCGCCGCGGCGACCCTGCCTTTCTCGATGCCGGCAAGCGGAGCGCTTGCCCTACAATGTTATTGCGCGAAACTCGCGCGCAGCTTTTCTTTCTTCGCTTCGCAATCTTCCTGCAAGCGTCGAATTTCGGATGCCAGCTGCTTCTCGAGCGATTCCATTTCTTCGAATTTTCCGGCGCTTTGCGCAGTGCGAATTTGATCCTTGAGAAACAATTCTTTCTCCGCGATCCGCGCTTTGAAGGTTGAATCGACGTCGGCGAGCTGCTTTTTCTGGTCGTCGGTCAGGGTGACAATCGGCTGATTTTTCGCGAGTCGCTCCATCGCCAGCTCGTAAGCCGATTTCATCGAAATTCTTTCTCTTCCTCTCAGTCTTACTCTTGCTCCTGCGCGCAATTGAATCAATCGTAAGATCGACAATGAACATCCGGCTTCTGAGCATCGATTTCGACGGCACCCTCGTCTCACGCGTGAGCGAACCGGCCCTGGACGGGCGCTGCATGCAATTGATCCGCGATTTGCAAAGCGGCGGCGTTCTTTTCTCGATTAATACCGGCCGTTCGGTCGATCTGCTCGAATCCGGTCTGACCGATTTCGAATTTCCGGTACGTCCCGATTTTATTTTAACGACCGAACGCGAAGTTTTCCGCCCGGGGAACAACGGCGAAAAATGGGAACCGTTCGGCGATTGGAACGAGCGCTGCGCCCGTGACCACGCCGAGTTGTTTTCGTCCGCCCAATCAATCATGGCCGAAGTCGTAGATTTCGTGACCCGGAAGACCAAAGCCCAGCTGATTTATCACTCCCAGGGACTGGAAGGCTTGCGAGCGGAGAGTGACCAGGAAATGGACCGCATCGTTGAATTCATCGAAGGGGCGCGCGCGAAAGAGCCGAAGTTCAATTATCAGCGCAACACGATTTATCTTCGATTTTGTCACGCCGATTATCACAAGGGCGCAGCGTTGGCGGAGCTGGCGCGTTTGATCGACATTCCGCGCGAGAACATTTTCGCGGCGGGCGATCATCACAACGACATCTCGATGCTCGACGGTCAGGTCGCGGCCATGCCGGCGTGTCCGGCAAACGCGATTGAAGAAGTAAAAGCGGCGGTGCGCGATGCAGGCGGCTATGTCGCCCAGCGCCAACACGGCGCCGGGGTGCGTGAAGCGTTGCAGTTTTTTGTCAACGGCAAATCGAACTGAGGTCGCTCGTTTTCATCACAGCCAAGGCGATCGGCGCGTCGGCCTCGATTTTGCCGGCAAAGCGATTCGTCATGTAAGTGAGCAGCAAGACCCAGAACGAAAGCGCCAGGCTGAACAGCGGAAATTGCAGCACGAGCGGCAATGAATAGATGATCGCCATCAAGGGTATCCAGACCGCCCAGGTCGCGAGCAACGTCGGAAAAATTTTGTCGCGATAATGCGGCCAGGTGAAGAGGTCGCGGAGCGGCTGCATTGAAATTCCGCTGTTCTTCCATTCGTAAGTAAGGACACCGAATGGCGCCGCAAAAAATACGTTGTAGCCAAACTGGTCGATACAGATTTTCCCGAGGACGACGGGCAGCGTCACGACGTCGCCTAACCAATGCGCTTCCGCACGGTAGAGTAAATCGACAAGCGATCCGTCGAAACCCCAAACTGGGATCGTAAAAGCGAGGTTGCGAAGATTCGCGCGCTGGGGGCGGCAGCGTTGAAAGAAAAGGATCAGAAAAATTTCCGGAAGTAACGCGCCGGCAAGAATGGAAGCGCCAATGACAAACAATAATCCGTGCGCGCGTTTGAATTCAGCCAGGTTGCGCAGCGCATCGGCGACTGAGGAGTTTGTGTAAAAAGCCACGGCCAGCGCGAGCATGATCGCCTGAATGATGAGCGCCGGTTTAGCGTTCGCCCGCGCCGCTTCCCACCCAATCATGAGCGGCGTTCGCGATTTCTGCATCGCCGCGGAGTTTGTCAATTCAGAACAGGACCCAAATCACCACTTGACGCTGGCGTTCGGACCCGCGCCGGCAGCCGGCTGGAGACGGCTTTCCTCGCTGGTTTTTTCGCCCGGGACTGAATCGCCACTGGCAGTCGAGCCAGTCGACGCGCAACCGCTGAACCCGCAAAGGGCGGCGATTAGAATGGCCAACATCAAAAGGTATTTCATTCGCCCCGAACCCTAATCGACGCCGGGTTTTTCTCCACAAAAAAATCGCAACGGCGATGAGATTGCTGGGAGCGACCAACATCGTAAAGTTCGCCGTGACCACGACCGCGAAAATCGACATCAAGTCGCTCCAGTTTCACGAACTCGTGGATAAGGTCCGCGAATTCGGTCAGCCGCTTTATCGGGCCCGCCAAATCGCAGACTGGCTCTACCAAAGGCGCGTTCAGTCGTTCGACGAAATGACCGACTTGCCGCAAGGGCTTCGAAAGCGGCTCGCCGAGCAGTTCGACTTCAGCAAGATCGACATCGTCCGCGTGCTCGGCTCCCGCGACACCACGCGTAAATTTTTGTTTCAATTGAGCGACTTCAACCTGATCGAGTCCGTTCTGATTCCGGCGTCGCCGGCGCTTTACGGGTCGCGCTCCGACCGCCGGACGATTTGCATTTCGACGCAAGTGGGTTGCGCTTACGGCTGCAAATTTTGCGCGAGTGGATTGGAAGGATTCAGTCGCAATCTGAGGCCGAACGAGATTGTCGATCAAATCATCGCGGTCGAGCGCGAGAACTGCGAAAAGATCGACAACATCGTGTTCATGGGAATGGGCGAGCCGCTGGCAAACTTCGACAATGTGATGCGCGCAATCCGAATCATCAACGCGCCATGGGGACTCGGCATCGGCGCGCGGCACATGACGGTTTCCACCAGTGGACTCGCGCCGCAGATCCGGAAGCTGGCCGATGAGCCTTTGCAAATCCGGCTCGCCATTTCGTTGCACGGCGCAACGGATGAAGCCCGCAGCCAAATCATGCCGATCAACCGCCGCTATAACATTGAGATCCTACTTTCGGCTTGCGATTACTACACGTCGCGGAAGAAGCAGCGACTGACTTTCGAATACATTTTAATCGCGGGCGTAAACGATTCCGATGAGCAAGCGCGCCTTCTTGCCGGCCACGCCAAGCGGCTTTCAGCCAAAGTGAATCTGATTCCGTACAACACCGTGCACGGCCTGCCCTGGTCGCGACCGTCGGAAGATCGACAGGAAAAATTCTTGTCGATCTTACGGGAGCGCGGAATTGCGGCGACGTTACGCCGGGAGAAAGGCCACGATATCGACGCGGCCTGCGGCCAATTGCGTCTCCAAACCAAGCGCGAGTTGCAGACAGCAAGTTCGTAAATCGCGGAAATTTTTTGCGCACCCGGCCAAGCTGGCGTTTAGTCCAATCATGTCCGACTTCGAGGGCGAACGGGAAGGAATCTGGGACGAATACGATTGGGAGCGCTTCCTCCAGCAACAGGACCAACGGACGGAAAAATACATGGAGCTGCTGGAGAAGTACATCGACGACCCGCAGCGCGATGAAATTATCGCGCGGGAAATGGGTTGGACGCAGATTCTGGGAGACGGCGATTGGAGCGCCGAGGTTGACGCCCTTCTGGACGAAGATTGGCGTTTACAAGATCAGGAGACCTCGGACAGCGCTGAACAGCAGCTCAGCGAAAGCTTTGAGGACCATATTCTGTATCGCGCGGCCTTCGCCTTGACCGTTTGGATCGACAAACTCTTCGACCAAAACGCTTCCCTCCAAAACGAACCGGCGGCGATCAAGCTCGCGACCCACGCGGCGCTGGCGAGCGCGAAATTGGCGGCAGCATTGAGTGATGATGACGTGGACGAGCTCGGCATGACGATCGCCTACCTAAAACGCGCCCTGAAAGCGATCACGGTTTCGTTGGATTCAGCGTCCAAATTGCTCTCCGAGCAGCTGATCGGGGGCCGGCAGTATTCCGTTCTGCAGCAACGCCTTTTTCAGGTGCGTGATGGCATCATTACGCTGATGGGGGAATATCGCGGCGAATGGCGCCGCCGCTTCGGCTCCGAAGGCTTTCGGGGTTGAATGAAATAGCCGGCAGTTCCGTCGAAATATGCAAACGGAAACGACTCCGGCTCAAGCCGATGTGTCGGAACTGGACCTGGTGAGACAATGTCAAGCCGGCCAAACCGAAGCATTCGACCAGCTGGTAACCCGCTACCGGACAAGGGTATTCGCTATGATTTATAACATGGTCCATAACGAACAGGACGCTTGGGACCTGGCGCAGGAGAGCTTTATCAAAGCCTGGAAATCAATCGGGCGCTTCCGCGGGAAGTCGTCGTTTTACACTTGGATTTATCGAATCGTCATGAACGTGACCATCGATTGGCTGCGCAAACGGCAAATCAAAGCCGGCGGGGCCGAGTTCGATGACGCGATTCAGTTGAAAGAGATTGACCCAGCCTCAAAGACCGTGCCGAAAGCCGACCCGCTCCCCCACCAGCGAATGGAACAACACGAGATTCGGGCCCGGATCAACCACGCCATCTCGCAGCTCTCCCCTGAGCACCGCGCAGTAATTTTGATGAAAGAAATCGAAGAAATGCAGTATCACGAGATCGCCCAAAGCCTTGGCTGTTCCATCGGCACGGTGATGTCGCGCCTGTTTTATGCCCGTAAGAAGTTGCAGAATTCCCTGAGGGACGTTTATGAAAACGTTTGAAGAAAAATGGACTGCCTGGCTCGATGGACAATTGAGCGGCAAAGAATTGGCTGAATTCGAATCGTCGCTACCGGATTTGGCGGCCGCCCAGGCCGAAAAACGCGATGCGCAAAAGCTCGGCGCCTTTTTGAAGGAACAACTTACTACTCAAGCAATGAGTAATGAGGAATTCTTCAGTCATCAATTACACGAACGGATCGCGCGTGAAAGCGAAGCTCGACCTCGTTCAACATCGACATGGTGGACGATTCCGCGCCTGGTTTGGTCAGGGGCAACCGCGCTTGCACTGTTTGTCATCACTACGGTTGTGCTCATGAGTCAGCATCAGCCGGGTGAACAGTCGGAATACCTCACCCAAATCTTGCAGTCGCGGGTGGACCCAGCGGCCAATCCGAACGCCACCATCTCGATTTTCGAAAGCAAAACCGACAACAAGGTCACCGTCCTCTGGACCGAGGGGTTGCAATCGTTGCCGGCCGACTACGCAGCAAAGTAAATCGACAATGCAGCTGAGGCCTTTGCTTCTCGCCGCCTTCCTGGTGTTGGCGTTAAGCGCGGTTTCGGCTGATGCGGCCCAGGCAGTTTGGAGTGGCCTGGTCATTGCGGAAAACGTTCCGCAACCCGCACCGATTCCCCCGGAGCTGACCGGGCTTGAGCAAACGTTAAAAGATCTTTTTGGTTACAATCAGTTCGAGGTCATTGGCCAGTCGAGCAAGACGCTCAAGACCGGCCAGGAAGATTGGCTCGCGAACAGCAAATATTTCGGGCTGCATGTCGATGCTCGCGGCGAAAATGATTCCGGTTACTCATTGAATCTCAAGCTTTACAAGGAAAGCGATGTCCTGCTCGAGACGGACGCGAACCTCAGCAAAAGCAGCCCGCTCGTCATCAAGGGGCCGCAGGTCGGCAGCGGACAGTTGTTGCTCGTATTGGTCGTAAAGGACGACGAGCAGGCCCATCGCCGCCGTCATGCGGAGCCAGCCAACCCGATCACGACTGCGTGGCAGCGTCTGCGTCGCGCCATTCACAACGTGCTCCCGTAATCCTTACCGCGTCCGCATGACGGGTGCAGCTGGCGGTTGAACCGCTACTTGATTTCGGTTAAGGGCAGCAATGCGCGTTCTGGTGGCCTCGACCGTTTTGTTTGCGCTCCTGACGACAATGGATGCAGAAAATCCGTACGAATTCGCGAGCACCCCCGGTAAATTGCCAAAGCAAGTTGTTCCGCTCGAATATTCGGTTCGAATCGTTCCGGACCTCGCCAAACTTACTTTCGCCGGCAGCGAAGGAATCAAGGTCAAGGCGACCCCGTCGATTCGCGAGCTCGTGCTCAATTCGGCCGAACTGGAAATTGCGAAAGCTTCGGTCGATGGAATTCACTTATCGCCAGACGCGATCAAGCTCGATCCAAACAACGAGCGACTGACGATCGCTCTGCCTAACGAATTACCGGCCGGCGAGCACACAATTGCGCTCGGGTTCAGTGGAAAGATTACTCCAAAAGGCCGCGGCCTTTATTACATGCCCTACCAGGAGCAAGGCACCGGCGCAAAAAAAGTCGCGCTCGGCACCCAATTCGAACCAAGCGACGCCCGACGCTTTTTTCCGTGCTGGGACGAACCGAGTTTTCGCGCGCGTTTCCAACTGACGGCCGTGGTCCCGGGAGATTGGCTGGCCGTTTCGAACATGCCAATCGAATCCGAGCGTAAGGTCGACATCGGCAAGGAAGTGCGTTTTCAAGCAACCCCGTCGATGTCGAGTTACTTGAACGTGTTCGTCGCGGGCGAACTCGATCTTATCGAAACGAAAGTCGCCGGGACGCAAATCCGGCTGATTGCGACTAAGGGAAAAACGGAATGGGGCCGATATGCGCTCGAGAGCACGGCGCAGATCCTCCAGTATTACAACGATTACTTTGGCGTTTCCTATCCGCTTCCAAAATTAGATCAGATCGCCATTCCGGGCGGTTTCGGCGGCGCGATGGAAAATTGGGGCGGCATCACTTACTACGAATCGGCGCTTCTATTCGATCCGAAGAAATCGTCCGCGGCGACGCGCCAACGCATTTACGAAGTGATCGCGCACGAAACGGCGCACCAATGGTTCGGCGATCTCGTGACCATGGCCTGGTGGGACAATCTTTGGTTGAACGAGGGATTCGCCTCCTGGATGGGCGGCAAATGTACCGCGCATTTCAATCCCGACTGGGAAGTTTGGCTGGCCAGAAATATTCAGCGCGACCCAACGCGTCGCACCGGAATTGCCAAGGAAGTCGCGATGGAAGGTGACGCAAGATCGACAACGCATGCCATCCAACAGCCGGTCGCGAACGAAGCCGAAGCCAATAGTGCGTTTGATGATATCACGTATCGAAAAGGACAAAGTTTTTTGCGGATGCTGGAAAGTTTTCTTGGTGAGGCCACGTTTCGCGACGGCATTCGGCGCTACATCGCGGCGCACAAATATTCAAACTCGACCACGGCGGACTTGTGGAATGCTTTGAGCGAATCTTCGGGCAAACCGGTCGGCGAAATCGCCGCGGCTTGGACCGAACAGCCGGGGTTTCCGGTTGTAATAATGAAGCGCGAAGGCGAAAAGATTTCCCTGAGCCAGGAGCGGTTCACCATCAATTTCCCGGACGCGCCGGCGCTGGAATGGAAGATTCCCCTCACCTACTTCTTCGTCGGCGACAACAAGATTGAGAGCCGCTTGATGACCGGCAAGATCGAGAATCTGCCAAACGTTGCGACTGATCGCGTGATCAAGTTGAACGCGAACGGCGCGGGAAATTATCGCGTCCAGTATGACGAATCGTCCTGGAAAGCGCTGCTTGGTGCGCTGCCGAAGTTCAGTCTGGAAGATCGCGTCAATTTGCTGAGCGATTCGTGGGCGTTAGTGCAGGCGAACCGGGCTGATGCTTCACTCTATTTAGAGCTAATCGGGAAATTGCCGCGCAGTCATGAGCTGGCCGAGCGCGATCAGATTGTTAACGCCTTCGATTATATTAACCGATTACTGCTCGGCGATCCGGTCCGCGAAAAATTTCAGGCCTACGCGCGCTCGATCTTGCGACCTACGTTCGACGAACTTGGCTGGGATCCAAAGAAAAACGAAATTTCTCGCGATTCACTCCTCCGCGCGAGCTTGATCGTAGCGCTCGGCGATTTGAATGATCAGGAAATCATCGCCGGTTGTAAGAAGCGTTTTGAAAAGTTCGTTGTCGACCCGGCGTCGCTCGCGCCCGACCTCCGCGCGTCGGTTTGCTTTGTAGTTGGACAAAACAGTGACGAAGCGACTTGGAACAAGTTGCACGACCTTGGACTGAAGACGACCAGCATCGAGGAGAAACAAAATTATTACGATGCGTTAGCGGCGGCGCGCGATTTGAAGCTCGCCACAAAAGCACTCCAAATCTCTTTGACCGACGAATTGCCAACCAGCCGCGCGCTTCACCTGGTCGGTAAAGTCGAGCGCTATAATGGGGATCCCGATCTCGCCTGGGATTTCGCCAAAACAAATATGAAGGCTCTCCTCGAGAAAACCGACGCACTCGGCGCCAATACTTTCGCACCGAGCTTGTTCGTTTTCTTTTCCGAAAAATCGCGCGCCGATGAATTGAAAACCTACGCAAAATCGAATTTGCCGGCCACGAGCGCCAAAGAAGTCACCAAAGCGGTCGACGAAGTTGAGTTCCGCGCCGAATTCAAACAGCGCCTCGCGCCGCAATTAACGGCTTGGATTACCAAACAAAAACTCTAGCTTCTGTCCTTCGCCTCTCCCTTTCGAAAAGGGAGAGGATTACTTGTCGCGCCGAAGCGCAGCGGAGGAGGAAGGTGAGGGATTAGTTCGACTCCTCACCCTCGCCCTCTCCTCGAGCGAAGAGGAGAAGGAAACATACGCGCAGCGCTCTTAGGTTATAAATTCGATTGGGACTGATCTTGTTCGGGGGTGATCAAGAGCCGCATCGGGATCATGGATGATTCGTGAAATCCGTGGCGCCGGAAAAACTCCTGGGCCACGTTTTCCGGCCGGTCGGTCAACAAAGTGATCCGGAGAAAATTTTTCTGGCGCGCGAACTCGATTGCGTGATTGAGCAACTTCGCACCGTATCCGTGGCCCTGGTATTGTTTATGGACCACCAAATCTTCCAGTAGAATTACAAAACCGCCCTCCGCGGTGCTGATCGTGAAGAGCAGGTTGATCATGCCCACAATGACACCATCACGGCGCAGCACGAACACGCGTCCGCGGCTTGGTTGTTCGAAAATCAATCGCAAACCACGCAGCTGTTTCTCCTTGTCCGGGCGAAAATCGCCCTCCTGGGCGAACAGTCCTCCGAGCATCTCGGACAACTCGTCCAAATCCGCCTCGGTAGCCGGCTCAATGACGACTTTCTCGCTCACCGTTTGCATTGCTTATTCCAGAAATTAAGCGGGCTGGCAACCCGCGAATCGAAGATCGACATCCGGTGCCCGACTAAATTGACAATGCCCTGCCCCATCCTAATGTAACCGCTCCCAATTCGCGCCGAGCTTATTTTTCGGCCCTATGAAACGCACTTTTCAGCCATCTAAGCGAACGCGCAAGCGCCAGCACGGTTTTCGGGCGCGGATGCGGACAAAGGGTGGACGCGCCACACTCGCGCGTCGTCGCCAGCGGGGACGCAAACGTTTGTTGCCGAAAGGCGTCGATCGCCACTTCGCGCGCCACACTCAGGCTTGAGCCTGCGCGGCAAATCAATTTCAGGAGCGCCAGTCCGGCTCGGACTTTTTGTGGCAATCGGAAATCGGCAATCTACAATTTACAATTGCAGCGGCACCGTTAGCTCAATTGGCAGAGCAGCTGACTCTTAAT
>WNFS01000710.1_pt1 | contig 24317 bp, 11 predicted proteins | sample 5400141 | NCBI WGS metagenome assembly WNFS01 (sample SAMN13153358, study PRJNA577476) | soil metagenome | isolation source: 60 cm saprolite under Madrone tree | place: USA:California | collected 2016-06-14
TAGTTCGGACTGGGCGCGAGTCACGTCCAAAGGCGCCATGGTGCCGGCATCGAGCTGCTTCTTGTTGTCGCTATAGAGTTTTTGGGAAACGGTCATGGCCTGCTCGTCGACTTTGACGTTTGCGCGCGCGAAAACGAGTTCCCAATATGCTGTGATGGTGTTCGTAATAGTGGTGATAGCCTGTTGCGCAAAAGCCCAGTCGGCGATTTTGCGGTTGTTTTTTGCGATGCGGATGTTGCGGGTGTTGACGGCGATTCCATAGCCGTTCAATAGCGCTTGCGTGAAGCCGATCGTTAAGGTCGACTGAACGGCTGGGTTAAAAAGGTTGGCAGTGGAGGTCGAACTGCTTCGCGAATTGTTCCAGCTCACAGTTAAGTTGGTCCCCGTTTCAAAGCCCCGGAACACTTGGTTGTTAAACTGCGTGGTATGGGTCTCGAGAGTTGTGAGGCTTGCCGCGCCCGTGCCTGTGCCGGAGATGAGGGGATTGTTGACTGGCGTGGTGCGATCATCGATGAGAGCGGTGCTTGTCACGGTGGGGTCGTAGGAGAAGCTGGGAAGGAAGGCTGTCGAGGAAGCAAACAGGCCGCCAGGCGTCGAGTAACCCGAGCCGCCGGCTTTCGCTTTGAGAATCGAAGCGTCGGCAATCCACGGGTAATATCGCTGGACGGCGATGTCCATGCTGTTTTCGAGGGCGAGTTCAACCGCGTCCTGCAGACTTAGCTCAAGCTTGCCATCGTGGATGAGTTGCTGGAGCCTCGGCGAATTGGTGATGACCGGTTCGTCGATATGTATCTGCTGATAGGGCTTGAGGAGATCGGGGAATGCCTGTGGGCCGTTGGTGAAATTGTATTTCGCTAGGCCCAGCGAGGTTACCGGAGCGATGGACGAGCCTTGCGTCGCCACCGAAGCGGTTGGGGCGGGGCTCGACGGCGGGTTCTGCGCCGGGCTTTGCGCGAAAGCTGACGAAAGCGGACCCACCGCAAGCAGCGCCGCCATGAAAAACGCGACGAGAGACCTGGCTGTCTGGAGACCGGTCCGCTTCTGAGCCGAAAATAAGATTGACCGCCTCGTGTTTGCCATCCAAAGAAAAGACTTTGCGGTCTCATAGAGAATCGTCATGATAATTTTTCCCCTTAAGATTCTGTCCCATCGGGACGCATTTATTTGCTTCTGACAGTGTGGAACGTGCCCTGAACAGGTGTTGGTACACTTAGTTGGCCGGTTTCTTGCCACGCGGAAGGAAAGCGCCGGGACGTGGCCGCGAGATAGAGCTATTCAGGGGCATCCTTCGCAGTTTGACCCAGAAAGCGGCCAGAAAGTTTTGGCGCAGCCCGGTAACTTGGCCTGCAGTTTAGCAGGGGTCCCATTCCTTGACAACGCGGCGTACCGCGGCTAGGCTGCTCACGATATGATGTTTAGAGGCGATTTGCGGTTGGGCGAATACCATGCTTTCACGAGAAGAACTGCTGCGTATGTTTGAGTCCGCCGGAGCCATCCGGCACGGCCACTTTGAGCTTACCAGTGGGCTGCATAGCGGGACTTATGTGCAATGTGCGCTCGTCCTCCAGTACCCCAAGTTTGCCGAGAAACTTGGACATGCTCTCGCAGCTCTGTTTTCCGACGCTATCATCGGTGCCGTGGTCTCGCCGGCTTTAGGCGGAGTGATTATCGGGCAAGAGGTGGCGCGCGCCTTGCCGGAACCAAAGGGCTCGGTGGGAAGGGGAGTGCCGGCTATTTTCGTCGAGCGCGACGCCAGCGGCACCATGACGCTTCGCCGCGGGTTTTCGCTCAGGCCGGATGAACATGTTCTCGTGATTGAGGATGTTTGGACGACTGGCGGTTCGACGCAGGAGACCATTCAAGTTGTCGAAGAAGCCGGCGGCCGAGTTGTCGCTGCCGGAGCCTTGATCGATCGCAGCGGTGGCACGCTGGAGCTGGGAGTCGAAACCCAGGCATTGCTTGATCTTCCCATTGCGAAATACGAGCCCGAGGATTGTCCGTTGTGCCGCGAGGGCGGGGCGGCGGTAAAGCCGGGCAGCCGCTTCGCGCGCACTGCTCTTTGACGCGTGCAAAACCCTCGCCAAACCTGGCGCCTCTTCTGAAAATTGATCGCTGAAAATAGAGCACTCCCTTCTCATGCGCCATTTCAAGATTACGATTGCTTACGATGGGACCGACTTTCACGGTTGGCAGATTCAATCCTCGGACAAGCCCACGATTCAGGGCGAGATTTCCAGTGTGCTGCGGCGGCTCACGCAGGAGAATGTGGCGCTGAATGGCGCGGGGCGTACGGATGCGGGCGTGCACGCGCTCGGGCAGGTGGCTAGTTTTCGTACGCAATCGGGTTTGTCGGCAGGCGAGTTTCAGCGTGCGTTAAACGCATTGTTGCCGCCTACGATTCGCATAGTTGGCGCTGAAGAAGTGGGGCCGGATTTTCACGCGCGGTGGTCGGCGCTTGGAAAAATCTACCGCTATCGTTTGTATCGCGGGAAAGTCGTTCCGCCGGCGGTGTGGCGATACGTTTTGCACTATCCGTTTCCGCTTGATGAAGACGCCATGCGCATCGCCGCTTCGCGATTCGTGGGACCGCATGATTTCGCTTCGTTCGCCGCGTCCACGGGTTCCGAGGATGACGACAAGGAGCGCTCCACAGTGCGTGAAATCTACGCGAGCGAACTGGTGCCGAGCGACGACGGCGAAGAGCTTGTCTATACCGTGCGCGGCCGTTCGTTCCTTCGCTATATGGTCCGCAAGATGGTTGGCACGCTGCTCGATGTTGGCCGCGGCAAGCTCGTGCCTGACGACATTGTGCGCTTGTATCAGTTGCGGGATCGCGCCAAGTCCGGGCCGACGGTGCCTCCGCAGGGGCTGTGCATGGTGCAAGTCATGCATGACGAGGCTTGGCGCATCGGCGAGCCTTAGCTCCGAGACTAGCTTTTCTGACTTGGTCGTTTAAAAACAAGCGGTTAGCTAATATACTTAGCTAGCCATGTATACCGTCCATCAAGCAAAGACTAACTTGTCGAAACTGCTGCGCAAAGTGGAGAATGGAGAAGAGGTTATCATCGCGCGAGGCAAGGAGCCCGTTGCGAAAATCATCCCTTTTCCTGCGCGGAAGAAGAAGCGCGTCCCGGGCAGTCTTAAGGGCAAAATTCACATACACCCTTCCTTCTTTGACCCGATGTCGAAGGAAGAATTGGCGCTGTGGGGTATCGAGTGAACAGGATTTTGCTTGATACCCACGTTCTCTTGTGGTGGTTCCAGGCTTCAAGCAAACTCTCCCCGAAGGCGTTGGCGGTTGTCCGTGACCCGGAAACAACGGTACTGGTTTCTGCTGCGTGCGCGTGGGAGATCGCAATAAAACATAAAGCAGGAAGGCTGGAAGCCGCGGACTTGGTAGCCAATTTCGAAGCACGCCTCGAAAGAGACAGATTTGCGGAGCTCCCCATAACCGTCACTCACGCCATGCGCGCGGGCCTTCTCAAGGAGAGTCACAAAGATCCTTTCGACCGCATATTGATCGCTCAAGCGCAGTGCGAGGGGATTCCGGTGGTAACGACAGACAGACGATTTGAAGAATATGACGTTCAACGCATATGGTGAGTCTGGTCCCTAGAGTTGAAATGAGCGCGACTGTCGCTCAGCGGCATAACCCTCAAGAGATAGTCCTGGTGCTCCCGAAAGTCGGCTAGAATTTGCTTATGGCGGCTACGGTCATCCCTGTCGAAACGATTCCGTCGATTGATCCTGCTACGGGCAAAATTCTGACGCAATTTGAGAAGACGTTGCCGGCTGCTCTGCCTGAAATTGTAGCGCGAGCGCGCTCGGCACAGTCTGCGTGGTGCGGAGTGCACATCGAAAAACGCTGCGCGCAGCTACGCGTATTGCGCGACTGCATGATGGTCTCGCGCAATGCGCTGGCGGACGCCGTTGTCGCGGAATCCGGCAAGCCGCGTGTTGAGGCGCTGTTCGCGGATCTTTTTGTTGCGCTCGACACTGCGGCATATTTTTCAAAACATGGTGCGAAGCTTTTGGGGCCGGAACGCGTGCCGCACCACAGCAGCGCGGCGAAAGCGAAGTCCGGCCGCTTGTTCTACGACCCCGTCGGTGCCATCGGTATCATCAGTTCTTGGAACTATCCGCTGGCCATTCCGCTTAGCCAGATTATTCCCGCGGTGGCCGCGGGCAACGCCGTGGTTTGTAAGACGAGCGATTTCACGCCGCAATGCGGCGCGCTGATCGAAAAGCTTTTCGCGGACGCGGGTTTCCCAAAGAATCTGGTCACTGTCATTCAAGGTGGCGGGGAAGTCGGCCAGGCGCTTGTCGATGCGGCTCCAGACAAAATCATGTTTACAGGAAGCGTTGCTACGGGCCGCCGTGTCGCCGAAGCGTGCGCGAAAAAACTGATTCCCAGCGTGCTCGAACTAGGCGGCAAGGACGCGATGATTGTTCTATCGGACGCGAACCTTGCAGTTGCCGCGAGCGCCGCCGTTTGGGGCAGCTACACGAATTGCGGGCAAGTATGTCTTTCTGTCGAACGGCTTTTCGTGGAGCAGGCCATCGAAGAAAAGTTTCTTGCGCTCTGCGTCGAGAAAACGAAGAAACTTCGCCTCGGTCCGGGCTGCGATCCGGCGACCGACGTTGGCCCGCTGATTCGACCGCAGCATGTGCAGCGCATGAGCGATTTGGTCAACGACGCCGTGGCGCATGGTGCGCGAGTTCTTTGCGGCGGCAAGCCTCGCCCTGAGATTGGCGCAAATTTTTTTGGGCCGACCGTCATCGCGGGCGCAAATTCGTCGATGAAACTTTTCCAAGAAGAGACCTTCGGTCCCATTCTCGCCGTGCAATCCGTGAAAGACGCCGAAGAAGCAGTGACGCGGGCGAACGATTCCAACTTCGCGCTCGCGGCGAGCGTTTGGACGGGCGACGCAAAACGCGGCCAAGCTATTGCCGCACGGCTGCGTGCAGGCGCAGTGATGGTCAACGACGCGATCAGCTATTTCGGCATTGCGGAAGCTCCGCACGGAGGCTGCGGTGTCAGCGGATGGGGCCGCACTCACGGCAAAGCAGGCTTGCTCGAAATGGTTCAAACCAAATATATCGACGTGGACAGTTTGCCGGGACGCGAGAAGCCGTGGTGGTATCGTTATGACGCGGATCTAGAGCACGCCGCCGACGCGTTTCTCCGGTTTGAATTTGGCGGAGGCCTCGTCGCAAAATTACGGAACGTTCGCGGCGCGCTAAAGACGATGTTCCGCGATCACGGTTTTTAGTTTCGGACGTGCAAAGTGACGGCGCGGAGAGTGTGTGCTAAAGAAGATACGAAGGAAAGCGAACCCGATGCAACAAAACGAATGGATTTACGACTGGAACGTGGCCGCAGCGCCGCTCATCGCGCCGGGCACGCACGTCCTGCTGAATGACGAAACGCTTCGCGACGGCTTGCAAAATCCAAGCGTCCACGATCCCAGCATCGATGAAAAAATCGAAATCCTGCACCTGATGGAAGCGCTCGGCATCGATTCGCTCAATATCGGTTTGCCTGGAGCCGGCGCGCGCGCCGTCGAACACACCGAAGCGCTGGCTCGGGAAATCGTCAGCAAGCGCATGAAGATCAAGCCGAACTGCGCCGCGCGAACCATAGAAGCCGACATTCGCCCCATAGCCGAAATTTCTCAGCGTGTGGGAATGGCAATTGAAGCGGCAACTTTTCTGGGCTCGAGCCCGATTCGCCGTCTCGTCGAAGATTGGACCGTCGATCACCTCGAACACACCACCGAAAAAGCGGTGAAGTTTGCCGTCGACCATGGCCTTCCTTCCATGTACGTCACCGAAGACACGATTCGCACCGACCCTGACACCGTGAAACGTCTTTACACCACGGCGATCCGTAGCGGCGCGCGCGCCATCGTGCTTTGCGACACGGTTGGCCACGCGATTCCCAACGGCGCGTATAACCTGGTGAAATTCGTCATCGATGAAGTTGTCAAGCCCAGCGGTGAGAAAATTCGCGTCGACTGGCACGGCCACAACGATCGCGGCTTGGCTATCGCGAATTCTCTAGCGGCGATTGCCGCGGGCGCGCATCAAGTCCATGCCGCGGCAAACTCGCTCGGCGAACGCGTGGGCAACACCGCCATGGAATTGATGCTGGTGAACCTCCGCCTGATGGGCGTCATTCACCAGGATCTTTCCCGGCTCCGTGAGTATTGCGAAAAAGTCGCCAAAGCCACGCACACCGTCATCCCGCCGAATTACCCCGTCATCGGCCGCGACGCATTCCGCACGGCGACCGGCGTGCACGCCGCCGCCATCATTAAAGCGTTTCACAAGGGAAACGAGTCCCTCGCCGACTCCGTCTATAGCGGTGTGCCCTCGCATCTTTTCGGCTTGGATCAGGTGATTGAAATCGGCCCAATGAGCGGCAAGTCCAACGTGCATTTCTGGCTCGAGCGTCACAAAATTCGCGCCGATGACGGGCTGGTCAATCGCATCTTCGATGCCGCCAAGCAATCCGCTCGCGTATTGACAGACGCGGAAATCTCCGCACTCTGCGCCGAGGCCGCACGCCATTGAACAGAGCAAGAGCGCGGAGCAGGGCAGTGAAACGCGTCCTTGTTTGGGTTATCCTCTTCGCTATGCCGGTTCGCTCTTCTCTCGCCCGCCACACCACTCGCTCCGCATCTTCGAGCCAACTTGGCGAGAACGCCCAAGTGCGCACGGCGCTGGCCTGGTTCGCGCCCAATCTGAGTTGGATCAATGACCAGCAAGTGCGCTTGACGGAAATTCCCGCACCTGCTTTTCAGGAAGGCGAGCGCGCAATGGCGGTCAAAGCACTTCTGTCTGCTGCCGGCTTGAATGTTCAAGTCGATACCACCGGCAACGTGATCGGCGAGCTCCGCGGCGTAAACGAAAAAGAAATCGTCGTGCTCTCCGCGCATTTGGATACCGTCTTCCCCGCGGGAACGGACGTCAAAGTCCGCCACGAAGGCGGCCGCATGCTTGCGCCAGGCATTTCGGATAACAGCACAGGTCTCGCTGCGATTGCGGCCATCGCTCGCGCCATTCACGAGGCGCAGATTAAACCGCAGCGCACCATCCTCTTTGTTGCCGACGTCGGCGAAGAAGGCGAAGGCAATCTCCGCGGTATGCGCGCTCTTGTCGATGCCTACCTCGGCCGCCTCAAAGCCGTGATCGTTCTTGACGGAGCCGGTACCGATCACGTGACAACAATCGCCCTTGCTTCGCGCCGACTCGAAGTCATCATTAGCGGCCCCGGCGGTCACAGTTGGTCGGATTTCGGCATGCCCAATCCGATCAATGCGCTCGTTCGCGGCTCCGTCCGTTTCATCAACACCAAAGTTCCAGCATCGCCGCGCACGACCTTCAATCTTGGGCAAATCGAAGGCGGCACATCCATAAATTCCATTCCCTACGAGGCCCGCCTAAAGGTCGATGTGCGCTCGGAAAGCGAAAGCGAACTTGCGCGCCTGGAATCCTCCTTGCGAGAGTGCATATCCGCCGGCGTTCGCGACGAAATGGAATCCTCCCGCGACCGTTCGCGAGGCAGACTCGAGTGGAAGGTCCAACTTGTTGGAAGCCGGCCCGGTGGCGAATTGACGGCAGACTCTCCGCTTCTTGGTGCGCTGCGCGCGGCGGATGTTATCGTGGAAAACGAATCACGGATCGAGCGTTCTTCCACCGACGCAAATATTCCTCTTTCGCTGGGCATCGATGCGATTTCGATTGGCGCCGGAGGCAGCGGCGGGGGCGCTCACTCGCTCCATGAATGGTATGAGCCCGCAGGCCGCGAAATGGGATTGAAACGCGCCCTGCTCACGCTGCTCGGGATCGCAGACCTGGCACCGGAGAAAGCTAGATGAAGACTCGCGGGACCAGTTTGCTACATCTGGGATTGATTGTCGTTTTGAGTTCTTGCGCCGGAATCGTTGTTTTGCAGACTAAGGCCCAGTCATCCCAGGGCGAGTCGCACACCATCGCTTATCTCCATGGCCGAATTTATACGAACGATCCTGAACATCCGTGGGCCGACGCCATGGCCATCCGCGATGGCAAGATTCTCTGCGTCGGCAAAATCGATTACATCCTTCTCGAATGTGGCGGAAACGATCCCAGCGCCGAAACCATCCAGCTCAAAGGCAAATTCGTCATGCCCGGTTTCAACGACGCCCACGTGCACCTCGGCGCCGCGGGAGCAGCCATGCTCTCCCTGAGGCTGAACGGCGTCACTAGCATCGAGGAGCTGCAAAAACGCTTGGCCGACGCCGTAGCGCAACACAAAGCAGGCGAGTGGATCACCGGCAGCGGCTGGGATCACACGCTCTGGGCGGATAAAAAGTTTCCTAACAAGCAGGAACTCGATGCCGTGGCCCCAAAGAATCCCGTTTTCCTGGTACATGTTTCTGGTCACGTGGCCGTGGCCAATTCGCTTGCCCTAGTGCATGGCGAAATTAGGAAGGACACTCCCAATCCGCCCGGCGGCATGATCGAGCGCGACGCGGACGGCTCTGCTACCGGCATGCTCGAGGAAGATTCCGCGATGAGCCTGGTATCGGCAAGGATTCCCGACCTTAAGATCGACCAGCGCCGCCGCGCCATTCAGATGGCGCTCGCCGATGCCGCCAAAAACGGCGTGACATCGGCGCAGGATTTTTCGGATTGGGCGGACTTTCTCGTTTATGTGCAATTAAAGGAGGAAGGAAAGCTCACGCTGCGGATTACAGAGTGGCTGCCTTTTCTTCAGCCGATGGACCAGCTGCAAACCATGCGCGCGCAGGGCGGCACAACCGATCCTTGGCTGAAGACGGGCGCGCTGAAAGCGTTCGCCGACGGCGCGCTTGGCTCTCGTACAGCTGCGATGCTCGCTCCGTATTCAGATGACCCTACTACAAGTGGCATACTAACGAATGATCCGGAAAAACTCCGCGTCATGGCAATTGAGCGCGACAAGGCCGGCTTCCAGCTTAACTTTCATGCCATCGGTGATCGCGCCAACCGTGTAGCCCTTGATGTATTTGAAGCTGTCGCCAAAGCCAACGGCCCGCGCGACCGCCGCGACCGCATCGAACACGCCCAAGTTGTGGCGCCCGAAGATTTGCCGCGTTTCGCCCAACTTAAAGTGATCGCTTCGATGCAGCCCTCTCACGAAACCACCGACATGCGCTGGGCGGGGCAACGTGTCGGTCCCGACCGCTCCAAGGGCGCTTATGCCTGGGCCTCTCTCGAGAAAAGCGGAGCCCGGCTTGCCTTCGGCACCGATTACCCCGTGGAACCCATCAATCCACTCCGTGGTCTTTATGCTTGCGTGACCCGCGAACTACCAGATGGCGGCCCAGCGGGCGGATGGCAGCCGCAGGAAAAAATTTCCTTGGATGACTGCATCCGTGCCTATACCTCCGGCTCCGCCTACGCGCAATTTGAGGCGGGAAAGAAAGGCGAACTCAAAGCTGGCGAATACGCCGACTTCATTATTCTCTCCGACGACCTCACAAAAATCCCGCCGCAGCAATACACAAAGATCACTGTTCTTCTTACGGTCGTGGGCGGTCGCACGGTCTATACGCCGGATGGAAATCCTTTCCACTAATACGTCCCAACTCCTGAACGAATTCTCCCTGTCCACGCTACACACAAATGAGTGAGGGGACCTTTCAGCCCCCTCGCTTCATCGGATTGTTCCTTGTAACTGCCTGGACTAGACGATTCCTACCAGCGGAAACGAATCGCGAGCTGCATGATGCGCGGGGTCACGTCAGACGCCGGGTTTCCCATTCCCAAGAAGTTCGTGGTGTTGGGATTCAGGTCTTTGTCTGCGCGGCCCGACAAGAAGGTCTGTAAAGTCAGAGGCTGCCCATTTCGGCCCAGGTATAGCCCTGTAAACGGATTCAGGCAGGCCGCCGTGCAATTGAAGTTAGGGTTCGCCTTTCCACCCGCGGTGAGCGCGGGCAGTTGCAGTACATTCAGAACGTCGTTGGAGTCATTGGCGATAAACATCACGTGGTTGAAGACGTTAAACACGTCCAGCTTAAGCTCCACGTTGGCCGACTCCCACCTGGGTATGGGGATCGACTTCATCAGCGAAATGTCGAACCGCGTGAGTCCCAGACTGAGGCCAGCATTGCGTACCAGGTTGCCGTTGATGAACTGAAAGTCCACCGGCGTTCCGGCGTAGCTGTCAACGGGACCGGATGCACTGGCCAGGCTCTTTCCTGTGGCCGGGTTGATCGGCGGAGCGAAGGTGGTTTCGAGCGCCGCGCAATTGGCGAGCCCTGCTGCCTGGCAGGCAGCCACGCCTGCCGGACCGATCGCCAGGTTCGTGCCGGAGATGGAGCCGATGTTAGTGGCCACAAGGGCACCAACCGGCGCGCCAGCACAGCCTGGGGCCGTCGACTTGGAGTTGCAGATGTTGGGACGCTGGTTTGTCTCGCTGGCAAGGGCTGCAAAGGCGCTTCCCGTAAAGAAGCCATCGCCGGTCGAGACCGGATACGGTCTTCCGGATTGTACGGAGCCGAGCACGCTGAAGGTCCAGTCGTTAACGATGTTCTTCACCAGCGGCATACCCGTCAGCTTGTTAGTGTCCGCTACGAGGCTGAAGTTCGCCAGATGACGGATATCCTGCTGCGAGAGCGCGCGGTCCAGGCCTAGGCTCGCAAACGGGTTGCCCGGCTCGGAGAGACCGAAGAAGTCTTCTCCGTCGCCTAGCGTCTTTGAGAAAATATAACTGCCTTGTGCTTGGAAGTGGCGCGAGAGCCGCTTCTGGGCCGAAAGCACGAGGCTATTGTAGGAAGAGACGCGGTTGCTGAAGTTCGTGCGTACCGCGCCAAACAGCGTATCCGGTCGGTCATTTCGGCCGGTGGCAGGCATGTAGAAGTAGCCCGGATGGTTCGGATCAGCCACGGGCGGGTTGAGGTTGGTATCCGTCTCGCCAAACAGACCGTGACCAAATACGCCCTGGTATCCCACGCTGTAGGTGAACGAGTTACCGATCTGTCGCTGGAATGTAAGCGCTCCCATATAGACGGTAGGGTTCTTAATTGTCGGGGAGATCGGCCGGATGCGACCGAAGCTGGCTACGCCTCCGCCTGTGAAAGGTATCAAGGAAGCCGGACTCGGAGCGTGCGGATATGCGGTCAACACCGTGCACTCCTGTGGGTTGGCCGGCCCCGGGTTCGGCGAGCCGTTCGCGAGGAAACAATCGTTCGCCGCGATGGACGCCGTCAGCAGGTTCTTCCCGTCAAAGTTCAGCGAGTCCAGCGCGATGTTCAAATAGGCCATTTCGGTGACTACGGCGCCGGATGCACGCACCACCGATTTGCCTTGGTCGCCAAAGAGCATATGTAAAGGGCCGCTCTGGAAGCTCGGGCTCCACGCTAAACCCAGACGTGGCTGCCAATTGTTTTTGTCCTGACCGCAGGCTGGAATCAGGCCGTTGCTTTGGAAGCAACTGCCGCTGGATCCGGGAATCGTACCGCCACGGAATGCCCCGTCTTCATAGTCATACCGTATGCCGTAGTTGAGGACCATGTTAGGTCGCACCTGCCACGTATCCTGCACATACGCGCCGTAGATGGTGTCGAAGGCGGACACGAATCCCGGACCCGCCCCGGTCGTGAACTGCGTCGGACACTGACCATTTGCTTGCGGAAAGAGAGTATTTGTGCAGCCGCCAGCTGCAAAGTTCGAGAACAGCCCGAAGTGGTATTGCTGGAACAAGGATTGGTAAGGGAAGTGGCTGATGTTCGTGCCAGCCTTCATGGTGTGCGAACCATGGCTCCACGAGAAGTTGTCCACGTATTGGAAGCGCTGCTGGAAGGCCCCCTGCGGGCAGCAGAAATCCGCACCCACGTATGCTCCGGGCAGCTGCTCACCTGGGACTACGGACACATCCGGGGTCTGCGACAGGAAGCGGTGCCAGAAGAATCGCGCTTCGTTCACGGTATGCGGAGTGAGCGTCGATACCATCCCAATGTTCAGCTGATTATCGTGAGCCACTTGCGAAACGAGGCCGCTCGGATCAACCGCCGGGCCGGTCTGCACGATTACGTTGCTTGTGATGTCGCGCTGGATGTTGTAGCGGATGTTCAGTTGATGTTTGTCGGTCAACTTCGCATCAACCTTCGCGGACCACAGCAGTTCGGTGGTCGGCACACTAGTAGTCACCGAGGTGCCGAACGGTGTGAGTGTCTCGGGCTGGGCCTGTGCTGCGCGCTCCAGACTTGCGAACCAGAACAGGCGGTCTTTTATGAACGGCCCGCCAGCGGTGAAACCCTCTTCATGCTTGAAGAAAGGCGCTCGCGAGTTTGGGAAGCCCGCATCCGTCTTGTTCGCGCACGAACCGGCTCCTGTAATCGTCGGATCGCATGCTGTTTGGTTGTAGAAGAAGTCGGAAGCCCCCAAGTTGCGGCCCCGGAAATAAGCGTGCGCATCGCCATGGATTGCGTTAGTGCCGGACTTGGTAATGACATTCAGGATGACGTTGCCAGCCTGTCCGTACTCAGCATTGTAGTTGTTCGTAAGGACCTGAAACTCCTTGACCTCTTCCACCGACGCGCCCAGAGAATCTCGAGAGGAGACTACCTGATCGGAAATATTCCCGCCGTCCAGGTTTACCGTGAGGCCACGCGAATTGATAGCACCAGGCCCCAGGATGTCAAACGACAAGCCCGTGTAGTCATACCGCACGCCGGGGGCGCTTGCCGCCAAGCCTTCATAGTCGTTAGAGATACCGCCCAGTCCCGCAAACGAGGTAGTCGTCGGGAGGTCTGCTACATCCCTTTCGTCGATTACGCTGGAAGTATCTGTCTTGGTCTGCTCGATTAAAGGCAATTCGGAAGTGACCATTACTGACTGTTTTTGCCCTTCCAACTCGAGATTGAAATTGATATCACGTAGCTCGCCCACTTGCAGTTTCACAGCCTTGGCTGTAGCTTTCGTGAATCCTGGGGCTTCGAGGCTCACGTCATAGACGCCAGGTGCCAGATTGTCGAAGCGATACAACCCATCGTTTGTTGTTTGCGTGGTGCGCGTGATTCCCGTTTCCGTGTTTGTTGCGGTTACCGTTGCGTTTGGAACCGACGCTCCTTTTGGATCCAAAACTCGCCCCGTAATTGTTGCGAACGCTGCGCTCTGCGCATGAGCTCCAGTAGCGGTGCAAAGCAGAAATGCAGCGGAGAAGAAGATACCAGCCAGAACTAAACTAGTTACACCCCAACAACACTTTCGTGTCGTTCCATTCATGTTTCCCCCTGTGCAACGCGAGTTGAATTACCAGGCTGCGTTCCCGCAAGCTGGCCAGCCAATTTGGTTTCACGTTACGGCGCGCGTAAGAAAGGGGTCAAATAAATTTCCAGCTTAAAGAGGAATTTGTTGATTGCTTCCGCATACCTCCAGAAAACAGTATCTAAACCGATGAGATCGGAGTGAATTTGACGGAGACTAGGGGCGCAAGCCTGGATCTCGAGTGGGATTTTCGCTACCTTCTCTCGGTCAACAGAAAGAAAGCGAGACAGATCCGTTTAGAGACAGAGTGCTGCCCAACGTATGCGTCCCGAAGAGGCATGAGAGACGTAAAGTAAGTACCGGCACTTACAGTCCCATGCCGGCCAGCCGTTCGTGATTTTATAAAATAAATCTAAATTGTATATAAATTACCCAACAGATTCTCGTTGACAAATCCCCTCAGCGGCAATATATAGGCCTCAATGACCCTGTGGTGCGGTCGCAGTTGCCAAATTTCAATCAGTCTTAAGTGCGGCGAGCGAGATCCTGTCTAAGCGAATTTTTTCTCGCGAGTTGCTTCTGGCAATGGCTGGCTCTGTTTAAACTTCGTTCTCATGCTCGACATTTACGGGCTTCAAGCCCGTCCAGGAGGTAGTTGAATGTCAAGTAAGCGAGTGGCTCTGCTCCTAGCTGCGGTGTTCTGTTTGTTTGCTGTGACTCCCTCATCTCTCTTTGCCCAGGCAGCAAGCACCGGAATCGTAGCCGGAACGGTTACGGACCCGTCCGGCAGCGCTATTGCCGGGGCGTCGGTTTCGTTGACTGATTCTGCGACGCGTTCAGTGCGAACTACGACAAGCAACGACGCAGGGAGATACGTCTTTGTCGATGTTCCTCCAGGCACCTACAATCTTAGTGTCAGTAAAACTGGGTTTCGCATTTCAAAGTTTGTCGACCAGAAAGTGATTGTTGGGACGGACCTCACGCTGAACGTTGTCATGGAGCTTGGGTCCGTTTCCGAGACGGTCGAAGTTAAAGTGGCGCAGGGCGCGGAATTGCAGACCTCGAACGCAACCATAGGGACAACAGTGACCGGCGACATGCTGCTCGCCATGCCGAACCTCAACCGCGACGCGACCTCGCTCCTGACGTTGCAACCAGCCACCGCTCCTAGCGTGGGTGGGGGGGACGTCTACGGGGGCCAGGTTGCCGGGTCCTTGAGCGACCAAAACACGTACATGCTGGACGGTGGCAATTTCACGAGCGACCTGGAAGGCGACAACAACTACACTCACGGAGGCATGGGCGGAATCCCCACTCCGATCGAGAGTATTGAGGAATTCAAAGTAGCCACGAACAATCAAACCGCCGATTTCTCTTCCTCCGCCGGCGGGCAGGTGATGCTGGTGACCAAGCGCGGCACGAACACTTTCCACGGCTCGGCTTACGAGTACTACCAAAGTCAGTTGCTCGACGCCAACGATTGGACCAGCAATCGCCTCATTGAACCCAAGGTGAAGTACCACGATAACCGTTTCGGGGGCAGCATAGGCGGACCCCTACTCCCGTGGAGGGTGCTTGGGGGTAAGACGTACTTCTACGCTTTCTACGAGGGTCGGCGCTTTCCAGGAGTAGCGAAGTTCCTCGAGTGGACGGTGCCGTCAGCGTTGATGAGGCAAGGCATCCTCCAATTTCAAGACTCCACTGGCATGGTCCATCAAGTCAACTTGAAGACTTCGACTGCCTGCAATGTGACGGCAACCAACCCGACGGGGGCTTGCGACCCGAGGGGCGTTGGCATTAGCCCTGTTGCGTCCCAGATGTGGGCCCTGGTGCCGCTTCCCAACGATCCGACTGGCGCCGGCGACCACCTCAACACCGAGGGTTTCCGCGCTCCCTTATCTCTTCCGGTCTCGGATAACTACGGAGCATTCCGCCTCGACCACGATTTTGGCGACAAGTGGCGGTTCTTTGGTTCCTATCGAATTTCCAAGGAGGTTGCCCCCAGCTCGAATCAGATTGATATCGGAGGGATACTGCCAGGGGACAAACTTGGTGTCCCCTCTGCTGTTTCGAATAATCCCGTAGATCCAAGGTATGCTGTGCTCGGCCTGACCGGCACGCTTACGCCAAATGTGATCAACGAGTTTCACCTGAGCTACCTCCTCAATGATTGGGGCTGGCAGAGGCAAGGCGTAACGAATGCGCTCTCCAGCGTGCCGGCGGGGATCGAGTTCGCCGACTCCCATTTCGGCTGCATGTGTCCGCTGAACATGGACACCCAGGACTCCCGCAAGCGGGTCTGGGATGGGCACGACTGGACCTACAGCGATACCCTCAGCTGGATCAAGGGCACTCACTACATGCAGTTCGGCGGCAGCATCGTCCATTGGTGGGACCACCACGTTCGTGATGACCAAGTGGTAGCGGGCCTGCCAGAACTGGTTTACCAGCTCACCAAAGCCACGGGCTTGAAAACGTCTGCTGACAACAGGCCGGTCGGGCTTCCCAGCTCTAAGAACGGCATTTGGGACACTCAGTACGCCCAGACACTAGGCATTCTCGGAACGGCCGCGCAACTATTTGTGCGTGGCGGAACAGATTTTCATTTGACCGGCGCTAAGACCTTCGCGGATACCTCGATCATTGACAGTTACAGTCTGTACTTCAACGATTCCTGGAAAATCCGGCCGACCATCACCCTTAACTACGGCTTGGAGTGGGGCACTCAGATGCCACCCTACGAGATCAACGGTGTGCAGGATGTTGCCGTCGATGCGAGCGGCAACCAGATCAACACACAGGCATACCTGCAGAACACCGTCAACATGGCGTTGCAAGGGCAGGTGTACAACCCCATTATTGGCTTCGAACCCATCGGTGCTGTGGGCGGCCATCCCAAGTATCCGTTTAACCCGTACTACGGCGGCTTCAGTCCTCGCGTTTCGCTGGCCTGGAACCCGAAGTTCCAATCCGGAATCTTGGGCCACATCACTGGCAACGGCAAAACGGTCATTCGCGGCGGGTACGCCCGTCTGTTCGACCGCAACAACGGCGTGGATTTGGTGCTCGTGCCCCTTTTGGGATACGGCTTCGGCCAGACGATCCGCTGCAATGGGGCTGGTTCCATCGGTGGCGTGACTAACTGCTTCGGCGGGTCCGGCACCACTCCAGCCAATGGGTTCCGTGTCGGCGTGGATGGCAACACCGGACCCTTTCCGGCGGTCCAGCAAAACCTTCCGATCCCAGCCGAGCCTGGCATTAATTCTCCTGCTGGTTCCAACATTTCCTTTCTCGATAACAATTGGCGGCCCGGAGTGAACAACGGGGTTTCCGTCAGCATCCAACGCGAGTTACCGGACAATATGATCGTGGAAGTGGCCTACGTCGGCAAGTGGTCCACGCACCTCTACCAAGGCCTGGACTTGAATAACGTTCCTTGGATGATGACGAAGGGCGGCCAGAGCTTTGCCAAGGCCTATGCCGGCGTCTGGACTGCCGATCGTGGCGGGACGATGGCCAGTGCGCAGCCTTTCTTCGAGAATAGCCTCCCGGCGTACTACCTGAACTCGACCAATTCAAGTATCAACGCATACAATACAGCTAATGCAGGTAAATCAGGTTTCACTCCCTTGGCATTGTGCGCGAATTTTACGTGCGCGGTCCAGACTAATGAAGGCGGCGGGCCCTTAGGGACCGGCAACATCTCTAACGAGAATGTGTATGGAATGTTTCAGGACATAGATACGGGCTCGACTTGCGCAAGTACCCTAGCTAACCCAAATGGCTGCCCCTGGACCTTTGGGACGGCGCTTCCGGCGGATCTCCAAAGGTACAACTCGATGCTCGGGAACACCACCTTAGGATTCTCCAATTACCAAGCGGGCATTGTCAGGCTGCAAAAACGCACCGGGCACGGCCTAACGCTGAACGCCAACCTTACCTGGTCGCACACCCTGTCAACCGTAGGGATCAATCAAGAATATACCCAGGCGAACCCCTCCGTTCCGACTAACCTGCGCTTCGACTACGGACCGGCTCCCTTTGACACACGGTGGGTATTCAATATGCTCGGTACCTACGATTTGCCCTTCGGTAAGGGTAAGCACTTCGCAACCAACAACGGTATTCTGGACCGCGTGATTGGAGGCTGGACTTTCGCTCCGATCTTCCAGTGGAACAGCGGGCTGGTGATGGAGACCTACACAGGTTCCTGCGACGAGTTCGGGCAAGGGAACGTCGCTTGGTGTTCCGGCATGGTGCCTCTACAAGGTACCAACGTGGGCAGCATCAGCCGCTCTCCCCACTACGGGGTTGTGTCCAACGGCGGCATCGGCAGCAACGGCGATGCGAGCAACGGAGGCCCCGGGGTCAACATGTTCGCCAACCCAACAGCGGTGTACAACATGTTCCGGCCTGTAGTCCTGGGAATTGATGGACGGGCCAACGATCTCGGCCCGCTCTACGGCCAGCATCGCTGGAATCTGGACTTCACCATCGCCAAGTCCACTCGAATCAACGAACGCATCGCGACCACGTTCTACGCTCAATTCTTCAACGCGATGAACCATATGGAGTTCAGTGATCCAGGTCAATACGGAAGTGGTGGGCTGAATCTTCAGGACCCCGCAAGTTTTGGCGTGTTGAACAGCCAATTCAACACCCCGCGGCATATCGAACTTGGCCTGCGGGTTTCGTTCTAAGAACGGGGCATAAGCCATCAAAACCTCGGAGGGCCGGTTCGCTGGCCCTCCTTTCTTGCTTGAGAATGCAGATGTGCGGGCCCGAGGAGCGGAGCTTCGGGTCCCTGGTTCACGCGTCTCCCACATCATCTTTATCCATTAAGTCTAAATTTTACATTGCGCTTTGTCACATTCTCGTTGACAAACTCTCGCCGCCACAATATATAGGCCACATATAACCTTGTGGTGGGGTTGTAGTTGCCAAGTACAAACTGACAGAAATGCGGAGAATGAGGGCTTCTGCTCAAGCAGAGTTCTTTTCTTGCGGGTTGTATTTGTGCATGGAGCGACTGCTGATCTCCTATGAAACCGTGTAGCGAAATATGGCGAGACGTATATCGGTGCATGTGAAAGATGTATCAATTTCATATAATTTATAGAGAGCACTCGGTTTATTTTCTTTCCCAGCATTTGGTAGCCGTCTTGCAATGTTTTTGGCATACGGTTTCGTTTGTGGTGGTTGCCCGATTCAAGAAAAATTCGAATCTCCGAGGGTAGTAGTTTGGATCGGTTTGATTTGCACCTGCTCGATATGTTTAGGGCTGCTAAGGCCCATCCAGGAGGTAGTTGAATGTCAAGTAAGCGCGTGGCTCTCGTATTAGGCATGTTGGTCTGTCTGCTTTGTCTGACACCGGCGTTGCTAGCACAGTCTACCGGCACGGTTTCAGGCACGGTAACTGACAGTTCTGGCGCGGTCGTAGCTGCTGCCAAGGTGGATCTGACCGATACGGCAAGCAACAGTGTTCGGTCCACGACGACGAACGACAAAGGGTTTTACGTGTTCTCCTATGTCAACCCGGGCGCGTACACTATCTCAGTCACCAAAGACGGTTTCAGAAAGGCCGTAATTTCGGGCCAGAGGGTAGAAGTCGGCCTTCAGTTGACCGTAAATGCGGCTCTTGAAGTCGGAAGCGTTTCCAGTACAGTCGAGGTGACCTATTCCGCCGGTTCCGAGCTGCAAACCATGGACGCTACCGTCGGCGCGACCCTCAGCGGAGAGACGCTTGTCAACCTGCCGAACCAGAGCCGTGACGCCTCGACCCTGGCCGTTCTTCAGCCTGGTCAAAACATCAATGGCAACGTCGGAGGGAATGCGAGCGACCAAAACTCCTTCCAGCTTGACGGCGGCTATGCAACCGATGACATGAGCGGCGACAACAACACGTATATCAAGGGCTTTGCTTCTGACACCGCCGGTGGCTCCGGCGCCATGCACAGTGCCGGGTTTGCCCAAGCACCGTCGGCGGTTGTTCCCATCCCTGTGACCAGCGTGGAGGAGTTTAAGGTCTCCACGGCAAACCAGACTGCGGACTTCACCGGCGGTGCGGGCAGCCAGGTCCAAATCGTGACGAAGCGCGGCACAAACACTTTCCACGGCGGCGTCTACGAATACTATCTCGATACCAATTTTGGCGGCGCCAACACTTGGGACAACAACCGTACGGGCACGAAGCAACCCAGCGCGCATCTCCATCGGTTTGGGGCTGACGCTGGCGGAAAAATCCCGCACTCGGACTTTCTGGGCGGGAGCTGGTATATCTTCGGCAATTACGAAGGTTTCCGCAATCCACTGAATTCAACTTTCGAGAGAAACTTCCCGACCGCGGCGCTGCGTGCAGGCCTGCTCCAGCTCAACGGCGAAGTAGTTAACTTGAACCCCGTTCCCACCGTCCTTCCGGGAACAAGCACGAGCTACGCCGCCAATGCAGCGACCTGTGTGGCTGCTGCTGGATGTAACAAGGGTGCGATTCCTCAGGGCACCATCATTCCATGCACAGCAACGGCAACGACAACAGGGTGTGACCCGCGTCACTTAGGCCTTAACCCCGTGGTTAGCACTCTCTGGAACACCTATTTGCCTACGCCGAACGACTGCAGCCACGGCGACGGGCTGAACTACTGCGGATATAAGGGTGCTATCGCCACGCCGCAGTCCAGCAACTTCGGCGTTGCGCGTATCGATCACGACTTCGCCAAGGGCTGGCACTTTAACGGCACCTACCATTACTACAAGTTGACCAACACGGTTTCAGACCAGTGGGACGTCGGTGGATTTTTCCCGGGGGACACCAAGGGTCAGTATGCGGCCATCCGGTCGAAACCGCAGAATTCTTGGATATACACTGTCGGCCTCACCAAGGACATCAGGCCCAACCTCACAAATGATTTCCACTTCAGCTTTACCCGTAACTGGTGGGCTTATGCAAGTCCCAGCGGTGTTCCGAACGTTGCCGGATACCCGGCAGCTCTGGAAATCGGGGGTGAAAACAGCGGCGCGGGTAGTAGTCCCGTGTTTATTCCCTACAACACCAACAACCAGAATGTGCGCACTCGCTACTGGAACGGCCACGACAGCATGTATCGTGACGACCTCACCTGGATAAAAGGCAGCCACTTGATTCAAGTCGGTGGCATGTACCTGCGTAACAACGACACACACAAGCGGAACGATAACGGCGGAAGCATTAACACCTACGAGCAGTATCTGATCGGAGAAGGGAATAGCGTGGGTCTTAGCTCGCTTGGCATCGACATGTCGGGCTACGTCCCCGCGGGCGTCTCTGCAAACAAGTACGGAAACCTTTACTCAATGGTATTGGGCATGGTTGATTCGACCCAGGGCCTCTTCACCCGCGGCTTGGGCTCGCTTGCTAACGGACTGCCCCTAAATCCCAGCAAGTCGTGTGCTATCTCCGGTGTTGCTGCCACGGCCGGCTGCACGTCTTCGCCAGCCGTGTCGGCCGACAGCATCCTACCTACCTACAGCATCTACTGGACCGACAGCTGGCGCATCAAGCCGAAGCTCACCATAAACTACGGCATTGGCTACACAGTCGAACTGCCTCCTTACGAGACCCAGGGTGGCTTCCAGACCGTCCTCGTGGACCAGAACGACCACATCGCATCCGCGGAGCAATACTTCGGTAATGTCAGACAGGCCGCGCTCCAGGGTCAGGCCTATGCTCCAGCGCTCGGTTTCTCGACCATCCGCAACGTCCAGGGCGGCAACAAGTATCCCTATAACCCGGACTACAGCGAAGTCAGCCCGCGCATCGGAGCCGCCTGGAACTTCACCAAAGATACTGTTATCCGCGCTGGCTACGCGCGCATCTTTGGCCGAATCAACGGCGTCAATCCCCTCCTGGTTCCACTCCTCACGCCCGGATTGCTACAACCGACCACGTGCGGCGGCCCAAACCGCACGACTGGAGGCTGTGGTGGTGACCCAAGCACCACCTTCCGAGTCGGTGTGGACTGCCCGGCGGGGAGCTGTGTTGCGCCTTTGCCGCCCCCGGTTCAGAACCTCCCGCAGCCGTGGTATCCGGGCGTGAACGGCGTGGCCACCGGAGCGGGCGAAACCTTCGACTCGAATTTCAAACCGAACCAATCGGATGAATTCAGCGTCACCATCCAGCACCAGTTCGGTCCGAAGATCCTTGCCGAGGCCGGCTATCTCGGTCGCAAAATCACCCATGAAGTTGAGTATTACAGCTTTACTTCCGTACCTTACATGATGACCCTGGGCGGGCAGAGCTTCGCCAACGCCTGGAAAAACGTGATGATCGCCACCAATTACGGCACGAACGTCCCGGCACCCAAGCTAACGGGCGGCGCACCGAATCCGGCATATTTTGCTTATCTTGATTCATTGCAGGTTCAACCATTCTTCGAAAGCGCGTTGACGAAAAGCTATTGCAGCAGCGCAGGCGTCGCAAGCTGCACGGCCGCGTTCGTCGCGAACAACACAGCGAACGGCAACATGGGAGTTTCCGACGCGTTCGATGCTTGGGGCAGTGTCTCCAACGGTGGCGGATTCGTGTTCGGCCGGTCCTTTACCAGCGATCCCATCAACAGCCCCTTTGGTGCCAATGGCCAATCGCCGTCCCTAGCCACAACCGTTAGCAACGGCTACGGAAACTACCATGCCGCCTTCCTGCAGTTGACCGTTACGAACTGGCATGGCCTGACCATGAAGAGCAACTTCACTTTTTCCAAAGCCCTCGGAACCGGAAACGTTGTCCAAGCTTCCAGTTCGTTTTCCACCGTCGATCCCTTTGACATAAAGAACAACTATGGTCTCCAGTCCTACGACGAAAAATTCAACTTCAACCTGTTCCTGAACTACACCCCGCCATTCTTTACTAACCAAAAGGGCGTGCTCGGCCGCGTGCTGGGTGGCTGGAATATCTCGCCGCTCTTCGTTTACGGCAGCGGCTTCCCGGTCCAGGTGCAGACTCCGAACGGCAACTGCGGAACGTTAGGCGAGTGCAACACGGCTTACGTTGGCGCGAACGAGAACATGATCGTCGGAAACAACCTGAACTACACCGCCAGTCGCCATCAGAACGTGGTCGGCTCCAATGGCTGTGGCACCGCCGGAGCAGGTCAAAACGTTTTGGCCAACCCCGCCTTAAGCTGCCCAGTTAATGGCGGCATATTCGGCGATCCAGTCCGGGCCCCAATCCTCGGTTTGGATGGACAAATTGGTGGCTTTCCGGTCCGAGGTCTGCCGTTGTGGAACCTGGATCTCGGCATCAGCAAGAGAATCGCATTTACGGAGCGCTTCAGCAGTACCTTGCACTTTGATTTTGCTAACGTGCTCAATCATATGCAGGCGAATGATCCTTGCTTCGAGGGCTTCGACACAACCGTATGGGGCGTGCTGGGCTGCGGCGGAAACGTTCAGGGCAATGTTCCCCGCCGTATGCAGCTGGGCCTTACTTTCGACTGGTAAACCACCACAATCACCAATACCGACTCTATCCGCGAGGGCCCGCAAGGGCCCTCGTCTCGTGTTTGGCCCTTTGACTAGTTCGAACGGTCCTTCTTCCCTCGTAGTAAACCCGCAACATCTTTGCCAGCGGCTTCTTGCATTTCCTCGTATCTAGTTATACGACTAGATATCAGGGAGGTGCCTTATGGGATTCCCCACCAAAGTGACAAAACATCTACAATAATCAATGTATGCATGTCTACACAATAGAAAGGAAAACGCCGTTAACTCTATGACCGATTGGGGCTTACTCGAAAAACTAGAGGTGAACATCCGTTACAAAGAACTTAGAGAAAACCTAAATGCATTAGATGCGACACTTAGAAAATATGAGGCGTGGGTCACTCGACATTCGACGGATGACCAGATCCTAAACCTGCATCCTGGCCGAAAGCAAGCTAGTCTAAGGCAATCCAGGCAGGGCCGTTAAGTTTGCCCCGGATCGGGCTCAGCGCCCGTTCGCATAGTTCTTCACGTCCACTGCTTCGTACATCGTGGCTGTGGCGGCGTGGGCCTTTTCGTAGGCGGTGATGTCCGCTTCGTGCTGCAGCGAGGTGCCGATATCGTCCAGACCCTTCAGCAGGACTTCTTTGCGCGACGGGGCCAAATCGAAGCGGAACATCAGGCCGTGCCTATCGGCGATGGTTTGATTCGGCAGGTTCACCGTGAGCATGTAGCCTTCTTCTTTTTCCGTGCGCTCGAAGAGTTCCTCGACCTGTTCTTCGCTCAGAGACGCAGGCAAAATCCCGTTCTTGAAGCAATTGTTGTAGAAAATGTCCGCGTAGCTCGGCGCGATGATCGCCCGGAAGCCGTAGTCTTTCACGCCCCAGGGCGCGTGCTCGCGGCTCGATCCACAGCCGAAATTGCGTCGCGCTAGCAGGATTGAAGCGCCTTCGTAGCGCGGAAAATTCAGCACGAATTCGGGATTCGGTTTCTCGCCGGGCAAGTAGCGCCAGTCATAAAATAGTATCCGCCCAAATCCTCTCCGCGTCAGCGCTTTCAGGAATTGCTTCGGCACCATCTGGTCGGTGTCCACATTGACCCTATCCAGTGGCGCGACCATTCCGGTGTGTGTGTTAAACGGTTCCATTCGATTCACGCTCCTCAGAGACTTAAACCGCTCTCGGCTAGATCAACAGGACCTTTTGCGGTCGTTGACATCGTGCCGAAGAGGGGCACAGCGTGCTGTGCCCCTACAAATTCAAAAGCCATGCACAGCACGAAACGAAAAGCCAAATCTAGTTCATGGCACTTGGCTTGGCATCGCGCTCACTCGACGGAGGCAACGTCAAGCGAACGTACATCCACAAAGTGACCTGCAATCGCCGCCGCCGCTGCCATCACTGGGCTGACAAGGTGAGTCCTGCTGTCTTTACCCTGTCGCCCCTCAAAATTGCGGTTCGACGTACTCGCAGACCGCTCGTGCGGCGGGAGGACGTCGGCGTTCATGCCGATGCACATGCTGCAACCCGCGTCGCGCCACTCAAAACCGGCGGCGGTGAAAATCTTGTCGAGGCCTTCTTTTTCAGCTTGCGATTTGATTCCGCGCGAGCCAGGAACGATCA
>WNFS01000711.1_pt1 | contig 24317 bp, 22 predicted proteins | sample 5400141 | NCBI WGS metagenome assembly WNFS01 (sample SAMN13153358, study PRJNA577476) | soil metagenome | isolation source: 60 cm saprolite under Madrone tree | place: USA:California | collected 2016-06-14
CTTGGCGTCCATCGACGCGGAGCGGGGAAAGAACTCGTACCATGCGCTGAAGACCGCCCGCTCGCGCTCGGCGAAGACCTTCAGCTCTCGGTCGAGGCGCGTCGCTACCGTGCGATCGGGGTGGCGCGATGCGGCGGCGAGCAGGGCTGGATCGCGCGCGGCCGCGAACGCCGCCGCAGAGGGACCGGAGAGCAACGCCTCCTGCCCCTGGCGGAGCCGCTCCGCGTCCGCGCGAGGTCCGGCCGCTTCCGCGCGCGCTGCCGCCGCGTCGAGCAATCCAGCTCCCTCCAGCAGCTCGGAGCTCACGTCGCGGCCCACCTCGAGCTTGCGCTCGAGCTCATGGACCCAGGTGCGAAACGAGTCCGGCCAGGCCTCGACGCTGAAGGCGTACAGGCCGTTTCCGGTGATGGGGAGGTCGGCTTCCCACGCGTCGTTGCCGAGAAAGCGCATCGGCTCTTCGCGCGGCTCGGTCTCCTGCGGCGTCAGCTGGCGCCACCGGACCACCGCCGCCAGATCGTCGTGCCCCTCCTTGAAGATGTCGGCAGTGACGCGAACGGGCTCGCCGGCCAGGCGCGTGACAGGGTAACGGCCGCCGTCGAGCTGCGGCTGGACGTTCTCGATCACGGTGCTCCCCCTGCGCTCTGGCATCGTGTCCTCCCGGCCCCCCGCTGAGTACCGCACGCGAGCTCGAATGGAAATGCTCTGACCGGGCGAAGCTGTCGGCGATCCCCCATCTGGTCCTGGAATCTTGCATGTGAGCCCGGCTCTGGAAATCGAAGTCCACGAGAGTTGGTGAGCACCGTGAGCGGCTGAAGGTGTCACAGCGACGGCGGGCGCGGATCGGCTCTGGGCGTGAGCGGCCCGCTTACACCCGAGCCGGCTCAAATCGAGTGCTTGCAGCGCTGCCCGGGGAGGCCAGAAACGACGGCTGGTCCCGCGGCTATGATCTGCTGCCGCATTGCCTTGCGCGAACGCGGAGGCGATCCATGGGCCAGACGCAGTATCGAGCTCGAGTCGCTTTAGGCGCGGCGCTGGTGCTGCTCGCACCAGTCCTGTCGTGCATGCCCTCGGGCTCCTCGGTGTCGACGCCGCCCCCGCCCCCGCCTCCGCCTCCGGGCCTTTACGAGCCGCTGAGCGTCGGGTCCTCGGTTGGCAAAGTGAAAGATCTGCTCATTGGACTGCCGCCGACCGACGCAGAAATCCAGGCCGTCAGCGTGGACCCGAGGGCGCTGCGCGGGCTCGTCCAGCAGTGGATCGCCACCCCCGAGTACACTGCCAAGCTCCAGGTCTTCTTCGCCGGCGCTTTCCAGCAGAGCCAGGCGATATCCGCCGATTTCGCCGATCAGCTTGGCGACAGCGCGCAAGGCCGCCTTGACGCGCGCCTCCTCGCCAACCTGCGCGAGAGCTTCGCCCGCACCGCGATTGCCCTGGTCCAGGAGAACAAGCCGTTCACCGCCACCGTCACCACGCAGCGGTTCATGCTCACGCCGCGCCTGATGGCGCTGTACGCGTTCATGGACGCGATGCAGGTCACCGACGGCGGCTCGACCACCGATCTCTTCCAGAAAGCGAATCCGGGCTTCCAGTTCACGCTCACCGCCAAGCAGGGCGCGATTCCGCTGCAGCAGACCCTCGATCCGGCCAGCCCCAATTACATGGTCTGGTACGCGCCGCAGCTCGCCGGCGCCGCCTACGACGCGCTCTGCCCGCAGGACCCGATCGTCTACAACGGCGGCACGGGGCAGCCTTCGATCAGCGTGGCGATGTTCCTTCTGCTCCACGGCGTTCTGGCGGGGTTCGACGTCACCACACCATCCGGCACACATAGCTGCCAGCCGCCTGCGCTTCCCGCCGCGAACGTGCCCCTGACCGTCGCCGACACGCAGCAGTGGCAGATGGTGACGGTGCGCCAGCCGGCCGCCTCCGAGAGCACCACCCGCATGTTCGATCTCGCCTCGTTCCGGGCGGGCACCGACCTGGTGCTGACGACCCCGCGCGTCGGCTTCTTCACCACGCCGAGCTTTTTCGCGGAATGGAACACCAACGGCAGCAACCAGGCGCGGGTCACGCTGAACCAGACGCTCATCGTCGCGCTGGGCCACGCCATCACCGGGCAGAACGCTTCGCCGCCGCCGCCCAGCCTCGCGGCCTTGGATCAGGCGCATGCGTCGCAGAGCGCGGCCTGTTATGCCTGCCACCAGTCGCTCGATCCGATGCGGCAATTCTTCCGGCAGCAGTACAGCTACTCCTTCCATCCACAGACCAGTGCCACCCAGATCGCCTTGCCTGGTTCGTTCGGCTTCCGCGGCGTGGCGTTCCAGGGCCGGACCATCTTCGATCTGGCGGACCAGCTCGCCGCGCACCCGGACTTCGCTGCGGCCTGGACCCAGAAGCTCTGTACCTGGGCGAACTCCGCTCCCTGCCTGGAGGCGGATCCAGAGTTCGTGCGCATCGCGCGCCTCTTCGCCAGCAGCAGTTTCAATTGGTCCACGCTCACGGTCGAGCTCTTCTCCTCGCCACTGGTCAGTTACGCCGGCCCCACCGAGACGGCGAAGCAATCCGGCCAGGCCTTTTCGGTCGCGCGGCGCGATCACCTCTGCGCCGCGCTCTCGAACCGCCTCGCGATCCCGGACGCGTGCGGGCTCCGCGTCGGCACCGCGGTCCCTCGCGCGATCCAGCTCATCGTGGCCGTCCTGCCTTCGGACCAGTACAGCCGCGGCGCGGAGCAGGCCGTGCTGGCAAACGACCCCAACCTGTTCTTCCGCACCGGGCTGGAGAACATCTGTGCGTCGCTCGCCGGCCAGCTGGTGGACGCGGGCAGCGCGACGCGATGGAGCAGCATGACCCCGGATCCGGCAATCTCGGATTTCATCCACGTCCTGATGGGCATCGAGAAGGCGCGCGACGCGATGCCGCTGGCAATCCTGCAAGAGCACTTCCAGGCGGCGAAGGTCGCCGGGCTCTCCGCCTCCGACGCGCTCAAGTCCACGTTCGTGCTCGCCTGCCTCTCTCCCTCCGTTGCAGGGATCGGACAGTGACCATGGATGCCTCCCGCCGCCGCTTCCTGACCAGGACGCTGTTTGGAGCCGGAATGCTCGGGCTGCGCTCGCTCGCCACCGGCATTCCGCTCTCGATCCTGGCGAACCCGCGCCGTGCCCTGGCCGCGGGCTCGAGCGCGTGCTCGCCTTCCGCCGCGCAGTACATCCTGTTCAGCTCGTCCGCGAGCGGCGACCCGGTCAACGCAAACGTGCCCGGTACGTACCTGATCCCCGACATCTCGCACCCGCCGGATCCAGCCATGGCGCCCACGCAGCTCACGCTCGCGGGCAAACAGCACACCGCGGCCGCGCCCTGGGCCCGCCTCCCGCAGGCGATGCTGGACCGCACCTGCTTCTTCCACCACGGCACGTATACGGTGGTGCATCCCGACCTGGGCGACGTGATGACCCTGCAGGGGCTCGTCTTTCAGAGGGACATGCTGGTGTCGTTGATCGCGGCGCAGCTCGCCAGCTGCCTGGGCACGGTCCAGCGCGAGCCACTGGCCCTCGGTCCCCGCGATGCGTCGGAGGCGCTGACCGCGCAGGGCCGGCCCCAGCCCATCCTCTCTCCCGCCGCGCTCGCGGGCTTGCTCGCCTCGCCGGCGGGTCCCCTCGGCCAGATCCAGAAGATCCGCGACGCGGACCTGGACCGGCTCAATGCCTGGTACAAGCAGAACGGCAACTCGGCGCAGCGGGCGTTCCTCGATCGCTACGCGATTTCACAGCAGCAGGCGCGCAACATCTCCGCGAGCTTGCTTGGCACGCTCGCGGCCATCAAGGACAACAGTCCCGACTCGCAGGTCGCGGCAGCCGTGGTGCTCTTCCGCATGAACGTGTCGCCGGTGGTCAGCATCCACATCCCCTTCGGCGGCGACAACCATACCGACACCCTGCTCGCCAACGAGACGAAACAGACGGTTGCCGGCGTAGCCACCCTCGGCAACCTCTGGACCCAGCTCAATGCCGCCGGCCTCCAGGACAAGGTGACGTTCGCGATGATGAACGTCTTCGGGCGTACCTTGAGCGCAAAGGCAGGATACACCAATGGGCGCGATCACCACGGCAACCATCACGTCACCGTGCTGATTGGAAAACCGCTCCTGGGCGGCGTGGTGGGCGGGCTGGAGCCTTACAAGAACGACTACCGCGCCATGTCGCTCGACTCGCAAAGCGGGGCGGGGATTCCGGCCGGCGCCGGCGACATCCCGTTCTCCGAGACGCTTGCCTCCGTGGGCAAGACCCTGGGCGCGGCCTCCGGAGTGGACCGCACCTTCCTCGACCAGAACATCAGGACAGGCAAGCCGGTTGCGGCAGCGCTCGCCCCTGTCGTGTAGTACGGGCCGCAGGATTCGTTTGCATCTCACCTCCGCTGCTCACATCATCGCGGACTCCTTTCGCGCGGAGGTCGCTCGCGGTGACTCGCCGGGCCTGGCTGCTGTTCATCGCGCTGTCGGTGATCTGGGGAATCCCGTACCTGCTCATCAAGGTGGCCGTCCGGGAGCTCACCCCCGCGAGCCTGGTGTTCCTGCGCACCACCATCGGTGCGCTCCTTCTGTTGCCCGGGGTGATGAGGCGCGGCGACCTGCGCGCGCTGCTGCCGCGCTGGCGGCCCATCCTCCTCTTCACCGCCGTCGAGGTCGCCCTGCCCTGGTGGTTGCTGTCCGACGCCGAGCGGCGGATCAGCAGCTCGCTGTCGGGGCTTTTGGTGGCCTCGGTCCCGCTGGTCGGCGCGCTTCTCTCCCGTCTGAGCGACACCCACGAGCCGCTCGGCGCGCGACGGCTCGCCGGCCTGGCCACGGGGTTCGCCGGCGTGGTCGCGCTGCTCGGCCTGGATCTCAGCGGTGACCTGGCCGCCGTCGGGGAAATGGCGCTGGTCGTGCTCGGGTACGCGCTCGGGCCGCTGATCGTTTCGCGGCGCCTTGCGGACCTGCCGACCTCCGAGGTGGTAGCGGTCTCGCTCGGGCTCTGTGCGCTCGCGTACGCGCCGCCGGGGATCGCTCAGCTCCCGCCAACGTTGCCTTCTCCCGCCGTGATCGGCGCGGTGGCCGTTCTCGGCGTAGCGTGCACCGCGGCGGCGTTCTTGCTGTTCTTCCGCTTGATCGCGGAAGTGGGCCCCGTGCGGGCTACGGTGATCACCTACCTGAACCCGGCGGTCGCGCTGGCGGCGGGAGTGCTGCTGCTCGGGGAACCGTTCACTCCCGGTACTGCGGCTGGCTTCGTCCTCATCCTCGCCGGCTCCTGGCTGGCCACCGGTCCGTCCGGACGCAGCGCGGTGGCGCACGGCCCCGCTGAAGCTGTCGGCGTGTCGCCGGCGCAGACGCCCGGCGACCGCTGACTCGAACACGGCTCGAGGAGGACTGGATGGGCCGCAATTCATGGACCGATCGGCTGCAGCAGGTTTCGCAGCCGGGCGAAGGCTCTGCGGCCCAGCTGCGACCGCGCCGTTTCCTGGGCCTTTTCCCAGGCAGGACGGACCTCGAGAAAAAGGCGCGTCCCGGCGGGAGTGAGCGAGATGGTCCGGCCGCGGCTGGATTGGCGGGGATCGAATCGGATCCAGCCGAGGAGCTCCATTCGCTGCAGGTCACGGCTGAGGGTCGACTTCTCCACGTCGAGGATACGGCCCAGGTCCGTCAGGCGGGCACCATCCGCGGCGACGATTGCCGTGAGAAGATTGAGCTGCGCAATCGTGATCCCGTGGGGCGCAAGGGCGGCGTCGTAGACGCGAGTGATGACGCGGCCCAGGCGGCGGACCCGCACGGCCAGGCACTCCGAGGCCATCAGGCGAGCGAAGTCCGTCGGCTCGTCCCGCTTCACTGGAGATCCGCAACCGGCCGCAGGCTGGCGTCCGCCCACTGCGAGTAGATGATGAACCGGAACGGGTCGACCCCATGGTAGCGCTCGATGAGCATGGCCAAGGCCCGCTTGCGGATGCCTCGCAGTGTTTCGCTGTTTCCATACCGCAGCAACCCCAACTCCGCCACGCGGAGCGCGAGGGGAGCGTCGCCCCTGGCGAGCAGGTCGTCCGCGACGCGGCTGAACGAAGCATCGCTCCCATTCCCGAACCGGTCGAGCACGGCAGCCCATTCGGCGCGCGTGAAGAGCTCCATGCCTTCGCCGTTGGACTGCCAGTATCCGGCGTCATGCTGGTGAAGCCGCTGCAGGAAGTGGTCGCGCGCCACCAGATACGGAATCACCGCCTTTGGATTCTCCCGCAGGCTGGGAGGCAGGTAGTTGTCGTGGAGCATCTCGGCGAGCGGGCGGCCGTGCAACGCGTCCGGCCGGTACCGCTCGTACAAGCTGCGCAAGGATGCTTCGAGCCCAGGGACGGCGTCCATGTTGAAGAACCGCGTCAACGCAGGGTGGCCGTGGATCAGCCTGCGCGGGGCGAGCGATCGGACCTGCGCGAGGGCTTCCAGGTAGCCCTCCGGCGATCCTTCCGAGAGGAGCGGGGGTCCCACGTAAGGCATGAAGGCATCGCCGACGAACAGCAGCCGGTGCTGAGGCAGGTGCACGAAGAGCGCGTCATTGGTCTCCCCGCCGCTCACCGGCAGGAGGCGGATCTCGAGCTTGCCATGGCGCAGGACCTCTTCCCCGCTGACAGGTCGTATTCCTGGAGCTTGCAACTCCACCCGGTGGGTGCCGAAGAACCAGCTGAACGACTGCTGCGAGCTGCGCATGCGCGCCAACTCCTGCGCGGAGTTTGCTCGGGCGATCACCACCGTCCCCGCTTCGCGCACCGCAGCCAGCCCGCCGACGTGGTCCCAGTGGGAGTGGGTCAGGATCACGTAGCGGACCGGAGCGTTGGTGACCCGGCGGAGGGCGGTCATCGCGGCGCGCGCCGATTCCTCCGTAGTGCCGGCATCGATCGCGACCACGCCTTCTTCGTTGACCAGGAACGCGATGTTTCCGAAGTCAAAACCCTCCGCGACGTAGATTCCCTCGGCTTCGCGGACGAGCGCAGGCCTGGTGAATCGGAAGCCGTACTCTGGCCCGACCGAGATATCGGTCACCACGGATGGAGCCTCCAGCGACTGGTCGCCAGACTGGCGCAGCAGCTCGCGGGAGCGGGCCTCGTCGCCGAGCGTCCGATGGGCCGCCGCCATGGCGCGAAGGATCCCGCGGTCGAGCTCGACCCGGAATGAATCCCGGTTGGCCAACGACGCCTGGAGATCGGCCAGCGCCTGCTGCCCCTTCCCGAATCGTCCCGGAAGCCCGGCGAAGACCAGGCCGCGGACGAGCCGACCTCCCACAGGTTCCGCCTCGGCGCCCCGGTCGAGCTTTCGGATGGCTTCCTCGACCCAGCCGACCCGCTGCAGCAACGCGACGTCGCCCGCCATCCTGGCCTGCATCATTCCCTCCAGCGAGAGCAGGATCGGGCGGCCGGGCTGCTCGCGGGCGAGCCGCTGGAAGACCTCGTATCCCTCCTGCTCGCGATGGGCCGCCATGTACTGCTGGGCGGCGAGGAGCGCCACTGCCGGCTCTGCGTTCGGGTATGCGGCGGCGGCGGCAAAAGCTTCCAGCTCGCGATTCTGCGTCAGCGCCGGCGGCCGCGGCGCAATTCCCGAGCAGCCAACGGCAAGCAGAGCAAGCGCCAACACCCATGATCGTGGACGGGACATCTGCGTCCTCCTCGCGCTAGGTTGTATCTACATCTTAGCCCAACATGGTGTATGTACAACCCATGGGCCCGTCAAGTACCTTTTGAGCAGGTGGCCAGATCGACCCCCCGGAGCGCACACCCGGGCGACGGGCGATTGGCTGGTTTAGAATCCGCGGGATGAGCGAGACCAAGCGAGTGCCCACCCTGTTCGAGTGGATCGGCGGCATGCCCGGCATCGAGAAGCTCTTCGAGGTGTTCTACTCCAGGGTCCCGCGCGATCCGCTCCTCGCCCCCGTGTTCGCCGAGATCACTCCGGAGCACTCGAAGCACGTCGCAGCGTTCGTCGCAGAAGTGCTGGGCGGCCCCCAGGCATACAGCGACGGGCTCGGCGGTCATCCGCACATGATCCGGCGGCACGCGGGGCGGGCATTGACGGACTTGCAACGCAAGCGATGGATGGAGCTTCTGCTCGAGTGCGCCGATGAGATCGGTGTACCGTCCGACCCGGAGTTTCGCTCGGCGCTCGTCTCCTATCTGGAATGGGGGACGCGCCTCGCGGTGATCAACTCCCAGCCCGGCGCAGTGCTCGGTGAAGATGCACCCATGCCCCGTTGGGGCTGGGGCGAAGTGAAAGGGCCTTACAGCGGCGGGTAATCGTTGCGTGTGGCAGGGCGCCTCGGAGCGACGATCGCCTCGCGGCCGCACGCTGATAGATTCTCCATCATGCCCTCTCGGATCGAAGACTACGCCGTCATCGCCGACTGCCAGAGCATCGCGCTGGTGGCCAAGGATGGCTCGCTCGACTGGCTCTGCCTCCCCCGGTTCGATTCCGACGCCTGCTTCGCCGCCCTGCTCGGCACTCCCGACAACGGACGCTGGAAGGTCGCGCCGGAAGGGGAGGTGCGCGCCGTGCGCCGGAGGTACCGGCCCGGAACGCTGATCCTGGAGACGGAGTTCGAGACCCCCGAGGGCGCCGTCACGTTGATCGATCTGATGCCTATCTTTGGCCAGGGCACCGACGTGGTCCGCATCGTCGCCGGCCAACGCGGCCGCGTGCCGATGCGGATGGAGTTGCTCGTTCGCCTCGGATACGGAGCGATCGTCCCCTGGGTGCGCGCGATCGAGGGCGGCATCGAGGCCGTCGCCGGCCCCGATGCGCTCCGGCTGATCACGCCTGTCGTCACCCATGGCGAGGGACTCAGCACGGTCGCGCGGTTCTCGGTCGGCGCCGGAGAACGCGTGCCGTTCGTGCTCACCTGGTCGCCATCCCACCTCCCCGACCCGGGCCACGTCGAGGCCGAGGAGGCACTGACGGGGACTGAAGCCGGCTGGCGAGCCTGGTCGAACCAATGCACGGTGACCGGCCCCTACCGGGAGATCGTGCAACGCTCGCTGATCACGCTCAAAGCCCTCACCTACCAGCCCACGGGCGGCATCGTCGCGGCAGCCACCACTTCGCTGCCCGAACGGCTCGGCGGGATGCGCAATTGGGACTATCGGATCTGCTGGCTGCGGGATGCGACCTTCACGCTCTATTCCCTGATGAGCGCCGGGTACTTCGACGAGGCTCGCGACTGGACGCATTGGCTGCTGCGCGCCGTCGCGGGCGACCCTTCGCAGCTGCAGATCCTCTACGGCATCGCCGGCGAGCGCCGTCTCCCCGAGGTGGAGTTGGACTGGCTGCCGGGATACGAAGGCTCACGGCCGGTGCGGGTCGGCAACGCGGCCTCGCTGCAGCTGCAGCTCGACGTGTACGGCGAAGTGATGGATGCGCTCCATCTGGCGCGGCGCGTCGGCCTCGCCCCGACCGAGGCGGGATGGGCGTTGCAGCGCGCGCTGATGGGGTACCTCGAGAAGATCTGGCAGGAGCCCGACGAGGGGATCTGGGAGGTCCGCGGGCCACGGCGCCACTTCACCCACTCCAAGGTGATGGCCTGGGTGGCATTCGATCGTGCCGTGAAGGGCGTCGAGCAGTTCGGGCTCCAGGGTCCCCTGGAACGCTGGCGAGCGATACGGGATCAGATCCACGAGTCCGTATGCCGCGAGGGTTTCGACGCCGGCGTGGGGGCCTTCGTGCAGTCCTACGGGTCGAAGGAGGTCGATTCGAGCCTGCTCATGCTCCCGCTCGTCGGCTTCCTCCCGGCGACCGATCCGCGGGTGCTGGGCACGGTGCGCGCAATCGAAAGCTCATTGCTGCGAGATGGATTCGTGGCGAGATACGCCACTCATCCCGCGGTGGATGGCCTGCCGCCTGGCGAAGGCGCCTTTCTCGCTTGCTCATTCTGGCTGGCGGACAATTACGCGCTCCAGGGCCGGACGGCGGAGGCGACGGAGATGTTCGAGCGCCTCTCCGGACTGGCCAACGACGTGGGCCTGCTCTCGGAGGAATACGATCCAGTGACGCGGCGGCTGCTGGGCAATTTCCCCCAGGCCTTCACGCACGTCTCGTTGATCAACACGGCGCTCAATTTGACAGCGCCGCGGGGTCCGGCGGAGCAGCGGAAGGAAGACTGAGCCGGGCTAGTCGTGAAGTCCCAGGACATATGCGCTTGCGATGCCGGCTCCGGCGCCGCCCAGGACCAGCCAGGCCGAGTTGATCCGGAGCAACAAGAGAAGCAGGGCGGCGATGAGGGCGAGGACCGCGGTGGGCACATCGACGATGGCCGCTCTGGCCAGGCTGATCGTCACCGCGGCCATGAGCGCGAGCGAGGCGACGTTCACCCCGTCGAGCACCGCACCGGCCGTCTTGGAGCGCCGGATTCGCGGGACCAATGGTCCGCTCAGGGCGACGAAGACGAACGCCGGAAGGAAGATCCCGACGGTCGCAACGAGCGCCCCGATCCCGTCCCCGAGGACGTAGCCGATGAACGTCGCCGTGGTGAACACCGGGCCAGGGGTCATCTGCCCGACAGCGACCGCATCGAGAAGTTGGGCCTCGGTCAACCATCCGAGCCGTTCGACGAGGTCCGCCCTGAGAAATGCCAGCAGGACATAACCGCTCCCGAACAACACGGATCCGATCTTCAGGAAAACGAGGAAGAGGGGCCAGAGCCCGAACGTAACGCCGGCGGCGACCGGAGCGGTTGCTGCGGCGGTCCCGAGCAGCGGCATGAAGACGGATACGCCAGCGTGCCTCCGCTCCATCACCCAACGCCAGAGGGCGACGACCATGCCGCCGGCGAACAGGATGGCGAGCTCGTTGACGCCCAGGAGGCTTGCCCCCAGCGCGCCGACTGCGACGAACCCGAGAAAGCGGGTCTTCACCGCCGTCTTGCCGAGACCCCAAAGGGCCTGGACCACCACGGCAATGATGACGGGTTTGATCCCGTAGAGCACTGCCAAGGCCTGGGGCAAAGCGCCGAAGCGGACGTAGGCCCAGGCGATCCCGCTGACGATCAGGGCCGCGGGAAGGATGAAACAGGTTCCGGCGAGCAGGAGCCCGCTCCATCCCGCGCGCAGGTAGCCGATGTGGATGGCCATCTCCGTCGAGTTCGGACCTGGAATGAGGTTCGTCGCGCCGAGGAGATCGAGGAATCTCTCCCGCGTCATCCACCTCCGTCGCCGGACGACCTCGTCCTCCATCATCGCGACGTGAGCCGCCGGCCCGCCGAAGGCGATGGTGCCGAGCTTCAGGAACAGCCAGGCAAGCTGGCGCAGGCGCAGAGCCCGCGGTTCCGTCGGCGCATCGGCGTTCGATCCTGCTTCATTCATCCTGCTGGCCGTCGGTGCCATTCGCACCCCAGACTCGTGCGAGACCTAGGTCGGGCATTCCTTCCGAATCGTCGTTTCGCGGCTCCTTCTCGACAATTTTGTAAGCTTTCCGGTCGCTGCCGGAACAGGTTTCCCTCTCGGCAGCGGGGCCGACGGCTGGCACTGAATTGGCTAGAAACACCGGCATGCCCCGACACCAGCAGCACCGGCGCGACCGGACCGGTCCAGAGGCATGAGCGACGAACTTCGCGAGCTCCGGCAACAGATCGAAGCTAGACGCAAGCGCCTGCTGCGCCGGCATCGTCTTTTCAAGCTGGCAGAGGTCGTCGCCTGGGCCTTCGGCCTGGCTTGGACAGCGCTGTTGCTGGGCGCGCTCGTTCGGTCCCCCTATCCGGGCTCCCCGCCGCATCGGCCGATTCCTGGCCCTGAAGACGAGCTCGCGCCCTGGCGGCTCGCGCACGTCCGCGGGGCCCCGCGCCAGTCCGGCATCGCCGCGGGGCTCATTCCGCTGGCCCGACATTGGACTCCGCAAGCGGAGGCAAGTGAAATCGCAAGGCCACGCAACCCCAACGAGGCCGGCATGTCGCGTCAGGTGGGCGAGGGCTCCCCGATTTCCCACGACGCGTACAACGTCATCTCGGCGCTCCACGCGAAGTACGAGGGCCTGGAGGCCTACCGGAAATACAGCTGGGACGGCGACCAACGCATCTGGAAGGAGTTGATCGAGCGCGACGACGAGGCTGTGCGGCTGCTCTGCGGCGAGTTGGAGAAGCTGGCACGCGAAGGCCGACTCTGCACGAGCGAGTCCAGCAAGTCCACGCACTGACGCCTGGCCCCGGCCGCCGCAGGCGGTTCAGGGGTTACGCTGGAGCGAGGTCGTCCCGGCGACGCTGCCAGAACCGGCGCAAGCGGCCCAGCACGGCAAGCGGGCTCCGGTAGCCGCCGCGTTCGATTCCCTGCCGCAGCATCGTCCGGATCGCCGCCGCCTGCCGGCGCGCCAGCTCCGCCTGCGCGAGGTTCTGCGCGAGCAAAGCTGCCTGCCGCGTGTGCTCTTCCGCTTTCCTGCAAACGCGGAGCCGCATCCACAGCTCACCCATCTTGAGCTGACAGATGAAGCTGTCCGGAGCCAACTTCACGCCTTCGCGGAGCTCTTCCATCGCTTCCTGCACTTCCAGATTCACGCAGAGGGCCATCCCCAGAAGCACCCGGAGCTCGGCAACTCGAGGATGCGCGCAGACGCTCTCGCGCAACTGTCCGACCAGCTCGGCGCGGTCGCCCTGCTCGAGCACGTAGGGGTCGGCGAACATCCTCAGGAGCAGCTCGCGCGCCTTCTCTGGAACCGGAACCAACGGCGAGGGAGCAACCGATGGCGCCAGGGCGCCGGTGTCTGCCGGCGTCGTCACGTTGTCCTGCTGCCGCTCCATGTTCATGAAGTCTCCATGAGGTTTCGACGAGCCATGAAGGGATGGCGAGGCCGTCGCGCGCGCCTTGCCATCCCCTCTCGTTCTTCACGCCGCTTTGAGTGCGGTTTCCGGCCGGAAGACGAACTCGGGGTAGCCGAGCTGCCCCATCTCGGGAACGTCGAGACCGTTCAGCTCGGTCTCTGCCGACACGCGATGGCCGATGACGTATTCGAGCGCCATGTTGATGGCGAAGCTCAGCGTGAACACGGCACCGAGCAAGGTGGAGATACCCACCAGCTGTGCGGCGAGCTGGCTCGCATCTCCATAGAACAAACCCGTGACAGAGCCTGTGACGCCGTTCCAGCTACCACCATAGTTGCTGGTTCCGTCGGCAAAAAGGCCGACCGACAGAACGCCAAACAACCCGTTGGTACCGTGGACCGAGATGGCTCCAACGGGGTCATCCACCTTGAGCACATTCTCGACGAAGGCCACGCTCACGCAGACCAGCACGCCGGCGATGAGGCCGATGATGGCGGCGCCCGGCGCACTGACGAATCCGCTTGGCGCGGTGATCGCCACCAGGCCTGCCAAGAGGCCGTTTCCGGACATCGATGAGTCGGGCTTCCCTTTGGTGATCCACATGTAGAGGATGGCGCCGAACGTCCCGGTGCAGCCGGCCAACATCGTGGCCACGGCGATGCCCCCGATACGCAGGTTGCCGTTGGAGGAGGCACCCAACGTACTGCCGGGGTTGAATCCGAACCAGCCGAACGCGAGGATGAAGCATCCGATCAGGACCGCGGAGATGTCATGTCCGATGATCGGGTTGGCCGAGCCGTCGCGGTTGAACTTGCCGAGGCGCGGACCCACGATCAGGCACACGGCCAGGGCAGTGAGTCCGCCGACTGAGTGCACGACGCCCGAACCAGCGAAGTCGGCGTACCCTTTTCCCAGCCCCAGGTTGGTTCCCAGTTGCGCCAGCCATCCTCCGCCCCAGGCCCAGTTGGCGAAGAGCGGATAGGTGAGCGCGCCCATGATGACCGAGGTGACCGAGAAGGTGATGAACTTCCATCGCTCGGCGCAGGCCCCGGTCACGATGGTGAGCGCCGTGTCCATGAACACCATCTGGAAGAGGAAGATCACCATCACGCCGACGTCATAGGCGTGTCCGGAAAGGAAGTATCCGCTCTCGCCGAAGATGCCCCATGTCTTTCCAAACAAGGAGATGCTGTGTTCGGACGCGAGAGGGTACAGGCCACCCAGGTTCGCGTTGCCGGCGGCGCCGCCCATCTGGATCGCGAAGCCGAGCACCCAATAGGCGAGCAGCCCACAGCCGTACACGAAGAAGTTCATCATGTAGGTGTGGTTGGCGTTCTTCACCCGGGTCAGCCCCGACTCGACCATCGCGAAGCCCGCTTGCATGAACATGACCAGGAAGCCGCAGACAAGGGTCCAAACGAAGTTGATTGCGACCTTGTTCTGCCCGATCTGGTTGCCGGCGTCCGCCAGCGTCGGACCCGCCTTCGCATCCGTCACGGTCACGTCGGCGATGCTTCCGGTGACGATGCCGCCGGGATCGCCTTTCGCGAGATCGGCGGGGGTAGGCGCCTTGCCTGCGGCCTCCCGGAGCTCAGCCGTCGCTGGCGGAACCGGAGCCGGAGCTGCCGCAGCCTGGGCAGGCGCAGTCGCGGCCTCAGCGTAAGCCATCCCGCCCGCGGTCAAACCCAACGCGAGGATGCCGAAAGCAAGAAGACGGTTTCGAAGCCATGTCTTCATTTCATGCCCCCCATCGCGGTGGGCGCGGCAGTGAACTCCGAGTCCACAGTGGCCCTGCCCGCTACCGAGCTGAAACCAGCCCGCGCGGACGTTGCGGCCGGCTTCTTCCAGAACGCCGTCTTGTTGAACGCGGCGGGCAGGACGTACAGGATTCCGAAAAAGCTCACGCCGATGCCCAGCAAGGCGACGACGATGCGCCCACCATTGCTGTTGACCAGGTGCAGGCCCCCGAGGGTGACCAACCACCCGAGCAGGGCGACGCCCGCGCCCAGCCACTTCATGCTCTCGGGGCTCGGCAGAACGGGTGTCTCGCCCTCCAACGGCTTGATCTTCAAGAAGCCGACCACCGACGCCAGCAGGATTGCTGCGCCCACGATCAACAGCAGCTTGCCTGTGCCGCTGGCAATGTAGGCGATGCCACCGCAGAGGACCGTGCCTCCGACCAAGAACAACCCGAAATAGCTTCCTTGGGACTTACTCGCCGCCATGGGTGCTCCTCCTCGACATGTTTTCTCCGTGACCCGAAAATGCGCCACTCAGTTGGCCAACTTCATGCGGCTGCCGCATTGCTCCTCCGTTCCGCTCCGTTGGTACCGGCTCTCGTCGGCAGGACAAGGAAGAGCAGGAACTGGAGTGCGGCCATCAGCTCGAGAACCAGGGGAAGCTGCTGCTGAAGCCGCAGCACGATCATGAAGGACACCATGGCGAACCATTGCCATCGCGACCGCCGGAGCCTCTCGATCCGGCCAGGGAAGCGGAGCAGGTTCATCCAGAATGTGCCGCTGGCTGGACTCGCCGGCACGGAGGCGCGAATGCAGGCGACGGCGAAGAACCCGGACAGGAGCAAGCCGAGTAGAGCCGTTCGCTCATTCATCACCACTCTCCAGGGGAGATACCGCTCCCATGACCGGGCGGGCCCGATGCGCCGCCGATGTCCGCCGCGTGTTGCAAGGCGGAAGCCATCGGCGGCGGGGTGCGATGAAAACTTGACAGGTGCACTCGGAAAAAGCCGCGGAACTCGCGTCCGCGGGAGAGCTCGCTGGGCATGACAAGAACGTTCGGACGCGGGGTTCAGGCTACGGTTTTGTGTCCGAACGACCCGAACGTCGGAGGTCTTCCCAAACGTCGGAGGTCTTCCAAACGCGGACTCCTTCCTATGGACGCTTGCGCCCTCATTTGCCCTGGATCTGGCGCAAAGACAATTCTGTCTGGCGAGACTCGAGACACGACGAAATTGTCGAAATGACCGTTGCTTCCTGCAAGGCCCGAGCGTGAGCTCAGGCGGGCAGCGGCGGCGACCAATTCGGCCCAGATATCGAAGATGTCGGGGTCGATGCCTTCTTGAGCAAGAGCGGTGCCAGGCGTTCTAGGGGAACGCCACGAAGAGCTCGGAGAGGTCCTTGGCTGCGGCAGCGTCGCAGAGCAGCGGGCCCACGTCGAAGATCTCCTGCACGGTTCGCAGCAACGAGCTGTGCGTCCATCGGGTGTTGCTGGCGAATCCTTTCCTGGCGAAAGGCGAGAGCAGGATCATGCCGATCGGCCCATCGCTGCTGCCTTCGCCCTCGTCCCAGGTGATGAACAGCGCCCCGCCCTGCTTCCATGCCCTCGATGCGAGGATGCGCGGGACCCACAGCGAGAGCCATTCATCGCCTGTGCGCACGACGTCGCGCGGGCAACCGGGTCCTCCGTGCATGTCGTGGCAAAGGTTGGGCGTGATGAACGCGTAGCGCGCCACCGAGTCGTTCTGGAGCTCGCTCGCAAGATCGTCCAGTGGCCGGTTGTGAGCGACGCAGGATGCCAGGTCGCCGGTCACGTCGTCGAAGAACACGAACGGGTTGTGCTTGGCCGCATAGAGTCCATGGCTTGCGACCGGGCACTCTTGCGCGCCGATGTCCTCCTGATAGCTCTTCCAGGAAATGCCTGCTTTGCGGAGCAGCGTGACCAGGTGGTCCGTGAAGCGAAGATGGTGATGCGCCGGGTCGCCGTCGTCGCGGATTCCGTAGTCGGTGCCACCTTCCATCCAGAGGTAGTTCGGCTCGCTCGGGTGGACGCCGGGCGGGTTGTAATACCGCTCCGCGTGCGCGCCCGCGGGGAGCAGCGTCCCGTTCAGGTAGGGCGCGCGCGGGTCGCCGCGGATGTGCGACCAGTTCGCATTCTCCATCACCACCACGAACACGGTCTGGATGTGCCGCGGCCCGGGCGCAAGCGGCACCGGCGCGCCACCGCCGTGCGCGCAAGGGTCGTTCGCGCGCCTGGACGAGCATGCGACCGAGAGCAACAAGCAGGCTGCCATGGCTTTCATCGGGACCATTTCGCGGCTGGGTCGAAATCGATCGGCCGCCGGCCGATTCCCTCGACCGCTTCAGCCCTCCGCGCCAGGATTGTAATGCCCGTGGCGGTGATGACCGTCGCAACGACCAGGGTAGCCATCAGGATCTTGAAGGACATGGAACGATTGTCGAGCGGGCCGCGAGCTGAATCAACCCCGTCCCGACGAGCGGGGAGCCTCTGGGAACGGAGTGCCCTCGTTCTCGGACCAAGCGAGGTTACAATCGGCTTCGTGGACAGCACGCTGCAGACGACCGTTCCGAATCGGAGACGCCTCCTGGGCATCGTGGTCATGATCGGCATTCCGCTGTTGCAGCTTTCGACCGAGTACCTGGGGACCCGCGACGCCGGCCGCCTGCTTTCCAAGGCCATCGTCCTCCTGATCGGGTTGCCCCTGCTGGTGGTCTGGGCGTTCGCGGTCTTCCGTTGGGCATCGCGAAGGCGTTTCGGCGCGCTCGGCCCGCTCTTCATGGGCGCAATCGCGGCCGGGCTGTTCTTTGCCGGACTGCTCTGGGCCACCCGGGCCGCGACCCTCTCGTTCGCGACGCTGCGGCCGCATTACCCGCATTACGGACCGTGGAGCGGCGTCGACGTGCTCCGGGTTGGTTTCGCGATGGGGGTGACCAACTTCGCCATCTGGGCGCTGGCGTTCATCTTCCCCTTCGCCGTGGAGGACGCGCATGTTCGCGCTCTGGAGGCCGACAAGCTTCGCACGCAGGCGGAGCTCGCCCAGCTGCGCGCGCACCTCGAGCCCCACTTCCTCCTCAACACGCTCAATGCCATCGCAGGGCTGGTGACCGAGGATCCGCACCAGGCACGCCAGTTGCTGGGAAACCTGGGCGACCTGTTGCGCGACTCGGTGGGTCCGGGAGGAGAAATGGAGACGCTCCAGGAGCAGATCGGTTGGTTGCGGCGCTACGCGCAGATCCTGGAGACGCGCCACGCCGGCCATCTGGCGTTCCGCTGGGAGATCGGCGACGGCACGCCTGGCGCGCTCTTGCCGCGGCTCCTCTTGCAGCCGCTGGTCGAGAACGCGGTGAAGCATGGCGCGCTGATGCGTGACGGAGGGGGCGAAATCACGGTGCGGACGGAGCTGGCCGGTCCCAAGCTCGTCTGCACCATCGAAGACAACGGACCCGGCGTCCCGAACAAGGAGACGCGGCCGGGAGCATTCGGGCTCGTCTCCGTGCGCCGCAGGCTGGCGATGCGATACTCGGACACCGCAGCGCTGCGGCTCGAGTCGACTCCGGCCGGTACGCGATCCGTCGTCGAGCTGCCGCTCGAGCAAGGGGGTGCCCAATGAGCGAAACGGTTCTCCTCAAAACGCTGGTGCTGGAGGACGAGTGGCCGACCCGGAACTATCTGGTCAAGCTGATCGAGGGCACCCAGCGCGCGGAGGTGATCGGGGCGGTGGCCAGCCTCGACGAAGCGCGCCAAGCGATGGCGGGGTCGCCCGTGGACGTCGTCTTCGTCGACGTCCAGCTGGCCGCCACCGGCGATCCGCGCAATGGACTCGATCTGATCCGCTCGATGGCGGGAGAACCGTCGGCGCCGATGTTCGTGCTCGCGACTGCCTCTTCCCAGCACAGCCTGGAAGCGTTCGATCTCGGCGTCGTGGACTACATCCTGAAGCCGTTCACCGAGGAGCGCGTCGATCAATGCCTCCAGCGTCTCGTCGAAAGGCGCGCGCCCCGCATGCAGGGTCCGCGCCGCGTGGTCGCGCGGCGGAAGAAGAGCCTCGTCTTCCTCGACCCCGCGAGCATCTGGGCGTTCGAGGCGGCAGACCGCCTCACCTTCGTGCACGCGCCCGAAGGCCGCTTCGACATCGATCTCTCGCTGGCCGCGATCGAGTCGTCGTTTGGCCGCGCGCTGTTCCGCGTGCACCGCAACTGGCTGGTCAACCTGGCCTACGTCAAGGAGCTGGAGCGCGACCTGGGAGGGGCGACGGTGACGGTAGGCCAGGACATCGGACCCGAGGGGAAGAGCATTCACGTACCCGTCTCGCAGGACCGTTCCAAGGCGTTGCGCGACGCCCTGCTGGAGAACGCCACCGGCCTGCGCCGCCCGTAAGGCCCCGAGCCTCAGATGTGGTCGTCGACCTGCACCGCCGGCGATTGAACGCGCGTGACGATCTGCAGCAGACGGGCGGGGGGAACGAAAATGATGTCCTGCCCGTTCGGAGCGACCAGAAGGCCCGCCAGCGCTCCGCCAGAGTCGAACACCGGCGCACCGGCGAAGCCGATCGGGAGTGCGGGCGCCGCCCGCAGCCGCAGCGGGTTCGCGGTCCGCTCGACGGAAAACCCGATCACATCGAACACGAGCGCCGGCCCCTGCTTGGAAGCGTGAAGGGCGAGAAGCTGATCCCCGACATCCCCTGACCCTTCGGCAAGCGGCGCGCCTTCGAGCTCGCGGGCGGCCTCGGGAAGCTCCAGCACCGCCACGCCTGCGTCCAAGGCGCTGTCGACGATACGCGCCGGAAAGGCGCCCTGGGTCGTCAGCACGGCAATCTCGGTAGCGACCTGCATGGTGCCACCGGAGCCATCAAAGAGCAGCGCCCGCATGTCGGTGAGCACCAGGCCGCTTCCAGCCAGAACGCCGGATGCGGTGTTGATCTTCTCCGCGCTCCTGGCTGCAAAGACCTGCACGACCATCCCGTGAACGCGGTCGACAAGCGCCACGACGGGCGCATCGGCGGACGCGTCGCCGACCGGATCGGCAACCGGGCCGGACCACGGCGATATCGCGGGGCTCGCGTTCTTCATCGCGCCGACCTCGCCGCGGTCGAACGCATGGTCATGGGCACATGCGACGGCGAACAAGAAGGAGATGGCTGCGAACCGTGTCATCGGTCGGTTGGATGTCATGACGTCGTCCTCGATTCGCGCCGCGCATTGAGATGCGTTCTAGGGGCCCGCGGCGCCCGGGCCGTGAAATGCCGACGAGAGGTCGATCGCTACCGACGAGCGCCGCAGCTTCGGAGCGCGCGCCCAACTACAGTCGAGGCATGAAGAACACCCGCATTGCGCTGGGAATCTCGGTGATGACCATCGTGCCGCTGCTGCAGCTCGGTACCGAGTATCTCGGAACGGGCGACCGCGGGCGGGCCCTGTCCAAGCTCGCGGTCACGCTCATCGGGCTCCCCATCCTGCTCTGGGGTTCCTCGCGCGGCCTGCGCTGGGCCGGGGGGCGGCCCGTGGGACCTTTGCTGCTCCTTGCCGGCGGGATGCTCTCGGCGGGGACGCTCTACGCACTGCTTCTCGACGCCGTGCACGTCGCGAGCTTTTCCCTCCCCATCTTGCGGCCGGCGACCGGCGAGCCGGCTACCGCCTTTGTGTTGCGCATCGGTTTCGCCATGGGGTTGACCAACTTCGGCCTCTGGGCGCTGGCCTTCGTCTTCCCCTTCGCGCTCGAGGACGCCCGCTTCCGCGCGCTGGAGGCGCAACAGCTCCGCACCGCGGCCGAGCTGGCCCGGTTGCGCTCGCACCTCGAGCCCCACTTCCTGCTCAACACGCTCAACGCCATCGCTGCGCTGGCGACCGAGGACCCGAGCGCGGCGCGGCGGCTGCTCGCCGCGCTCGGCGATCTGCTGCGCGACTCGCTCCGCGACCAAGGCGCAATGCAGACGCTGGGGGACCAGATCGAATGGCTGCGGCACTATGCGCACATCCTCGAGGAGCGGCACGCGGGCCGTCTCGCGTTCCATTGGAATGTCGGTGCCGGAACGCGCACGGCGCTCCTGCCGCGACTCCTGCTCCAGCCACTGGTGGAGAACGCAGTGAAGCATGGGGCGCTGGCGCGCGAGGACGGAGGCCGCATCGAAGTCCGGGCGGAGGTGGTGGACGCGAAGAAGCTCGTCTGCACCGTCGAGGACAACGGCCTGGGAATGCCGGACGGGAGGAAGCGGCCGGGCGCGTTCGGGCTGCACTCGGTGCAGAGGCGGCTGGCCTTGCAATACGCGGAGCGCGCCAGCTTCCGGCTCGAGTCTTCTGAAACGGGAACGCGATCGATCGTGGAGATCCCGCTCGAGGAGGCCCGGTCATGACACGCTTGCGCGCGCTCGTGCTCGAAGACGAATGGCTGGCGCGCAACTACCTGGTGCAGCTGATCGAGGCGACGCAGCTCGCCGAAGTGGTGGGCGCTGTCGCCACCATCGGCGAAGCTCGCGACGTGCTCGCGGCGCTGCCCGTGGACGTGGTCTTCGTCGACGTGCAGCTTTCCGGGGACGAGAATGGTCTCGAGCTCGTCCAGTCGATTTCATCCTCGGACGGCGCGCGGCCAGCGTTCGTGCTGGCGACCGCATTCAGCCAGCATGCGCTGGAGGCGTGGAACCTGGGCGTGGTCGATTATCTTCTCAAGCCGTTCAGCGAGGACCGGGTGGAGCAGTGCCTGCACCGGCTCGCCGCCCGGCAGCAGGTCTCTGATGGCGGCGCGCTCCGGGTGGTGGCGAGGCGCAAGCGAAGCCTCGTCTTCCTCGACCCGGCGGACATCTGGGCCTTCGAGGCTTCCGATCGCCTGAGCTTCGTGCACTCGCGCCTGGGCAAGTTCGACATCGATCTGTCGCTTGCCGCCATCGCGAACTCGTTCGGCCGCTCGCTCATGCGCGTACACCGCAACTGGCTCGTCAACCTGGACTTCGCCAGAGAGCTGGAGCGCGAGGAAGGCGAGACGACGCTGTTCATCGGGACCTCGCTCGGTAACGAAAGCCAGGGCGTCCGTGTCCCCGTCTCCCGGGATCGCGCACAGCCACTGCGCGCTGCTTTGCTCGCAAATGCAACCGGCCTGCGGCCGACCTAGGCTGGTAGGACGAGTTGCGCCCGTGAGGTGAAGAGAAGGCGGCGGGCGAAGCCTACCGCGACGAGCCCGGCCACCGCTGCCACCGCGACCAGCTGATAGAGGATCACGATCTGATAGCGAACCGCCTGCTCGGGCGGAGTACCGCTGACGATCTGACCGGTCATCATTCCTGGGAGCGCGACCAGGCCTACCGTGAGCAGGCCGTTGATGGTCGGCAGCAGAGCGGCTCCAAGCGTGGCGCGCACTTGCCGCTCCAGCGCCTGGCGCGGCGTCGCCCCCAGCGCGAGCAGCGCTTCGATCTGATCGGCCTCGCTGCGCGCGGACGCAAAGATCCGCTCGAAGACCAAGGCGACCACGTTCATCGCGTTGGAGAGCATCATCCCGCTGATGGGGATCAGGTAGTGCGCCTCGTACCACGGGTGCAGCGGCACCACCGCAGCGAACACCGGCACCACCGCCACCAGGGTGCCCGCGCCGATGGCGGCGATCGCCCGCGGAAAGAGCAGGCTGCGCGGCGGTCCGTGCTCGATGCGACGGGCAGCGGTCGCGGCCGCCGTGATCAGCATCACCGCGAGAAGCAAGGTCACCCATGCCGGGTGCTCGTGGTTGAAGAGCAGGAGCAATACGTATCCAATCGCGATCAGCTGCGCGGCGCCGCGCAGCGCGCCCCAGAGGAGGGCCCGCTCGAGACCGAGGCGGCTGCGGCGCGAGAGCCCGATCGCCACCGCGATCAATCCCAGCGAGAGCGCGAGCCGAGGCAAGGTGATGTGCGCGTAGCTCATGCATCGACCGAGATGCGTCCGCGCTCGCAGCGGTAGAGCGTTCCGCCCAAGGCGCGGGCGTGCGCGACGACGTGCGTGACCATGACCACCGTCAGGCCGCGAGCGCGCAGATCGCGCAAGAGCGCGATCACGCGCTCGCCCGCGTCGGGATCGAGCGCCGCGGTTGGCTCGTCGAGCAGCAGCACTTCGGGCGCATTGGCAAGAGCGCGAGCCAGCGCGACTCGCTGCTTTTCGCCGCCGGAGAGCGAGCGCGCCTCGCGTGGCAGAATCGACTCGTCGAGGCCGACGGCCCGGACCAATTCGCGCGCTTGCGCGGGGCCCAGCGACTTGCCGCGGAGCTGCGGGCCGGTGCCCAGGTTCCCCAGCACGGTACCCTCGAACATCGCCGGCTGCTGCGCCAGGAACGCGACCCGCGTGCGGAACTGCACAGGCGCGATCTCGCGCGCATCGCGGCCGCCGAGCAGCACGGCCCCCGCGTCGGGCGCGAGTAGCGACGCGAGCACGCGCGCGAGCGTGCTCTTGCCGCTACCCGACGGGCCTTGGATGGCCACTCCCTCGCCGGGCCGCACCAGGATGGACGCACCGTCGAGAATCGTGCGGCCCTCGCGCACCACCACGAGCTGTCTCCCTTCCAGCGTCGAGCTCATCGGGCAGCCATGGTAGCGGCCAGCGTGGCCATGGCTGAACCTTAGGGACCTCGATCCGTCGCTATCCGGAAAACCGACCGGAGCCGGGCTCGTGTCGACGAGCGCCCGAAAGCCGCTCGCGGTCGCCACTGGTCGCTTGCGCCGGCCGGGCCCATCCGCTATATGCGCCGCTGCGAATATCAGCCTGGGCGGATATGGTGGATGCAGCGGTCACCCCAGCAGGACAGCTCGGGTCAGTCGAACGGATGTTCCGGGCCCTTGCGGACCCGACGCGCGTCCGCATCCTCCATTTGCTGGGCGAAGGTCCGCTCTGCGTCGGGGATCTCGTCTCGATTCTCCGGGTTCCGCAACCCACGGCATCGCGGCACCTGGCGTACCTGCGCAAGTCGGGGTTGGTCGTCGACGAGCGACGCGGCCAGTGGAGCTTCTACGAGCTCGCACAGGCCGATTCCGCCTTCCACCAGAAGCTCCTCGAGACCCTGCAGGCTGCCGGATCGGGGCAGACCCGGGCCGACGACGCCGCGCTCCGCGCTTTGCGGCGGGCTGGAGGGTGCTGTCCGCAGCACACCCGTCCCCGGAGAGCTCGAGCCGATGGCCGTCCATCTTCCTGAAGCCGGACAACCCGCGCAGTCCGCGAATGCCCGACCCACCTTCGCGCGCAGGTTGGTGGCCGAGGCCCTCGGAACGGCGCTGCTGCTGGCGACCGTCGTCGGCTCCGGCATCATGGGCGAGCGCCTTGCGGGCGGGAACGTCGCCATCGCGCTGCTCGCCAATACGCTGGCTACCGGCGCGGGCCTGGTCGCGCTCATCCTGACCCTCGGGCCGATCTCGGGCGCTCACTTCAATCCGGCGGTGACGCTGGCGGATGCGGCGCTCGGCGGACTCCGGTGGCGCGACGTTCCGGGCTACATCCTGGCCCAGGTGGCCGGCGCCTTCGGCGGGGTCGCAGTCGCCCACGGAATGTTCGGGGAGGCGGTGTTCACGGCATCCCGCCACGCGCGGGCCGGCGGCGCGCAGTTCTTGAGCGAGCTCGTCGCGACCTTCGGTCTCCTCGCCGTCATCTGGGGAGTCGCTCGCAGGCGATCCACGGCCGTGCCGTTCGCGGTGGCCGCGTACATCACGGCGGCCTACTGGTTCACGGCATCGACCAGCTTCGCCAACCCGGCAGTGACGCTAGGGCGCTCCGCCAGCGATACCTTCGCCGGCATCCGGCCCGCCGACGTGCCCGGATTCGT
>WNFS01000969.1_pt1 | contig 24302 bp, 19 predicted proteins | sample 5400141 | NCBI WGS metagenome assembly WNFS01 (sample SAMN13153358, study PRJNA577476) | soil metagenome | isolation source: 60 cm saprolite under Madrone tree | place: USA:California | collected 2016-06-14
GCCAGTCCGAAACGTTCAAGGTGATGGAGCGGCGGCTGTTGAGAGGGATTCTCAATCCCGCCATGGTGGCCAGCTGGGTGCTTGGGCTGTGGATAGTCTACGATGGCGGCTGGATTTCGGCGCACTGGCTGCATTTGAAGTTGTTCCTGGTTGTAGCCTTGTCGGCCGTCCACGGCCTGTTGGCGCGTTGGACCGTCGACTTTGCGGCTGATCGAAACCGCCACAGCGAGCGGTTTTACCGCATCGTGAACGAGGTTCCAGCGGTGCTCATGGTCGGGATCGTCATCATGGCGGTGATCAAGCCGTTTTGATTGCCTAAAGTAGCCTACCGCGCGTCTGGAACCCTTGCGCTAGGTCAGGACTTTTCTTATTATCTACACATCTCACCAAAGGCAGGTTGATACTGTCGACCGCGGCCCGCGAAGGGACCAACCGCTGTATCTGGCCGCTAGTGCTGTATCTGGCCAGCAGCGTCGGCTTCAGGCAACGATCTGCGATTTCTCCCCGTCATAACGTCGATCGGCATTTGTGGTCGGTCGCGCATAGGAACACCCGCATGCGGGAAATGAAACTCCAAGACCTCAAATCCAAATCTCCGGTGGAATTGCTCGGCTTTGCGGAAGAACACAGTGTCGAGAACGCGTCAACGATGCGCAAGCAGGAGTTGATGTTCGCGATCCTCAAACAACTCGCCACAAAAGACATCGACATCATTGGGGAAGGCGTCGTCGAGGTGCTGCAGGACGGCTTCGGCTTCTTGCGGTCGCCAGAGGCGAATTATTTGCCCGGTCCCGATGACATCTACGTTTCGCCCTCGCAGATCCGCAGATTCGGATTACGGACGGGCGACACCATCGAGGGCGAAATTCGAAGCCCGAAGGAAGGCGAACGGTACTTCGCGCTGCTCAAGGTCAATACGATCAATTTCGAAGATCCGGAAAAAGGCCGGCACAAGATCAATTTCGACAATTTGACGCCGCTCTATCCGGATGAACGGCTGCGCATGGAACACGAGGATCCCGCCAAGAAGGATCTTTCGCCGCGCGTGATTGACATTGTCGCTCCGATCGGCAAGGGGCAGCGTGCACTGATCGTTTCGCCGCCGCGCACCGGTAAGACGGTGCTGCTTCAGAACATCGCGCATGCCATCACGGCGAACCACCCGGAATGCTACCTGATTGTGCTTTTGATCGACGAGCGGCCGGAGGAAGTCACCGACATGCAGCGGTCCGTCAAGGGAGAGGTCATTTCCTCGACCTTCGACGAGCCTGCGCAGCGTCACGTCCAGGTCGCCGAAATGGTGATCGAGAAAGCCAAACGGCTGGTGGAACATGGTCGAGATGTGGTGATCCTGCTTGATTCGATTACCCGACTCGGGCGGGCCTACAACACGGTGGTGCCGTCATCCGGTAAAGTCCTGACGGGTGGCGTCGATGCCAATGCGCTGCAACGTCCAAAGCGCTTCTTCGGTGCAGCGCGTAACATCGAAGAGGGCGGGTCGCTCACCATCATCGCGACCGCGCTGATCGATACCGGCAGCCGCATGGACGAAGTGATCTTCGAGGAATTCAAAGGGACCGGCAACTCGGAGTTGATCCTCGATCGTAAGGTTGCCGACAAGCGGACGTTTCCGGCGATCGACATCACGCGCTCCGGCACCCGTAAGGAGGAGCTGCTCACACCCGCGGACGTGCTCAAGAAAATGTATGTGCTGCGTCGTATCCTTAACCCGATGGGGACGATGGACGCGATCGACTTCCTGCTCGACAAGTTGCGAAATACCAAGAGCAACGCTGAGTTCTTCGAGTCGATGAATACGTAAGCGGCCTTGTAGCCCGGATGGAGCCACCGGGTCCGGCCGGAGCTTGCCATCGGGCCGGCCAGAGGCCGGACCCGGTGGGCCGGCCCGATGATAACTCCGCATAATCCGGGGTCAGCCTATCCCGGATTACACGGAGTTTATCATCGGGCCCGCCGAAGGCGGGACCCGGTGGCTCCATCCGGGCTACGGTCGCCGTCTTCGATCTTCCTGAAGGACCAGCCACTATTGTAGGGTAGCGCATCCGGTGGCCCCGGTGTTCGGCCGCTCCGGAAGCACGGGTCTCGCATATCACACGGGACCAAAAAGTCGCGGAGGAAACGATGATGAGGGATTTCATTGCAATAGCCGCTGCATGTGCCGCCGTTTGCGTATCCGTGACCGCCGCGGAAGCGCAGCAAAACGAATTTCCAATGGCAGCGCCTGCCGGCGTGGATAGCAAGGCGAGGGAAATAGCGCCCGCCGGCGCGGTCAACCAGGGTCCGTTCAATATGAACACCTGGAAGTACGGCAACGTTTTTACGCCGCCGCCCGGGACCAAGGTATGGAATCCAGCCAAGATCAAGCTGATGTCCGGCGGCAAACTGGTGGGCGGCACCGTGTCGTCCGGCATCGATCCGACCACCTATTGCGCAATGGCGAACGCCGGGTACGACTTTATCTGGACCGAGATGCAGCACGCCAACAATACCTGGGACCAGGTCGCCAAGGCGTGGCGGACCTGCCCAAATGCCAAAGCGGTGCCGGGGGCGCGCGTGCCTTATGCGGACGAGTTTCAGATTCAACACGCGCTCGATGCGGGGGCACTGGTCGTTGTCGTCCCAACCGTGGACACCGTTGAAGAGGCGATTGCGGCGCGCGACTGGACCTACTTTCCGCCGCTAGGTAAGCGCAGTCTCGGCGGCGGGTTTGCCTTCGATCCGAACATGTGGGGTAACGTGCCGGGCGGCTATCGGAACACCATCAACGATAACGTGGTGCTGATCCTGATGATCGAGACGCTGGAGGGTCTCAAGAACGCTGACGAAATCGCCAAGGTTCCAGGGGTGCACGCAATTTTTGCGGCGAGCAGCGATCTCGGGAATTTTGCCGGCTACAAGCAAGGCGATCCGGACTACGAGCGTGAGATCAACATCGTGCATGACGCCGCCATCAGGGCCGGCGTAAAACTCTGTGGCCCCTGGGCGTGGAAGAACCGGCCGGATTTCACCTGCTTCCAGGCCGGTAACGAAATGGCCGCCATCGCGCGAGGTGTGAAGATCGAACTCGGCGAGTTCGCGGACACGCAGGGGAGACCCGAAGTAGGGCCGTTCGCGGCAGCAAGAGCAAGGTAGCGTCGGATTGAGGTCGTGAGCGGCGGCAGAGGTGACGTGCGATGCCGATCTTCCATGGGGAGATATGACTTACGAGGAATTCAACGCGTTCTGCCGGTCGCTCCACTGCACCACTTACGTGGTGCAGTGGAGCGGATCGCACGTCTGGAAAGTCGGCGGCAAAGTGTTCGCGATTGGCGGTTGGCAGGATGACGAACCGAGCTTCACTTTCAAGGTAGGCGAGATTTCATACGAGATGCTCAAAGAGCAGCCGGGCTTGCGTCCGGCGCCCTATCTCGCGTCGCGTGGCATGAAATGGATCCAGCATTTCGCAACGTCTCGCAGGGCCTCTCGAAGAAGAGGCGGATCGAACTCGGACTTGGCGCGCTGTAATCGCCCGCGAAGATGGGGTCTCGGCGCGGGCACGATGGTGGAGGATGATTCGTTTCGATGGAACGGGTACCCGACCTCAGCCGGGCGACGGCCGAACCTCGCTGCCACCGAAAGCCGCGGTTGTGGCGATGAGTTGGTGGGGGTTCGTGATCGGCAGCGAGCATTTTTGACCGGCACAGACCAACGCCACAGTCTGGCCATCGGATAACGAGAGGGCCTGCCCCGAATGCGCCGCAGGCAGATCTTTTGGTCTTGCGGCCCGCATCACCACCCGCTCGAGGAAAGGTAATTCCAAGGCAACAGCCGCGAATTGGTCAGCTTGTGGACCGATGGCGGTGACCTCGATGGCGCGCAGCCGCAGGTCGAGGGCGTTTGCCAAGCTGGCATGGAGATACATGCTTTGTGCTGCGGTCGGCAGCAAGCGATCGAACAGAACATCGGCTTGCTGGCGCCAAGTGTCGTCGCCGGTCAGGACAGAAAGGCGGATAAGGTTTTGCGCGGTGACCCCATTGGGATTGGGCGTGGCTTCGTCAATTGTCGAATCGGGGCGCACGATCAAGCCTTCGGCGTCATCCGCAGTCAGATAGTAGCCGCCGGTGTCTGCTGGGCGAATGTAGTGGCGATCGAGCGCCCGTTGCCATTGGGATGCACGGGCGAGGTATTCCGGCGCTCCGGTGGCCTCGTGCAGCGCCAAAGCAGCTTTCACCATGGCGGCGTAATCGGAGGCAAGGCCCGGATAGAGGAGCCTTCCATCCCGCCAGGAATGGCCGAGGCGGTCGCCTCGGGTCATGTGACGTTCGACGAAGGCGAACGCCTCTTGAGCTTTGGCAAGCCACGACGGTTGGCGGAGCATTGCGCCAGCATTTGCCAAAGCCGCGATCATCAATCCGTTCCAATCAGCAAGCGCCTTATTGTCCAGACCCGGTCGTATGCGCTGCTCACGCGCCGCCAGGAGTTTATGCCGCAGGGCAGCAAGACGGGCCTCGTTGGCCGCGAGATCGTCGCGCTGCAGATCGGCTTCGTGCGGATCTGGGTCTCGGCTGGAACTGTCTAAGCGATTGAGTTTGTTTAGAATATTCTCTCCTTCAAAATTTCCGTTGCGGGTGACGTCATAGCGATCGGCAAAATATTCGCCGTCTCGCGGACCAAGAACAGCATCGATCTCGGCGCGTGACCAAACATAGAATTTACCTTCCTTGCCCTCGGAGTCGGCGTCGAGCGAGGCACAAAATGCGCCTTCCGGCGTGGACATCTCGCGGAGCAGCCAATCGAAGGTCTCTTGGGCGCGTTGCAAAAACAGCTTGTTGCCGTTGCGTCGGTAGGCGAGGGCGAGCAGCTCCAGAATTTGGGCGTTGTCGTAGAGCATTTTCTCAAAATGCGGGACTAGCCATTTTTCATCGACGGAGTAGCGCGAGAAACCTCCGCCCAGGTGGTCATAGATGCCGCCCTCGCACATATGCTCCAGCGTCAGCTCCACGAGTTCAAAGAACCGCGGCTCCCGTCTGCGCATGCCGGCGCGCCAAAGCAGTTCCAGCATGGAGCACTGCGGAAATTTTGGCGCCTGGCCGAGTCCGCCGTTGGTGTGGTCGAATGCCCGCGCGACGGCGACGGCGGCGGCATCCAGTTCAGCGGTGCCGACAGCGACTTGACCGGCCGGCCGGGACTTGGCCGCCAATGCGGCCATCAGCGCGGCGCGATTATGTTCAATGCGCTGGGGCTCGTCGCGAAACAGACGAGCAATCTCTCGCAGCACGTCCACAAAGCCCGGTCGACCGTAGCGCGTAGTCTTGGGGAAGTAGGTGCCGCCCCAGACCGGCTCACCGTCGCTGTTGAGAAACATGGTCAGCGGCCAGCCGCCGTGTTCGCCAAGATGATGCAGCGCCGCCATGTAGATTTGGTCGATGTCGGGTCGTTCCTCGCGGTCGACTTTGATGTTGACGAACAGCTCGTTCATGACGGCGGCGACCTGTTCGTCTTCGAAGCTTTCGTGGGCCATGACATGGCACCAGTGGCAGGCTGCGTAGCCTATCGAGAGCAGGATCGGCTTGTTGCTTTGCTTGGCTTCGCGGAGCGCTTCCGGACCCCAAGGCCACCAGTCGACCGGATTGGTCTTGTGCTGCTGCAGATAGGGGCTCGTCTCTTGGGCGAGGCGGTTTTGGCGCAGATGGGAGGCGACTGCTGTCATGGGGTTCCATCGGGTGCCGGAATCTACTGATTGGAATGTCGGTGCTCGTTGGGTTAAGTGCAAACGGAAAACGCGGCCCGAGCCTCGCGAGAAGATTCACCGGCCTCGCAGGGTCGAGGCAACGATCGGCGATGTCCAACCGGCGCGATACTATTTTTGCCCTCTCATCCGGACGGCCGCCGGCCGCGATTGCGGTCGTGCGCGTCAGTGGTCCGGTGGCGAGGGACGCCGTCATGGCGCTTGCCGGCCGCGTGCCGCAGCCGCGGCGGGCGACGCTGCTACGGCTCAAGATTCCATGTAGCGATGGCCCGCATTCGGAACAGGCGTTCGAACCGATCGATGACGCCCTGGTCCTGTGGTTTCCAGGCCCGCGAAGCGAAACCGGCGAGGACACCGCAGAATTCCAGCTTCACGGCGGGTATGCGGTCGTTGCCGCGGTGCTCTCGGCGCTCGGGGCGGTCGAGGGACTCCGCCCAGCCGGGCCGGGCGAGTTCACGCGGCGGGCTTTCGAGAATGGCAAGCTTGACCTTACCAGAGTGGAGGGCCTGGCGGATCTGATAGGGGCGGAAACGCAGGCGCAGCGGCGCCAAGCATTTCAGCAGCTCCAAGGATTACTGGGTGATCGGGCTGATCGCTGGCGGCGGCGATTGACAGAGGCGCTGGCTCTCGTCGAGGCGTCGATCGATTTCCCGGACGAAGACGTGGTGTCGGAGAAGATAATCGAGCCGGCATTAGCCATGGCTAAGGAATTGGAGCAGGAGATTCGCGGTCTGTTGGCGGATTCCCATCGTGGCGAGCGCTTGCGGGAAGGGCTGACGGTCGCGGTTGCGGGTCCGGTTAATGTCGGAAAGTCGAGCATTGTGAACCGCTTGGCCAAGAGGTCGGCGGCGATTGTATCGCCTCACGCCGGGACCACTCGGGATATCATCGAGGTTCATCTCGATCTTGGCGGGTTTCCGGTCACGATCCTCGATACCGCCGGGATGCGCGAAACTCACGACCCAGTGGAGGAGGAGGGGGTGCGCCGTGCCCGTGCGCGCGCCGAAGCGTCGGATCTAGTGCTCTGGGTGTCGGATGCGACGCTCAGGGATTCGTCGACCCCGCCGGCGCACCTGACGAAGCCGGGTGGCCCGCCGGTCTGGGTGCTGTCGAACAAGAGCGATTTAGCCCAAGGGAAAGACCCGGCGACGGCCTCGGACGGACATTCAGCAAGAGGCAATAGCGTACCGTGCTACCGTATCTCGGCACTGACCGGGGCGTCATTTGACGACCTCGTAGGCGGGCTTGCCGAATATGCGAGGCGATTCTTTTCCGGGGGCGCAGAATCGGCGCTGGTGACGCGCGAAAGGCATCGGACCGCATTGGCGGACTGTGCCGAGGCGCTGCGGCGCGCCTGCGCAGAGGGTGCGTCGGGCCGCGAGGACATCATCGCAGAAGAGCTTCGCCTTGCCGCCCGAGCGTTGGGGCGATTGATTGGGCGGGTGGATGTTGAGCATGTTCTTGACGTGATCTTCCGGGACTTCTGTATCGGCAAGTAGTGTTTCACGTGAAACATTGATCGGCCTACCTGGCGATCCAACGACCTCATCCTGAGGAGCCGTGCGCAGCACGGCGTCTCGAAGGATGGGATGCAATGACTCACTGCCATCCTTCGAGACGCGCCCTTGCGGGCGCTCCTAGTACGAAAGTGAAAACAAAATTCCCGCCGGGCAGCACCATGGAGAATAGACTTTCATCCGCAGTGGTCGGCCCCGCCGGTGGGCAACTCAGGATGAGGTGAGTTCTTTGCCTCTCGTTTTTTGACGGGGCCACGATGCTCCGGTAAAGGTCATCTGGGAGCGCTTCGGTAAAGGTCATCTGGGAGCGGATTTACGGGCGCAGTCATGCGGTACGATGTCATCGTCATAGGGGGCGGCCATGCGGGCTGCGAAGCGGCGTCGGCCGCTGCCCGCATGGGGGCAGACACGGCGCTGATCACCCATCGGTCCGATACGATCGGGGCGATGTCGTGCAATCCGGCGATCGGCGGTCTTGGCAAGGGGCATCTGGTCCGCGAAATCGACGCCCTGGATGGCTTGATGGGGCGGGTCGCCGATCTCGGAGGGATCCAGTTTCGCGTGCTTAATCGCCGAAAGGGGCCCGCGGTTCGCGGCCCCCGCGCCCAGGCGGATCGACGTCTGTACGCGGCCGCCATGCAACAGGCGATTCAACGTCATCCCAATCTAACCGTCATCGTCGGGGAGGCCGAAGATGTACTGGCCGGGGAGGGGACGGTCACCGGCGTCGCGCTTGGTGACGGCCGGGTTTACACAACCGAGGCCGTCATTCTGACGACGGGAACATTCCTTCGCGGACTCATCCACATCGGGGATCAGTCCACGCCTGCGGGGCGCGTCGGCGAGGCGCCCGCGATGGGTCTATCCAAGACGTTGGAGCGGATCGGCTTCAGGCTCGGAAGGCTCAAGACCGGCACGCCGCCGCGGCTCGACGGCCGCACCATCGACTGGGCGCAGTTGGAAATGCAGCCGGGAGACGACCCGCCCGAGCCTTTTTCGGTCCTGACCAGCCGGATCGATAATCCGCAAATACGATGCGCCATCACCCGCACGACCGATGCCACCCACGCCATTATCCGTGCCAACGTGCACCGGTCGCCGATGTATTCGGGACAAATCCAAAGTCGTGGACCGCGCTATTGTCCGTCCATCGAGGACAAGATCGTGCGGTTCGGAGAGCGCGATGGACACCAGATATTTCTGGAACCGGAGGGCCTCGATGACCCGACCGTCTATCCCAATGGCATCTCCACATCGCTCCCCGTGGAGGTACAGCACGCCTTCGTCGCGACTATTCCGGGACTGGAACGCGCCAGGATCACGCGACCGGGTTATGCCATCGAATACGATCATGTAGATCCGCGGGAATTGCACCCCACTCTCGAGACCAAGCGCCTTCGAGGCCTGTTCCTGGCCGGTCAGATCAATGGCACGACCGGATACGAGGAGGCCGCCGGACAAGGATTGGTAGCCGGCCTCAATGCGGCAGCCCGGGTCCGCGGGACGGCGGAGATCATGTTCGACCGGTCTCAATCCTATTTGGGAGTGATGATCGATGATCTCGTCAGCCGCGGCGTCACCGAGCCATACCGCATGTTCACGTCGCGGGCGGAGTTTCGTCTGTCCTTACGCGCCGATAACGCCGACCAGCGCCTGACAGATATCGGAATCGAGATCGGCTGCGTCGGTCGGGTCCGTCGTGATCTCCACCGCGACAGGACGGCTGCCCTCGCAGCCGTACGGGACATGGCCCGGGGCCTGACAGTGACCCCAAGCGAAGCGGAGCGATTTGGCTTCGCGCTGAACCGGGATGGGCAACGAAGAACCGCGTTTGAGCTTCTCTCGTATCCGGATATCGGCCTTGCCGATGTTGCGCGGATCTGGCCAGAACTTCTCAGTGTTCCAGCCAGCATCGGCATCCAGCTTGAAATCGACGCCAAGTACGCCGTCTACTTGGACCGGCAAGCCGCAGAGGTCGCGGCGTTCAAACGTGACGAGGCCTTCGCGATCCCCGACGCAATCGATTATGCGGCTGTGCCCGGGCTTTCCAACGAAGTGCGGCAAAAGCTGTCGGCCGCGCGGCCGCGTACGATTGGCCAAGCGAGCCGCCTCGACGGGATCACGCCGGCCGCCTTGGTGCTGTTGGCGGCTTTCGTGCGGCGGGGCCATTTGGCGAGAGTGGCTGCGAAGAGCTGAGCCCGGCGGTGGCACCAAATTACGCGTGACGGCCTGGTAGCCTGGATGGAGCGCAGCGTAATCCGGGTCAGCCCGTCCCGGATTACGCTGCGCTCCATCCGGGCTACGGACCAGGAACCGCGTTTATTCCCGTTACGGAAATCTCTGGCAATGAGCCGGATGCCCGCCACACCAATCGACCTGAGTGCAGATCGCCAAAACGCTCTGGCGATGTTCAATGTTTCACGTGAAACAATCGCGCGTCTCGACCGCTTCGTCGCCCTGCTCTTGGCTTGGCAGCACCGAACAAATCTCATCTCGCCTTCGACAATTCCGTCGCTCTGGACGCGGCACGTCGCCGACTCGTTGCAACTTCTCCAGCTGGCCGAGGCTCCCCGATCCTACCCGCCCCAACATGCCGGGGAGGACAAATCGATTTACCCTCCCCCGCGCGCAGGGGAGGCTAGGATAGGTGGCGTCTGGCTTGATCTTGGCTCCGGAGGTGGGTTTCCGGGAATTGTGATTGCCTGCGCGCTTGCGGAAGCCCCGGGCGGCCGCATTCACCTGGTCGAAAGTAATATGAAAAAGGCTTCCTTTTTGCGGGAGGCGGTCCGCGAAACGAAAGTCCCGGGAATTGTGCACGCTGCACGAATCGAGACGCTGGTCCCTGTGCTTGGCGCTGCGGCAGACTATGTGACGGCCCGGGCGTTGGCGCCGCTGCCGGATTTGTTGGAAATGATCGCGCCATTCCTAAAAAAAGGTGCAAAAGCCTTTTTGCCAAAAGGACAAGATTTAGATATTGAATTGACCAAGGCCACTAAACATTGGAATATCGAAGCTGAAAGCGTACCCAGCAAAACAAGCAAAGCGGGGCGAATCTTGATCGTCCACGCCCTGTCAAGGCGCACCCTACCCTCCCCTGCAAGCGGGGGAGGGTAGGGTGAGGACCCACACCACGAGGAGGTAGGGATCATGTCCGAACCGGCCAGCCTGACTTCCGCCGAACCTTCGCCTGACGTTCGCCGTACGCCGCGCGTTTTGGCGATTGCCAATCAGAAAGGCGGGGTTGGAAAGACCACCACCGCGATCAATCTTGGCACCGCACTCGCAGCGGTTGGGGAGAACGTGCTGATCGTGGATCTCGATCCGCAAGGCAACGCCTCCACCGGGCTCGGCATCGATCGCGCCCAGCGGCGCTTCTCGACCTATGACGTGTTGATCGGCGAGACGCCCCTGCGGTCGGCCATCATGCCGACTTCGGTTCCGCGCCTGTCCATTGCCTCCTCTACGCTCGATCTGTCGGGCTTCGAATTGGAGGTCGGGCACGCGCGAGACCGCGCGTTTCGGCTGCGGAATGCCCTGGCAGCATTTGCCTCGCAGCACCCGGACGAGGCCGGCTTCAGCTACATTCTGGTCGACTGTCCGCCGTCATTGAATCTGCTGACCGTCAACGCCATGGCGGCCGCGAATGCCATCCTGGTGCCGCTCCAATGCGAGTTCTTCGCGCTCGAAGGCTTGTCGCAGCTCTTGAAAACCGTGGAGCAAGTCAAGCAGACCCTCAATCCGGGACTGACCATCCACGGCATCGTTCTGACCATGTTTGATGCGCGCAACAACCTCTCAGGACAAGTGGTGGCGGACGTCCGCGAGTTTATGGGCAAGAAAGTCTACGACACGATCATCCCACGTAACGTGCGCATATCGGAGGCGCCGTCCTACGGCAAGCCGGTGCTGGTCTATGACCTCAAATGCGTGGGCAGCGAGGCCTATCTGCGTCTCGCTACCGAGATCATCAAGCGCGAGCGGGAATTGACGGCCGCTTCACCGAACTGACGGAAGCCCCACCCTACCTTCCTCCGCCCCCTCCTTACCCCCCCCCGCGAGCGGGGAAGGGAAGAGTGGGGGAGGGGGCAGCAATTTGAAGTGATGAGACGGACGACGTGAACGATTTCTCAGGAGAATCCGCCATGGCGGAAGAGTCGACGCGGTCGCGCCTGGGGCGCGGCCTGGCATCCTTGATCGGCGACATGGGGGCGGAGACCAACAACGCTGCCACCTCCGAGCGCGTGCGCAGCCAGCGACGGGTGCCAATCGAGTTTCTTCGCCCCAATCCGCGCAATCCGCGCCGCGATTTTTCCGGCGCGCTGCTTGATGAGCTTGCCAGTTCCATCAAGGAACGCGGCATCATTCAGCCGATTGCCGTTCGACCCGTGCGCGGCGCCAGCGATGCTTATGAAATCATCGCCGGCGAGCGGCGTTGGCAGGCCGCGCAGCGCGCCGGCTTGCATGATGTTCCGGTGGTTGTTCTCGACGTCAGCGACGTCGAGGCGCTCGAGCTCGCCATCGTGGAAAACGTCCAGCGCGAGGACCTCAATCCGCTCGAAGAGGCCGCAGGCTACCAATCGCTCATCGACGAGTTCAAATACCATCAAGACGAGATTGCGAAGGTCGTGGGCAAGAGCCGCAGCCATGTTGCCAACACGTTGCGGCTCATGAAGCTGCCGGAGTTCGTCAAGTCCGCCATCCGCTCGGGAGAGCTTTCCGCCGGTCACGCGCGGGCGCTGATCGGACAACCCGACCCGGAGCGGATTGCCCGCCAGATCATCGAGCGCGGGCTGAATGTGCGCCAGGTGGAGGCGCTGACTCGCAGTCACGGAAAGACGAAGGACCGCCAGCCGCGCAAAAAGGAAGCCGACACGATCGCGATGGAAAAACACGTGTCGGATGCGCTTGGTCTCGCCGTCACGGTCGATCATCGCAACAGCGGCGGCGCGGTTCACATCAAGTATCGCAACCTCGATCAGCTCCGCGACATCGTGCGAAGGCTGGTGCGGGCGCCGTAGAGTCCCAGTGGGGTGGGCAAAGGGCAAGCGTCAGCCGCGCCGCGCCGCTTTCCAGCGCCCGTCTGCGATCCACTCCAAGGCGGCACCATGCGGATCGGTCCAGGCGACCGGCTCGCCGTTGACCGCCATCAAGAAACGGCCGGGGATGTCTGTCTTCGCAGCGCTGCTCGCGATCTCGGGCAACACGCGCGGCGCCTCGTTGCTGATCCAATAGTGAGCGGCGGAAATGGCGCGGCGCCCAAATTCTTGCCTTTGAGCCTGATCGGCAACGTAGGCCAGAACGGCGGTGTGGAAGACGACGAGCGTCGCGTCTTTCGGGGCATCGCGGCAGAGTGCTTCAAATTCCTCCGCCAAGAGGTCGGCCTTGACGATCCAGGGCCGGTGTCGTGCGGTGATTTCCAGAGCCGATTTCAACCGCGCCAGTCGCTCGGTCTGCTCTGGCCAGACAAGGCTTGTGAGCCATTCAGTGTGCGCGCGATCCGTCACGTCGATGGGGGCGAGGTCGAGACCGGCGCGCCAGACGATCTCTGGCACGCGGCTCGGCAGCGGCGTCGCGCCACCGGCACTACAGGCGAAGACGGGCGCGGCCCCGTCGGCTCCCAGCGGATGCACGCGCTGCGTGCCGTAGTCATAGGCATAGAAATCCGGCAGCAGGCACAGCCCTGCAGCGGCGCCGACTTCGAAAAGGGCGAGCGGCTGCGGTAGTCGCGCGAGAAGAGGCAATAGCACCGCGCAGCGTGCTGGTTCGTTGGTCTGGGTCGCATGTGTCAACATGAAGGCGCGCAGAGCGTCGGTATTGGCGAGGAGGGTTCGGCGAAATTGGTCCCAGTCCTTCGGCGTTCCGAACAGATGACGCGCTGCCGCGAGAAGGAGATTGGGTTGCCGCTTCTCCGCCGGTAGGGCGAGCAGAAATGCGATGACATCCGGGTCACCGGCGACGCCCGCGGCGAGCGCCTCGTACAAAGGGGAGCGACCGCGCGCTTCCTCTTCCGCAAAGCGACGGTACCCGGCCGCTAAGGCTGTGCGCGGATCGCTCACGGCGCCCCCCGGATTGCAGGATCTCGCCAATCATACTCCGTCCGGTCACTCTTTGCGCCGCGCCGCCATCGCCGTCGACATCAGCGCCCGCTGTATAATGGCGTAGGCCAACTTCGAATTCTTGCGGACCTCCAGCGACGTTTCCCCGAGTTGTCCGATCAATCGCTCAAGCCGGTTGGAGGTCCAGCTCTCTAACGCTGCTCGCACGGCGCGCACGCGACTGAAGTGTATCGCCGGCGTCGTACGCCTGAAGAGATCGTCGATCGAAGTGCCGGATTCAACGGCGAGCCGGAGCAGATGAAGTGCCGACGTTTGTCGAACAAATGCTGCCGCGATCGTGCTTGCCGAAACGCCACTTGATTGGACTTTGCCGAAATTGATCTCGACGTCGCCCGCCCAACCGGCGAACGCCGCATCGATGAGGCTGTCCACAGCCGGAATGGTGGCGTCTGCCACCACCGCCATCACATCCGGCACGTCGATGCTGTTGCGGCCCAGAGCATAGAGTATGAGCTTTTCGATCTCTGAACGAGAGGCACGCCGATCACCGCCGATCAGCGACGCCAACAATGCCCGCGCATTCGGGGTTATCGCCATTCCGGCGCGGCGCATTTCTTCATCGATCAGGCGGCCAAGATCGCGAGCGGAGTCCGCGTAACATGGCAACGCCGCAACAATCGGTGCGCGCTCGCAGAGCGTGCGTAACGGCGCGCCCCGCTTCAGATCACCGGCCTCGATGATGATTCGACAATCGATCCCCGGCGGCGCCGCCACGACGCGCTCCACCGCAGCGGAGAAATTGCGCGAGCCGGCCTGGACCAGGATCGCCCGTCGGCCGCCGAACAACGGAACCGTATGGGCTTCCTCCACGAGCCTTTCGGGCATTTCCGCGAGAGTGTCGCCATCCAGAATAGCAAACCCGAACGGATCGCTCGGATCATCCACGCAAGAGCGAACAAGCGCGGCTGCGCGTTCGCGCACCAAGCCCGCGTCCGGTCCGAAAACCAAGACGATAAGCTTGTCGGGATCGGGCCGCGCCACGAAGCTTTCGACTTCGGCGGCCTTGAGCGCGACCATGGCCGTTGCTTGGTCGCTCAGAGTGTCTGAAACGTTCTGACCTCATCCTGAGGAGGCCGCCCACCGAAGTCGGGCTTGCCCGACTTCGGCAACCTCAAAGTGTCGAAATCGGCAACAGCCGATTTCGATGGGCGGCCGTCTCGAAGGATGGCCACCGGCACCGCCTGGCAAGCCGCCATCCTTCGAGACGCGCGCAAAAGCGCGCTCCTCAGGATGAGGTCAGAATTCCGTTTCACACTCTCAGGTCCCGGCGACAAAATAGGACGCAAGTCGCGCCTTGACATTGTCGGCGATCAACTTGGCAGCGCGATTTTCCGCATCGCGAAGCCCGCGCGCCCGGGCAAACCGTTGGGCTTGGCCCGGAATGTCATAGGACACCCGGGCAAAAGTGTTGCCCGTGATGACGGGCTTGCCGGTCTTGATATCCGTCAGGGTATAGTTGACGTTGAGGCCATAATCCTCGACGTCTGGCCGGCCGCTGGTGATGTCCACGATGACCGACATGCGGTTCGATGACATCCTCATTGCGAGCCGGTGCGTCGGAGGCGGCGGCGCAGCGCCGCCGGTCAGGTCGAACAGCAATTGATTTCGAACCTCAACCGCGATCCGCGCTTCCGACGAGCCGCTCGCCGCAGGGATTTGGGAAACGTCCACTCCCGCCAGCGCGGGACCGATCGCCGGCGCATTCGGCGTCAATGAGTGCTCGCCGTAAAGCGGCTGGAAGCAACCTGCCGTCAAGCCGCCAAGGCAAGCGACGCAAGCCAGCCTCGTGGCGAAGCGGCGAATCCGATCTTGTTCAAGCCACCACATTGACGATCCTCTGCGGAACAATGATCACTTTCCTCGGTGGTTTGCCGTCCAGCGCCCGCTTGATGGCATCGAGTGCCAGGACGGAAGCCTCAATATCGGCGTTTCGAGCGTCGCGCGCAACAGTGACGTCGGCGCGTTTCTTGCCGTTGACTTGAACCGGAAGCGTAATGGTGTCCTCCACAAGGAGATCAGTCTCAAGCGTCGGCCAGTCTTGGGTCGCCAGCACGGTCTTATGACCCAGCGCCGCCCAGCACTCCTCGGCCAAGTGCGGCATCATGGGATGGAAAAGCTGCACCATGATTTCTGCCGCCTCGCGTACGGCAAATTTGAGGTCGGGTGTGATCGGCTTTGGGGAATCTGTCACAACCGCCTGCAGCGACCTCGCAAATTCGTAGATGTGAGCGACGCAGACGTTGAAACGCAATCTTTCGACGTCTTCAGACACCCTCGCAAGCGCCCGGTGGGCAGTTTTGCGAATTTGTAGCGCCGTCTCCGAGAACGCCGGTGGCCGGGCCTTCGGGGCGTCATGCGACAACTCAGCCGCTTCATTGACAAGCCGCCACAGTCTCTGAACAAAACGCCACGCGCCTTGAACCCCTTCTTCGGTCCAGATCACGTCACGTTCCGGCGGCGAATCGGAAAGCATGAACCATCGCGCCGTATCGGCTCCAAACGTGCCGATGATGTCGTCCGGGTCGACGGTATTGCGCCTCGATTTCGACATCTTCTCGATGGCACCGATCTCCACCGGCTCGCCGGTTTTCACCAATGTCGCTCGACGCTCATCGCCGCCTGCGCCCTCGATTTTCACCTCGGCAGGCGCCGCGAAGGCGCCGCTTGCGGTACGGTAGGTTTCGTGCACCACCATGCCTTGGGTGAACAGGCCCGCGAACGGTTCATCAATTCCCGCATGGCCGGTCGCATGCATGGCGCGCGTGAAAAAGCGGCTGTAGAGCAAATGGAGAATCGCATGCTCGATGCCGCCGATATACTGGTCGACCGGCAGCCACGCATCCACCACGCTGCGTTCGGTTGGGCGCGATTCAAGCCAGGGATCGGTGAATCGCGCGAAATACCAGGACGAATCAACGAAGGTGTCCATGGTATCGGTTTCCCGGGTAGCATCGCCGCCACAGCGCGGGCAAACAACGCGCTTCCAGGTCGGATGGCGATCAAGCGGGTTGCCAGGACGATCGAATTCCACGTCGTCGGGCAGCTTCACCGGTAAATCAGCCTCCGGCACCGGTACGACTCCGCACGATGCACAATGGAGAATCGGGATCGGGCAGCCCCAGTAGCGCTGGCGCGATATACCCCAGTCACGCAGGCGGTAATTGACCTGACGCTGAGCAACGGGCTGATTACCGCGCGTTTCGCGCTCCAGGCGCTTGGCGACCTCCTCCTTCGCGTCCGCTATCGTCAACCCGTCGAGAAAGCGCGAATTGATCATCCGGCCGCCGCCATCATAGGCGACGTCGGTGATGACGAAGGTTTTTGGGTCTTGCACCTCCGGGCACACGACCGGAGTGTTTCCGAGGCCATACTTGTTGGAAAAATCAAGGTCGCGCTGGTCATGGGCCGGAGTGCCGTAAATGGCGCCGGTGCCATATTCCATCAAAATGAAGTTGGCCACATAGACCGGCAGCTTCCAGGTCGGGTCGAATGGGTGAATCGCTTTGATCCCGGTATCAAAGCCAAGCTTCTCGGCCTTGTCGATCAATTCCTGGGCCGTGCCGGTGCGCTTGCATTCCGCGATGAAGGTTGCGAGTGCCGGATTCTTGGCGGCGGCTGACAGCGCCAGCGGGTGATCCGGCGACAGCGCCATGAATTTCACCCCGAAAATCGTGTCCGGGCGCGTGGTGAAAACCTCAAGCTCAGTCTCGCCGGCAGGTGTGGTCACCGGATCGAGGGCGAACCGGATGTGCAGGCCTTCGGACCGTCCGATCCAATTGCGCTGCATCAGGCGGACCTTTTCGGGCCAACGATCGAGCCTATCGATCGCGCTCAGCAGGTCCTCGGAAAATTTGGTGATCTTGAAGAACCACTGCGTCAGCTCACGCTGTTCGACCGGCGCGCCGGAGCGCCATCCCCGTCCGTCAATGACCTGTTCGTTGGCGAGCACGGTCTGATCGATCGGGTCCCAATTCACCTTGGACTGTTTGCGCTCGACTAACCCGGCGGCCAGAAAATCGAGAAACATCTTCTGCTGATGCTTGTAGTAAGTCGGATCGCAGGTGGCGATCTCGCGGCTCCAATCGAGCGACAGCCCCATGGATTTGAGCTGCGCCTTCATGGTGGCGATGTTTTCGTAGGTCCACGTTCGCGGATCTACCTTGTTGGCAACGGCCGCATTCTCGGCCGGCAACCCGAATGCATCCCAACCCATGGGATGCAACACATTGAAGCCGCGGGCGCGCTTGTAGCGGGCGACCACATCGCCCATGGTGTAATTACGCACATGACCCATGTGGATGCGCCCGGACGGGTACGGGAACATTTCCAGCACGTAATACTTCGGGCGCGGGTCCTCATTGCGGGTGGCGAACACATTTTGCGTGTCCCACACCTGCTGCCAGTGGATTTCAGCCGCGCGGGCGTTGTATCGCTCGATGGTCATGACGGTCCGGCCGTTGAAACGACACCGGACTAGGACATGATTGCGGCGGACAGGTCAACCGCGCGGAGGCCGTCATTGCTGGGCTTGACCTGGCTTGACCCGGCAATCCATCTTGATGCGAGGAAGATAGACCCGCGGGTCAAGCCCGCGGGTGACAGGCCGAAGGTGGATGAACTTCACGGGAAAACGCGCTCTCACAGGTCAAAAATCGAACGATCCGCCATGGTTGCGCCGCGTCATGACCCTGTCACTGCTCTCGAAGCGGTGCGCCGCGACATCGATGGCGCCTGCCGGGATGCCGGGCGCCCCTCGCAAAGCGTTACTTTGCTGGCGGTTTCCAAGACTTACGGCCCGGGTGCGATTGAGCCGGTGATCGCGGCCGGACAACGGGTGTTCGGCGAAAATCGGGTTCAGGAGGCGAGCGCCAAATGGCCGGCGCTGCGCGAACGGCACCAAGGTCTGGAACTGCACCTCATTGGGGCTCTGCAGTCGAACAAAGTCAGGGAGGCGATCGCCCTGTTCGACGCGATCCATTCGGTGGATCGGCCGAGCTTGTGCGCCGCGTTGGCGAAGGAAATCCAAAAGACAGGCCGAGCGCCGTTGCTGTTCGTGCAAGTCAACAGCGGAGCCGAGCCCCAGAAAGCCGGCGTGCTGCCCGAGCATGCCGATGCTTTCGTCGCCGCTTGTCGTCAGTCGTACGACCTTGAGATCTCGGGCCTCATGTGCATTCCGCCGGTCGACGAAGCGCCCGCGCCCCACTTCGCTCTGACCGCCAAGATCGCCAGACGCAATGGATTAAAACTGCTGTCCATGGGCATGAGCGCCGATTTTTCCCTCGCGATCCGGTTCGGCGCCACCCATGTGCGCGTGGGAACGGCGATTTTTGGCAGCCGTCCGCCGTAGCCCGCGTTGAGCGCGGGCGAAAAGCGGGGGTGGGCTTTGCCGTATTGGCACGGCAGTCTCGGATTTCGCTCGCGCTCAATCCGGGCTACGCGCCTAGGACGATGACGATGCTGTAGGGGCGACCCTCTAGGGTCGCCCCTACAGCACTTCGTATCAAGCCGCATGACGCTCGGCGCCTGGACCGAAATGCGCGAGATAGCGCGCCCGGATCGCTGACACCGGCAGTATGATCAACACGTCGGTGGTGCCGAACTGACGGTCTATCACGGCGCCGTCGCCGACGAATGCGCCCAGCCGCAGATATCCCTTGATCAGCGGCGGCAGAAGCTGCAGCGCCGTTTTGGGAGCGACCGCCGCCTTCGGCATACGATTGAGCTCGAGGTAGCGATGCGGCAGCGCCATGGTGCGCCAAGGTTCAGGGGCGCGCGCGTAGTGATGAAGGAACGACAGCGGCAATGCCAGGCGGTCGGGATCGGTGCCGTCAAGACTGGCACAGCCGATCATCACGTCCATGCGATGTTCCAGGACGTAAGCCCAGATGCCGTGCCACAGCAATTCCACCGTGCGCTTATTGCGATATGGCGGCAGCACGCAGGAGCGGCCGAGTTCGAGAAATTTCAAATCGCGGTGGCGCGCCACGAGGGAGCCGATATCGAATTCGCCGGCACTGTAGAAGCCGCCCGTTCGCTCCGCGATATCCTGACGCAGCAATCGATAAGTGCCGACGATCGCGGGCGCCTTTCGCAGCTTCTGTGCCCCATGATCGATGACCAGGAGATGGTCGCAGACGGCGTCGAAAAGGTCGATGTCGCGCCGCGCGAAAGACAACGCCGCGTCGGCGACCGCCGACAGCTCCTTGTAGAAGACATCGTACCGCAATTTCTGGGCCCGGCGGATTTCCGTGGCCGTGCGGGCAAGCCGGACTTCGAGCGTGCCGAGCCGGCCCAGAGTTGCAAGACTCTTCGCATTGCGGTCGGTGGCCCGAATTCCGCTATAGGCCTTCAATACCGGGACCAACTTGCTGACCAGGCGCAGCGACGTGTTGAGCCGGCCCGCCGCCCGGCCCGGCACTTTAATGCGGGAAATCATGGTGACTTATTTTGTCCCCGTTTCACCTGTTTCGCGGAGACGCGCAACTCCGCGACCCTATCCATTAAGACTGACGACATTAGTCGGATAATAGACATAACGCTTACAGAATTGTGACAGCCAGGGAGGGCGAGGCCGGCGGCCACAGGTCACGAATCCAACAGCGCACCGCCGCCGACAGCTGGTCGGCTGTCGAATGCGGAAAAACCGGCCGGTTGTGCCAAGGCACGTGGCGAGCCTTACAAACGCTATTGAGCCCATCTCGAACCGCGCGGCCGCCGCCACCGCCTTCGGCCGCGATGGCGGTGATTCGATTGATGCCGGGTGCGCCGTCACGCCGCGCGGCGCAAATCGTCGGTGAGGGCCGAAGGTCGAGGCTTTCACCTCTATTCTCTGTCCGTACAGCTTCATTCTCTGTACCAGCTCTCTATCGAACCTTTGCGGGTAGTTGGCGGACAGAAGGCACACGAAGGGCCCACGAGACTGGTTCGGGGGCGAATATCGCCGATGGAGAGTGACATGTTCCGCGCGACTGGTCGTGGTGAGGTCGAGGTCGATCTGGATTTCTCGGGAATAGGAGTTTTGAAGGCGCTGCTCTACAACTTCGACTTTGATGATTTTGACGGTTACAAGTATCGACCTTTAAAAGCGAGGCATTGCGAGTTCCTGAAAGAAAACGTCGTTCCGCTGCTGGGAAATGATGCCGGCCAAGCCTGGATGACTGGGTCGGCCAGCCATATCGGCACCGCGGGATGGAACATGGAGCTGTCGCGGAACCGCGTGATCACCGTGGCCAAGTTTCTCTCCGAACAGGGAATAGACCCGGAGCAGATGCAGACCAACGCGATCGGCAATACCCAGACGGCGAAGCACGATGAAGACGATCCACGCGACCGGTCAGTTATGCTATGGGTACTGCCGAAAATCCATTTCGAGCCCATCGACTCGCCGCAGCTGCCGCGGCAGGTCCCGGCGAAGCCGAAGGTCAGCACGCATTTCAAGATCGCCCTGCTGCTGGAGGTGGACACTACGATAGCATTTAAGGCCAGAGAGGCTTTCAAAAAAATTACCAAAGGCCGTATCGGAGCCGGCGTGTCATTTATGGCAGGCACTTTCGTGATATGGGACACGGAAAATAACTTGAAATGCACCTATATTTACGCTGCAGCAGGGCTCGGCGCCGGGCTATCCATCCCCGGGGCCCCCGTGTCGGGGACCACGCACGGTCCCTGGAACTTTTTCACCACCGAAAAACCGATCTCGTGCTCACAGTTCGGCCCCGAGGCGCGCTACACGACGATTGGCGCCGCGAGTAAGAGTGAGACTTGGATGCACATTGAGACACCACCGGGAGTCAATGACGTCTACTTGAATCTCGACACTGGGTTTACAGTGGGCGCCGGGGCCGCGACCTACCCGGCCTTCCTCAGCGCGTTTAAGCCGCTGGAAAGGCCGCAGCCGTTTAACGGTCCATAATATCTAAAAATGAGACTTGTTCTTCGCGCGCAGGGATCTCCCGAGTGCGAACGCAACGATCGATCACCGCACGTCTGGCGGACAATGGAGTTCACAGAGCATCGAATGACTATCAAGTTCTAAAACCCTCATCGCATCCAGTGACGCCGATGGCATTCGGCGACGATGCCGCGAATGCGTCACGCCGCGCGGCGCAAATCGTCCGTGAGGGCCCGATAAGCCAGCGCCTCGGCGAAATGGACGCGGCGCACTTGATCCTCGCCATCGAGGTCCGCGAGCGTGCGGGCGACCCGCAGAACGCGGTGATAGCCGCGCGCTGAAAGCCGCATGGCGTCGGATGCTTCGCGTAGCAGAGCGAGCCCTCCCGGGTCAGGCTTGACGATCGACTCCAGCGCGGTGCCGCTGGCCTGCGCGTTGGTGCGCGCCGTGAGCCCGAGCGCGCCATAACGCTCCGCCTGAACGGCGCGGGCGCGGGCAACCCGCGTTCGCACTTGCGCGCTGCCTTCGGCCGGCGGCGGCAGGATCAAGTCGGCGGCGGTCACGGCCGGCACGTCGATATGCAGGTCGACGCGGTCAAGCAGCGGGCCCGACAGCCGCGACTGATAGTCGGCGGCGCAGCGCTGATTGGCGCCGCGCTTGCAGGAGAAATCCGGTTCGCTGGCGCGCCCGCAGCGGCACGGGTTCATGGCCGCGACCAGCATGAAACGCGCCGGATAGGTGACGCGGCGATTGGCGCGGGAGATGGCGATTTCGCCGGTCTCCAGCGGCTGGCGAAGCGAATCGAGCACGCGGGCTTCGAACTCCGGCAACTCGTCAAGGAACAGGACGCCGTTGTGGGCAAGCGATATCTCGCCCGGCTTCGCGCGCAGCCCGCCGCCGACCAGGGCCGGCATGCTGGCAGAGTGGTGCGGCGCGCGAAACGGCCGCCGGTTGGTGAGCGCACCGCCGACGATCTCGCCGGCTACGGAGGCGATCATGGAAACTTCAAGGAGCTCAGCCAGGCGACAGCGGCGGCAGGATCGACGGCAGGCGGGCGGCCAGCATCGACTTGCCGGCACCGGGCGGCCCGACCATTAAAAGATTGTGCCCGCCGGCGGCGGCGATCTCGAGGGCGCGTTTTGCGCTCTCCTGACCCTTGATGTCGGCGAGATCGAGCATCGCGCCATCGGGCTCGCGAACCTTCGGCTGGGGCCGCGACAGCACTTGGCTCCCCTTGAAGTGATTGGCAAGCTGGATGAGCGAGCCAGCCGCGATGATGTCCATCTCGGGACTTGCCCACGCCGCCTCCGGTCCACAGGCCGCCGGGCAGATCAAACCCTCGCTGCGCGCGTTGGCTCCGATGGCGGCCGGCAGCACACCCGCAACGGGCGCCAGCGAACCATCGAGCCCAAGCTCGCCCAGGACCGTGTATCCGTTGAGCGCATCGCGCGGAATGGCGCCGATCGCCGCCATCAAACCGAGCGCAATCGGCAGGTCATAATGGCTGCCTTCCTTCGGGAGGTCGGCCGGAGCGAGGTTCACCGTGATACGCCGGGCCGGCAAGGCAAGGCCCGCAGCGATCATCGCGGCCCGCACCCGTTCGCGGGCTTCCGATACGGCTTTGTCGGGCAGCCCGACCACATTGAACGCCGGCAGGCCGGGCGCGACCTGGACCTGGACGTCGACCGCACGGGCTTCGATCCCCTCAAAAGCTACCGTAGATACGCGTTGAACCATAGTTGCCCCCATTTGTTGAAAAATATACCCCGAACGCAGGGGAACAACAAGAACAATTGCAGAACAAAACGAATCGTGTTAATTTTGATTTTAGAGGGACGGGTTCAGCGCCCGAGAAAGGGGGACGGAATGGTCGACCTTCAGACAGTGGAGATGGAACTTCAAAACGCCCGCCAGGCTCGCATCAATGTGGAATTGGCTTGTTGCGATGTCGAAGAGCTGGCCGAAGAAATCCGACAATCCCACGACGCCTTCATGCGGCTGCTTTCGGAGCGGCGAAGCTTCAGGCTGCATTAACTTTCTACCGCTCCGCCGGTGTCATTGCCCGGCTTGACCGGGCAATCCAGTAACCCCGGTCGGGGGTTACTGGATCGCCCGGTCAAGCCGGGCGATGACAGCACAGACGGTGTTGATTGGGCATGCGCTAACCGCTTCAACGTTTATCGGCGAGCTTCGCCTCGATGCGGTCCCAGACCGTGGCGGCGATGTCGGGGCCGCCTAACCGCTTGATGGCGCGGATGCCGGTGGGCGAGGTGACGTTGATTTCGGTGAGGTAGCCGTCGATCACGTCGATGCCGGTGAACATGAGGCCGCGCACCCGCAGCGCCGGTCCAAGCCGTTGGCAAATCGCGCGCTCGCGATCGGTCAAGTCGGTGGCTTCGGCGGCGCCGCCCCGCACCATGTTGGAGCGCAGATCGTCAGCCTGCGGCACACGGTTCACGGCGCCGGCGAACGCGCCATCGACCAGAATGATGCGCTTGTCGCCGTGCTTCACCGCAGGGAGATATTTCTGCACCACCCACGGCTCTCGGAACGTTGCGGCGAACAGGTCGTAGAGCGAGCCAAAATTGACATCGCCGGCTTTCAGGGCGAACACGGCCGCGCCGCCGGCGCCATAAAGCGGCTTCATCACGATGTCGCCGTGCTTGGCGCGAAACGCCTTGATTTCATCGAGGTCGCGGGTAATCAGCGTCGGCGGCATGAGATCGGGAAATTCCGTGACGAACATCTTCTCGGGTGCGTTGCGCACGTGGGCCGGGTCGTTGACGACGAGCGTCCGGGGATGCACCCGCTCCAACAGATGGGTCGCCGAAATATAAGCGAGATCGAACGGCGGATCCTGGCGCATCAGGATGACGTCGAAGGCCGAGAGCGCGCTACGCCGTGCCTCGCCCAGCGTGAAGTGGTCGCGCTCCTCATCGCGTACCTTCAACCGCCGCACGGTCGCATACGCTTCGCCATCGACGAGCGCCATCTGGGCGGGCGTGTAGTAGGAAAGTTCGTATTGCCGG